>Ga0126338_10001389_pt1 | contig 15597 bp, 8 predicted proteins | sample OrbCmetagenome_2_FD_92529 | JGI IMG/M metagenome (GOLD analysis project Ga0126338, IMG submission 92529) | Coral microbial communities from Petempiche,Puerto Morelos, Mexico - Orbicella C C metagenome | ecosystem: Host-associated > Invertebrates > Cnidaria > Coral | place: Petempiche,Puerto...
AAAAATACCAGTCCAAGATGACGAATACAACTACCATGATTCCCTGCAAGCGCGTCTTATATATTTGGCCATATTACTCCCTGTAAAATACGTTTGTTATGCAGCCAGGCTGGGTTTTGTCGCTCTGTAAAGGGCTCTCCAAAGATTGTGTGTGTTTGTGTCATAGCAATGTTTTACTGACATAAACCCGCCATGAAGTATAGCTCGTCAAAAGATCCTTTCCACGTTTTTGCGTGGACTGAGCTCGTCAGCCAAAGACATTTCAGCTGTCTATGGGGTTTAAAACGGAGATCAAGATGTCGAAAATTTGCAAGCAGAAAGACCGCGCCAGACCAGAATGGAGTGATGTGATTTGGTTTGGTTAATATAACTCCACGACTGTGCCAATTCAAATAATTATTCGTTACCATTACATTTAGTCACACGGAAGCTCTTTAGGTGCATCAAACGTTACGTTCAATATGAATTCTTGCTGCATTTCTACTTCTTTGGCAAACAGCAGTTAACTTGAAACGTTATAAAGCATACTATAACAGTTTCCGATAGACAAATTTCCGCTTTCACTGGTCTCATTTATATTATAATCTGGCAGTGTCAGATGAACACGTTTCCACAGTGTTAGAGCTTCAGTTCGGTTCTTAATCTTCAGTACACCTCGGGTATCTGTGAATGAGTTTTTAGTCTTATTTCTTACATTTGGTTGCTTCGTACTGAACAATGAATTCATTCAACAAGTCCAGATCAAAATGTCATCTTTATTTACAATTAATACACAAAAAGACGCAAAAAGAAAGTGAGCTTCGCCCCTTTCAAACAATAACTCTCATTCTAGAGATTGTTGAGGAAACATTTTTGACTGGAGAATTCACACGAGTATTAAATTATTGTGTTAATTAAATTCTACTTTTGGCTATTTTGTTTCCGAGACACTGCAAACATGAACGCCCAGCAGAATAATAATAACCCAGTTTTCCTTATTAGATTGCACAAATGTGTCGTTTTGCACCGAAAACTCGCAGCTAGTAGAAGAAGATAGAGTCGTGATAAAATATTATCACAACTAGCATGCGAAAATACAATACTCATCCGTTTCAGTTTCAGCTCAGGATTCTCGTGGCACACCAGAAAGTTCAAGAAAAATGGAAGGTGTTATGTTCACAGTGAACGGTTTACAAGAAAGCCCTGGTCTTTTCTTTCACTATTGATGTGTTGACGACGTCTTGTCTAGAAGCCGGGGAAAGAAGGAGGGGGAGTAGGAGGAGGGGGAGGGGGAGAAAGAGGAGGAGAGAACGGGAAACCGAAGGATTAAGAGTAAAAGGGGGAACAGGAGCAGAAGCTGGAGACTGAAGATGGAGGAGAAATAGAAGAAGGATCTGTTTCAAAACTGAAATGCAAATAAGAAAACCTTGCTAACCTCGGAACATTCTCAAAGTGTCCCTTCTTGGTAATTAATGGTAATGATACTTTTTATAATGACAGCTTTGTTAGTGTATTGCTGAATATTTATACTATTTTCTCGAGTCCTAAAATTTCCCAAATGGCTTACAATAACAGTCAGTGAAACACAGCGTTCCAACAAAAGCAAAAAATATTTCCAGTAACCTAACCTAAATTTGCCTTTCCGTTAATTCATTTCCCTGTTCCCCTCTACTTCATAAGTGGACGAAACCCTCTCACAGCTCACTTATCTCAGTAAATCTCATGTGTTTTCATTATTTACAGACATCTCAAGAACAAAACATGAGATGAGAGGAAACAATTACAAAACTCTCACCCATATCTCACTCTTCGGGAGAGCATATCTGATAAGAAGCTTAAGATTAGCAATATGACGTAAACGTGTGTTACGTTCAGCTAAAGTGATTAAAGTGATAACTAATTTAAGCTACATAACAGTTACAATCGAACGTCTTCACAACGAGCACCTGGGACAGAGGGAAGACGCCGTTATAGAGAGGTGGTCGTTATGGGGAGGTAGGGGTGTAACATTTTTATCTTTAAAAAATACTTGATCAAAATGTATCAACAAAACAGTAACTTACAGAAAGAGAGATCGGCGACGTGGGGTATGGATCAAGATTCGTGGCCCGCTACAATAAAACAATGTGGTTTTACACAGTTCGTCAGTCGTTGATAAACTGGCCATTGTCGAGAGTTACTTTTGGTAGTTGGGACGGGTTTTAGTGGCTGTTGCCCATATGGATAGGTAGCCATTGTAGAGAGGTTAAAATAAAAGTCACTGTATGGACCGTCCAAGTGGTGGTTGTAAAGAGCTGGCCGATTGTGGAGGTTCCACTGGATTTATTGTTCATACATTTTACTTGCTTACGTGTTTGTTAATTGTGACTTAAATGTATTTTTTATTACACTGCCCGCCTCAATTAGCCTTTTTTGATTTCGATTTGAATAAATAATAAAAGAAAAGTTTTCTTCGAATGCTGGTTTTCATGCTCGGCCTACATTGTTTAATCTCTTTAACCTGATTTATAATTACAACAAAACGTACTTTCTGAATAAATTTGTATTTACTTAGGAGGACGGTACTTGACCCATGTTTGTGTATAGGGTACCACCCAGGATTTGAAGTCGTGACCCTGCTTGTTACAAAAATACCCCAAGAAGTCTACCTTGTTTAGGACAATACTTATTTTTATCATTTTTATTTTAAGACTCTGTTTACGACAAGAGACAAAAATCGCATTCTCTTGTTTTACAGGGATTTAAACTGTCTTATTAAACTGGTTTTTGTTGTACACTTGAGTAAAACACTAACAGGACTTTTACAGAAGAACACAAAGAAAGTTGACCTATCACCAGAACGATATATACCATCAATATGAGGCAAGCTAACCTGTTATAGACCCGGGGTACCCCCGGATTTACTCATTTATAGCACACGTCAGGTATCAGTCGCTTTCTAGTGAAAGAGTGAAAGCTTCTAACTGCTTTACGATATTGCCGAGAACACAGAGCGAAACATACGTAACCATTCTGAAAATTTACAAACAATTTAAATTTCAGGTGCGAAAAGGCAACACGTGTGAGTTAAGAGTGAGAAGACCTGGGCACAAGTGAGGTACACATGTGTATACAGCTTGGTTTGAAGCCTTAGCAGAAGTAAGGAATATCCACAGTGCATCAGGTGAAGAGAAGCAGCTTAAATGAGCCATTATTACAACCATGTCATCTGCGAATGTTTCACTCTCACCTAAAAACAAAGTGAGAGGTTTTATTAAAACACTTCAACACCAGAAGATTGTTAATAGTGCATGTAAAGGAGGAGAGCGACAGATTGACGCCTAAAAATGAGTAAGTATGGCAAAACCCAAATTGCAGAGATGGTAATTAGGTTTCGATCGGTTTTTAAGAAAAAATAAGAAAGAGTTTTCCGAGATACGAAGGAAATAAATTTTACTCCTTATGAACTTCACTTGGTTTCACTTCTTGAAAAACCTTAGCTGCCGTTTTATTCCGTGCTCGCGGAGGCAAACTGAACGACAAGCACCGTGTCAGCTTAATACAAAAAGAATGGCGCAATGGTTAGCACCTCCAAGAACTGCAGAATACCTGGCCATTCGGAAGGCGCATCGACCTAAAAGGTGTGGTCCGTGGTCCGCAGTCGATTAGAAACATTAAATATGGAATGATTGAGTTAAGCGCGATCCATAGTAGCGTTGTGGGTGACAATAAAATAAATTAATTGTAGTGACTAAAGTGCTACTGCGGTCCGCGGTCCGCAGTTGATGAACCTGAATTAGCCTTAAGTGCTACCGCGATCTGCCGGCTTGCAGTTAGCGACTATAAAATAAGTGAACTGAACTGAACTGAACTGCTACCGCGGTCTGCAGTCGCATAGTCGGTGAATTTCAAATCGACAAAGTGTTGAAATGAATGGCTATGTTTTGTCTATTATTTATACTATTTTACTTTTCGTTGTCAAGGGTTGCTTCAAGAATGAGGAATATAGAAATTTTGACCGTTGCTTCCATTTTGACTTTCGCTTCAAGAACGAATCAGTACTATTGATTGCATTTTGTGAACGCGAGTGCAGACCACGGGAACAGGTTGTGAAGAGGAATATTTTAATGCCGGGGTACTGTGAAGTTTGGCCAGCAATTCAAACTTCAAACAAAAACACGCAAAAATTCAGAAACAATTGTACAGAGAAAATATTAGCTGACCATCTTCAATTACGTCATCCAAATGACAGTACGCTCCCAGTCTTGATCATAACTCGCCATCAACAAAAATTAGTTCCAATTCTAAAGCCTGATTTATTAAAAAATAAACTGGATTGAAAAAGTAAAAAATGTCACAATTAATTTCTCGATCAGTGTTCCAAATACTGCTTGAAATTGTTTGAAATTCAGTATGTTAAATCTACGAGATGAAAACAGTCAAGGTGTCGGGTTAACTAATACACAAAACGCTCAGTGCAATCTGGTGCTGTGGCTGAATGCCGTGTTATTGTTCATCTCGACTTACTAGTTGTCCCTGTTACTCTCTTCAGGACATATTACATTAAAGTACAAACTGCTGGCACTCCTTGGACCCTGCGCCTTGACAGAAAGAACGGGTTATGGAGAGGCAGCGACCATTAGATGATTAGCATGAAACAAAAGAAAAAAAATATTAAATATCACAACCCAAAACAGAAAACGATAGTGAAAACAAACACAAAATTAGAAAAAATTGAAAATTAGAAAATGAGGATTAGAGGTAACGTCAGTGGGAAGTCACGCGCACCGCGAAAGCTTTTTCTGGTTGAAGCTACCGAGTTCTTTGGAAATTTTCCCCTTAAGGACGTTCGCGCTCATTGTTTCTACGCATCGTTACTGCACACGCAAATTCACACGCTACGTCATGTATGAGAGCGCGCGCTAAGTAATAAAATTAACAGTGATAGGGCAGATGGCCATTGCTGTAGCTTTGCCTGGATTTAACGACCCCTACTTTTCTTTCCAGAAACAGATTTTATTTACAATTATCTCCACATTGTCCAAAAATGAACAAAAAATCAAAGTGGGAAGTCAAAAAAAATTCCAAGATTTCTGTCCACGGGACATTGAATCCTGCCATCTTGAGGCAGCAAGGCGCGTGAAACTATGGTCGCTAGATGCGAACTTGTTCTTAAAGGAACCTCACCAGTTGACCAAATTCACTTAATAGGTCCACTTAAACAATATTTGGCAGAGAACATTTCACCTCCAAGATCTAATTGCAATGTCTTTGGGCTTACAGACACTGTGGTCTTATTCACTAACGAAGCCCGATTATTTCAGATTTAGGGTGTTCTTCCTGGCATATTCTCTCCAAAACTAAGTCGGTGACCTGCGTTGCACTGCATGTTATATCATTTTAATCGCCTACGCTCATAGACCACAGCTTTCGACTAATGAGCGTGGAAGACTCTCAATTATTGTAAAAATATATTTATATTGTAAACGTATATTTGTGATCTTCGTTGCTTCGCGAGGCTTTCCGTTCCAGGTTATCCGGTTATCCTCTCCTCAGACAATATAATATTTCTTAATACAATTTGATGTGGAAACAGCGGATGTAGAGCCGTTTAGCGGATATGCTATAAACTATGCGAACCAAACCGCACATAGAAGTTCTGACACTTTACCGACAAAGAAACTCTTTCATTCACGGGAAGAGAATTTCACGGCTGTAACAAAATTCTCCACAATAAAACAATTCAAGCCTAAGCGAGAGGTTTTCGAAGGCAGAAACCCTCATTCGATAGCCATTTTACTGGCATACCTCAACACGTTTAACATTTTAACACTGACCCAAGGAAAGTTTTCGGTCATTAGATCAGTTTTTTCAAGACTCTTAATCCTTCGAATTCTGACGCTCAATGCTCGATAGTTACTGACAGGCGTTCTTTGCCGTACGGTAATTTAGTTACGTAAATAATAATTGTAACAACTACAGGAATAACAATTTTATTAACTTTCAAAACCCTATGAAAAACATTTTAGAGAAAAAAAAACTACCCAAAGTCGTGACTTCGCTATCATTTTGAACATCAGTAAGAATACAAATCAAGTCATTAGTAATCCGTAGTAACATCGATTGTAGAGACTTAAAAGGCCAGGTTAATCTGTCACAAGGAGGATCTTAATTTTTACAGTTGTCCTAATTTGCTATCAGAATTTTAACTTATTCAAGGTCTGGTTGTGATATGGAGAACATCTCTATAGAAGCTTCAAGCGACTAAGCTGTATAATTCAAACTACCCTAATTTAAGTCCAAAACTCGCCAAGTTGCTAAATCAGAAGCGTTGCTACCGGTTAATTCAATCAGTGACACGTCACTTTGAGTGGAAACCTCTGATGTGCCGTTAGACAATATGGCATTTGTATCCACAGCAGCCACAAGCGAGTCTCTACCTTCTGCAGCGGTACCAGCCTGAAAACAAATATCATTAACTAAGCACATGACCATCAAATTTACAACTTAACCAAATCTACCAACTTCTTTTTACTGTTAAAGTTGACACAAAATAAGGAAATGTTTTTTATGAGTGCAGCGAGTGCGTGGCTTTAATATAACTTCCAAGATAACTGAAGCAGAAGCCGAACAGATCATGAGTAAGATTGTTTCTGGCAAAAGAGTGGATCTCAAGCTAAAAGATGTGTTACTAGGTAAATTAGATGCACAAATAAAAATATTGAACTACTTTATTACACCTGTCAAACTAAATATTTGGACACAGATAATAGCGGGAAATGGATAGGAAACCTGGCAAAGTTTTTTACTTTTGTTGTTATTGTTGGTTATTTTGGGGTTGACCCTGTACAAAACCTGACAAAATACAAAAGGTGGTTATGTGTCTTCATACAACTAACCAATAGAAGCATTGCGATTACGTAATTCATGCATAATTTATGAGCACAAAACAAAAGACGTGCAGGGTCAAGGACCTTCCAACATAAATCTTAACTTGTTTGTTGTTTCTGTGATGTTTACCGACCTTCCTAGCCATTTCCCTCTATTAACTAAGATTTGTTAAGTAGGAAACGCGGTGTAACTCCTAATCTAAGTGCTTTTAAGGAAATCGTCAACGTGAAAATTAATTTAGAACCGAGAAATATATTGCTATGAAAAACGACACAGAACTTAACTTTCACGCTAGATGGCAGCCGTATATAAAATGCATATTAGAAACTTAATTTATTGTATTCAGTTCATTACAATAACTGGACATGCAAATTATTGATGTTAGTAATGTTAGGCGTTTATGAACCTCACAAGGTTAGTTAAAAGCGGAAATGTGTAAAAAAACAAGATTGCTTTTAGTGTGGGTTATTATTACAATTGAAATACGAGTGCTGTGACAGAATTTTACCTTTTTGAAGGCGTAGTCGGAGAAGTTATCCACGGAGATGAACGAGGTTTCGCTTCGACACAGAGAAAATAATATACGACCCGTCCATGAACAATGCGTACATGATGTGAGACGAAAGCATTAAGTTAAGCCGCCACACTCTTAGCATTGCCGGGGTCCACTCATGATGGGTTTGCGGTCTATTCCATTACCGTGAAGTGTTAATGGCCCTCGCAGACGGGAGAAATAATTATCGATACCAAAAAATTGCGCGTGTGCAAAACGTTACATGACTCAGTTTCGTTACCTATTTTTGTGGAAAGCAAACCCGGAAGTTTTGTTGTCGACAAATCCTTCACTCCACTACAGTAATCGACAACACGTCATTATCACGACCATCTTTGTTATCATGCGCCAGCGGTTTCTCGTTTCCGTCAGTCAGTTACATCATAATATTATCAAATCACTGGCACAATCACCCTAGTTAACACGTATGACGCAAGCACAAGGACAAGATCCGCACGTGTTGACAGAGGAGGCACAAGGAAAAGCGCAAGCGTACAAGCACGCGCAAGAGAAAGAACATCTTCTTTCCCTTGTGCTGAGGCTTAACGACAACCGGAGTAGTGTCATGGCAGGCGGTCCTTTATTAATCCCCTTCATGGCACATTACACCGTTAAATGAAAGTCAAAGGGACTACGGATTTCACTTGGCGTATAGGTCTCTCGGACATCTGAACAGCACTGTGCTTGCACTTACAAACTAGCGTCATATATGTAAAGTAACCTCAACTTACACATCAACTTCTTAGATTCCCTGGAAGATTTATTTAGCGTTTTCAGAAATGTTACCTATAGGTTAGGGTTTTCCAAAAACAAATCAATCGGCTAATCGACCTCTTTTCCTTTGCACAAATGCTTGTGCTTATCCGCCGCACAAGCCTGAACTAGGCTTGAGTTTCACACAAGCGATTCATTACGAGTAGAAGAACGTTCAGATAAGTAAAGCAGTTGAGGTAAGTAATGCTATTTTATAATTATAAACTGAGAACTTTTGCACTACTAAACTACAATTCATTTCAATTATTTTTTACATCACATTTAACTGTTTGACTGAATGAATCTTAATTAGGTTTTCAGTATTGTTACTAAGTAGGTGTCACCAATCAGCTCAATTTTCAAAATGGAGCTAGAAAGCTTATCACTTTAGAGCTTCATTGCTAGATCATATCACAGCTTCCTAAACTATTACAACAGTGTATGTTTCTTCTCAAGACAAAACTAAAAACCTAATGAGTCTTTGGGTTAAACTTAACAAGAAACGAGTCGCTCGCAAAAAGGAAAGAACAACCCTTGGTAAAGGATAGAGAAAAAAAGCTTGCCGAAAGTGTTAAATTACCTTAAAGCACCATTACTCAATTGAGTTTTTTGGGCTTTCGTCACTAAATTTAATTTTGGTTGGCGGAGCGAAATAAAGGAGAGAGAGGCTCGGTGAGAGGAGCGAACGAACTGGCCGCGCCGCGCTTCTCCCCTACTTTTCATTGTGCCATTTTTTCGCGCTGCACCCCAACTAACTGAACGCCTGGAAGAAGCTATTTTCTCTGAGAGTACCAACACTCTGAACTCGTCCCAGAGACATTATGTTGGGGTAATGTCTATTTCATGAGTTGGAGTTTGGGTTTAGTTTAAGTCAAAGCTTAATTAGCACTCAAGATTGATTGACATCCCAGTTAGCCCGAGAATGGCTAGCTTTCATTTCTGCCGAGAGTATATATTCATACATTGGTGTTTGCACTATGTATATAAATAGTTCCAGTTCCACTTCCACTTCCAAAATGTAACAAGGAACGTTTTCTTAGAAATTTGACCAAAAAATATCCTTTTTCAAACTCTTGACTCGAACTCGAAATAGTAACTCAAACTCATGAAAATTCCAGCTCTCTTAGACAAATTTCTCATTACCATCAAAGATGTGTAAAACAGTTACCTGTACTTTTTGTGTCTCTGAAGGATGGAAATGGCGACCAATCAACATGAAGACAATATCAGGTAACAGCGCCATAAGAATCAGCAACACGAGTGCCAACCACACCACGCCTTGAGAGAAAAGTGTAAAGAACAACTTGTACATGTCTAGTGATATGACGTCACTGAAGGTTAACTGGATTCTCTTCCTGTAAACACAAATATCAAACAAAAGTTAAACATTATCGAAACACTATTTACTTAAAGGAGCTTAGTCACGTTATTTTGAGTTATTCTGGCTATGAACAAAATTACCTTTAAATTAAAGAAAACCTCAAAGTAAAAGTTTACTAAGACAGAAAAACACCACAGAGCTAATACTAAAATCATAAGGGAATAAGGATAGTTAAGGATGGAGAAGATTAACACGGATTACAAACAACGAACTTTAAAAAAATAGGCTTAACTTTTCAAGATAACTTCAAATGAAGAGGGGCTAAGCTTGGAACATTTCCATGAAACATGATCACCTTTAAGGTAATTTTATCCTAAACTAAAACTCTATTAGTCCTCGCAGAAGTACCATGAAGACCAGTTGAGGCTGAATTTACGAAGCTCTCCTAATTTAAGATGCACCCTGAGCATTGTTTCGTAACAACAGTCCTTTGTATTTGAACAATAGTTACGAGACATCTTTATCTAAAGGCCTTCGTGTATCTGTCCCTAGAAACATTTTTAGCTATAGGATACAGTACCGTGGGCACTCGATCCTTTTCCTAATGCTCGACTACACTACATCACCAATTCAACATAATTTAATGTTGAGAAAAGTGAAAAAAAAAAAAGCTTTCTATGGACATCTTCACTCTGAGGCTAGGGTAATTTCGTAATTTCTTGCTTGAACAAACGTTCAAAGGCATTATTATTACCCACTGCATGGAAGTTCTCTTTCAGATCATTCCTCAACTGTGGCATAAAACTTATTAAAAACATGTCTACACCAGAACAGAGTGCTGCACTGTCTACAATAGAGACCATCAAGAATAAACATCACGGCCTAGTTTACACATAACAACGCTGCTACTTCGTACTAACCAAGTCTCGCTATTGAATGTGATAGTAGAGAGGAAAAAGAGAACGATCGAACCCCATGTAGAAACATGACTCATCCATGTCCAGTAATGCGTGACTAACGCCAGCTACAATACAACAAGAACAAGAACAATCAGTCTCCATCAATCGGCTGGTGTTCACCGCATTCATTTGATGAAGTCGCGCAGCCGAAGGAGTGTCGTATGTAGTGCAGATATCTTATGAGGGTGCTTGCCAAGTTGTCTAAAACAGCCGTTTTCATTTGAACGTTGAAAGTAATCGGCATTTGCCTTGGTTTCGCATTACTACGGTTAGTGACCGGTTTAAAAACTCCCGCCACCTTGTCCATCTGATCCAATCAGAAATACAGTGGAGTTGAATCCCGATTTTTCGAACCTCCAGGGGAAACGAAACTTGGTTTGAAAAATCGGGTAGTTCGAGAAATCAGAGTTAAAATTACAGTGTTCAAATGAGGGAATGAAATGACTTTTGGTTGGAGTTATCGGGAGGTTCGAAGAAATGAGGGTTCGAGAAATCGGAATTCCACTGTAAAACCAAAACCAATCGGGATTCACTCGCACACGTTTTCCCGCGCTTTGTGCCAGCTACATGTATTGACTTTGAGTTTTGCTTGGTTCACTGGATTATTAGTCTCCTTCGCAACCCTTAACTTGGCGGTCACGCAACGCTTGTCCCGTGTCCTTTGTGACGGGCCAGAGTGATTACTTAGTTTTACCAATCTCATTTGAAGACCACTCCCTCACTGATACGTATATAATAACCGTTAGATACTGATTACTTACCTTTAAATTACTAACAATGACGCACACTGTAAACACAAAGGTTCCAAACGACCAGTTTCCATATTGCTAGGAAAAGAAAGAATGGAGTGATGTACCTTAGTAGAATTCTACTTGCTATTACTTACATATCAATTTTAAAGTTTCTTTAATTTCAAAAGAAAACAATTACTTCTTGGAGTGATAACAAGAAATAACACGCACAAAATAGAAATTATTTCAATGAAAATATTTCAAAGTTTCTCTGGCATGCTCAATTCCTTATAAACGTACCCACATGGCCGGTCCTAATGTGTCACCTTGAAAAAAGAAATATGATCCAAAGAAGAACACTAACGCGTGCCAATATCCTGAAGACATAAAACACATCGTTAAACTCTACAACTTTGTAAACATTATCTAATGATCACAAAGGGTGTAAAATTAATTTGCAATTAATCTGTGTGTTCCAAGGACCCAACTTTCGTCAGGTTTTACAATAACGTCTTGCCTTACATACAAACCAATACTTACGCTAACACCAGCGCCAACGTTTCCCTATGACTTCACAGTTTTTGCGATATTACAACTTAGTCCCCAGGGCCTTCTCGACAATTTTCAAAACGGCGGCTCGCAGGGAGAAGACCCTGGAAACGCCCGCTATTTTGAAAAGTGGAGAAGATCTTGGGGACGAGATTGCGTGATATTGGCCTCTTTAGATGTCATGAGACTATGCGCTAGGGACAATATCACTTGAGATGGCTACAAACAACATTTACTCACCGGAAAATACCCAAAAGAAGAACTCTGTCCATGATAAACGATAATTCTTTCTAATGTCCCTGTGACAAAAAGTGAAGAATTAATTATTTACAACGAATTCCTACTTGAAAAGATTACGTTGAGGACTAAAACTTCTCATTTGTATTATTAAGCATAAGTAATCGTTTAAATGCGAGTGCAATTAGGATTTACACTACGAGTGATATTTGAAAATTTTCTAACTATTTGAAAGAATTCCCAAATATCTTGAGTAGTGAAAATCCTGAGTTGCTCGAGCTTTCATAGAGCTGCTTTCAACTGAGTGTCGTAAAGCCAAAACCAACCCTATTACCAATTAGACAACTCAGCCAATCTCAAACCTAAGTAAAACCAAAATCACAATCACAGTCATTGCCTGATTATTTTCGACAGTCAACTGAAAACCGCTCCACGATTACTGGCTTATTAATGACTGCGAAAATTAACAATGCGCACGTGTTAATTTGCACTGCAGTACAAATGAAAAATCAGCGACAAATTGGCCTGCTCTCAGCCAATCGCAGTGAAGTACTATATACTACAATGGATGATTACAGAACGGAATAAACGGCTAAAGGGACAGTGAACTCCCCTTAGTTGGTTTCTTATTGGCTTGTTTGTATTTTACTCGGTTCCAAATAACTGTCCAATGTTTGTTAGGCGAAGCAATACAGTAAACAGTTTATTGCAACTTGTCGTGCAACAATTGTGGATTCAAAGTTTTTCAGCCGCGTTGTAAGCCGAGGCAACATGCAGTAGCGTGTAAGTTTCGGGCAATATGTCTATCAAGCGCAACATAAGTACAGGTTCCTACAGCTTTCAACTTAGTACGGGTTTGGGACAAGTTGCTAAGAAATGTTGCCTGCTGCTGCTTGGTCTTTAAATTGGTGGAAAAAACTCTCTAGTAATCGTGGCTACCAATCTCACCCCTACGTTCAAGTCACAAATAAAAACTGACAAAACAAACAAACAAGCAGGACTGACCGACGAATATTTGTTTATTCAAAATTGCACGATGCTGCCTCAAATCAAAAGTAAACTGCACATAACGTACCTGTATAGACGAGGTTGACTTTGTAAGGCATCACTGTTGACATGTTGCTCAAAAATACCATACACGAGAATCGGTAAAGATGTGAAGAAAATGTTGTAAGCTGTTAAAAAAAATGCGTGGTACAAAGGCTGCAAACAGAACAGAATATCATTACAGAAGTTACAAGGAATCACACGCAAGAAAATTCTGTACATAGGGTTTAGAGCCAACTTAAATTTTCAAAACCTTAAGGTGGCTCTGAACTACATACACAGATTGTTTTAAAACTTTGTCCAAAGTTGCGCCTTATTCTGCTAATCAAAAACTGATCATATAAAAAAGTTTCACCGTGCCGTTTTTGAATAATAATCCCTTTAAGCTATGGTTAAGGGTGTTTTTAGCAGGTCACACTGTTGCTATAGTATTGTGTAACGAAAATGATCACGTGTTCACCAATGATTGGGTAGTTTTTTGATACATGATTGTAACATCAAATGATAAAGAATGGTTATAAAGACTCAGCAAAATCCAGGTCTTGGAAAGAGCTGGAAACTGTTTTGAGCTACCTTAAGAGACGAGTTTCCTTAGACCAAATCATCAGGGTGACTAGCGCAGAACTAGCGGAGAAATAGCGGACAGCAGAATGTGGCTTGTGAAGGTTATGAGTCGCAATTTCTACTTGTAAATTATTTTAAAAAGAATACGCACCTGCCCGGAGAAAGCGGTGAAAAACGCGTAAAAAAACTGCGGTGTGATAAAACACACATTCTGAAACAAAGAGGGAAAAAAAGTAGCTGAATTTTTAAACTATTTTGTGCAACAGTCTTAATTACAGGGTTCAACAATCAAAGGAATTTTACAATTCTAGTACTTACTCGACCGTTATATTTGTTAAAAACTCATCACGAGATGAAGTAATTTCTTACTTATTATTATTTTTACATCGCAATGCAACACTTTTAAGCACTGCTTAAAATGCGTTATTTTAACCTTACAACACGACTATAACTATCTTAGTTATTCAACGCTTCTTGGTAAAATACGGTGAATATACAACTGCGATTAGGTTTTTTGTGTATACACACTTGTATACACAATATGCATTGTACACCACGTAAAAGCATAGCTAAGGGTACATATCGCATGTGTTACCTTGTAAAAGAAGTACTGAACCAGAATAGCGGCTCGAACGTAATACCAGTGACCATGTACAAGAAGCACCCTTAAGAGAAACTTGAACCTGGCTACAGCATAATCACTGGTTCTGACCGCCTGCCGACCTTCTTTTCCCATGACGCCGATACCGACATGAGCCTCCTGAATCATGCCACAGTCATTAGCACCATCACCTATAGCAAGCGTGACTGGCTTCTCACGGGAACACTTCATTAATTGTACAATCTTCAAAAAATACAAAACTCATTGCTTAAGAGACAAGTTATACATTAGATACGGCAGTTACCTTCAACAGGATACCAAAACAAACAATCACTTCAAGGTGGGAAAAAAACACCAGGTCCGACTGCCCGGAAGAAGTAAATTTTGCTCTTGGACAAGTGAAAATGGAAGTTTGATGGTCTGGTGCGCGCGTGAAATTAGCCTCAGTAGTCTTGTTAGTGATAATTGCCAAAAAAAAAACAATTTCAAAACTTGAAACAAGACTGCAAGATGAGCAAAACAATGAGTTGAAAGCATGGATTAATTTAAAATGCAAGCATACTTTGCTCGCGTTCGTCCTCTGTTATAGTCTATCACAGATTATAGACACTACCTAGTGAATGATGTAGTTGACAAGGCATGAACCTTGCATGCCTATTTGGCAAGTAATATTTTAGTGGGGGCAACTGAAAACTGAAATGTACTAGCCCACTGGGCGACTGGATTTCAAAATTTTTTCCTGTCCTGCACTTAATATTTTCTTTTATTATTAGAATAGACTAACAACTTCGCCGTGCTGGTTTTATTACTGCTATTACTCTATGTAAAGTACCTGAGCTTTCTGTAATGGCGACATTCTACAGCATAATACTGCAACACATTCGCGACAGATATCTACAAACAGATCTGGAATGGAAACAAATATCTGTCATTTTATCGCCTAATAAGGTCCATCCAAGACTGTGTCACCTGATCAGTTTTGGCAAATAACCAGAAAGGAAATGCAGTGGTGAACAGTAACAGCCCATAGGCCAACAACAGAACATGATATTTTGATTGTTTGCTTATACAAGCAAAAGATTTTTAAAGGAAAATTTTCTTTACTCTCATCTTAAGATTATGGTTCTAAGTCATAAAATGTTCAAATGTTTCAGATTATACAGTCACCGGATCCTTGAGCATGAGTGCAGAGGTCTACACACGGGCTAGAATCCCATGAGATATTGAGCATATTAATAAATTCTGTCACACCAATGTGGAAGTCAATACCCCACATCCTCAAGGTAGACTTGAATGAAAAGCCCAGCTGAGTTAAACATTACAGTTATTCGAAGTAAAATGGTGACACAGTTGAGATGAGGCTTTCACAAATCCACAAGTTACCAAATTAAAGTCACAGACTGTACATAAAATTAACCAAAGATATTCTAAAT
>Ga0126338_10001391_pt1 | contig 15592 bp, 8 predicted proteins | sample OrbCmetagenome_2_FD_92529 | JGI IMG/M metagenome (GOLD analysis project Ga0126338, IMG submission 92529) | Coral microbial communities from Petempiche,Puerto Morelos, Mexico - Orbicella C C metagenome | ecosystem: Host-associated > Invertebrates > Cnidaria > Coral | place: Petempiche,Puerto...
CACCCAAACACACCTTTTTAAAGCCCCAAAAACTTTATTTAGAGATCATTTTGGGTTTTTAAAAAAACCCCGCCCCCCGGGTCTTCTCCCCCTTCCTTCCCCCCCCCCCCCCCCCCGAACTATCAATGGGACCGATTCAAGTTTATAAATAAAATTAGCTTGCCTGAAATTTCCAAGATGGCAGACGCTTTGCAGATTTCCAACTCTCTCCATCTTTGATTGTAAGTGCAGATTTTGTTTATGGAAAATCGAGCACAGAATAAGTTGGAATATCATCAAGTAAGGTATTTGCACCCATTAGACAGGCCATCTGACAGGGTGCAGAAAAAAATAACAAATAATGCTGAAATTTTCGTGGGGAAACTGCTTAAAAATGAGTTGTATGCAGAAAATACACTGGATTTTGCAAAAATTTCAACCTGCCAGTTAACAAAATTGATGAAAAAGCCCTTCCAATGTACCAAAACAACAGTGAAATGAAAAGCACCTCAAAGTCTTACCCACAATTTAAGCTCTTTAGTGGTTGAATACACTTATTTTAAACATCATGCCCGCCAACTTTGGCATATGCTTGATATGTTTCTACTTGTAGTACATGTTGTAAAAGAAAAACAACAAACAAACAAAAGCTGCACTTGTAATCAAACATCAGAAGAGAATCTGCAAGACATTCGCTATCTTGGAAATTTCAGGTAAGCCAAATTTATTCAGGGCATCTGATCATGACAGCATGTGGTGGTGCAAATCCGTATAATTTGCTAACATCCACATCCTCTGCATAATCAGAGCTTTTTCCCACATAAAACAGAAAAACGTGTTTCTTATTAGCGATAAAACAGCTGCTTACCATCCCCACATAAGAAAGAACACAACAACGAATTCAAGCAAAATACAGAAAACCTTTTTTAAATGAAGAAATACAGGTACTGTCAACAAATACTGTACTAGAAAGAAATCAAGCATATGGCAAAGTTGGCGGACACAGCGATCCATCTAGAAAAAGGTAGTAGTGAGTTCAGGGACTCACACAGCCGAAAACCTGTGAGTCCCACACACAGGAGTGTGAGTTCCACACTCATCATTGTATGAGTTGTACCTATGAATAACATACATTTAAAATTAATGAGCTTTGCATTTTATTAATTACATTCAGTCGTTGACATACAAATCATGCCTTTTCTTTGGGCTTCCTCGAATGACTTTCTTATCTCAGGGCCTTGGAGGGCCATCTTGTGTTCAAGGAGACCAGCATGCCGATTTAGTGTGGTGTTTTAAAAATTTCGGCACTGGGCTTCCTTACTCATCCATTCGATTTCCTAGTCTCCGAGCAGACTTTCCAATACATATAGTTTCCATATTTCTCATAGACCAGCCACAAATATGTTTTGAGCCATGGCTCAAAAAATCTTCATTCCTTAGATTTCGTAGATTTTGCTTGTGCTGATTCTTCATTGTCTTCATTCGCTTTCGCATCATCTCTATTGCAGTTGCTGCTTCTTGTTCTTGATGTTTACTTGCTTCTGGCCGTTTTGAAAATGAGAGCTGTGTTTGCCCCTGCAGGGGCTTAAGTTTTTTCTTCGGTGGCATTTAATTTGAAAAACAATGTCCACCTTACGAAAAAGCAAGCAGGAAGAGACAGAAAGCACATGTATGAAATCAAAAAACATACACTTCTGTAAAATACCGCTGATTGTGAAAATTGAGCCTGTAATGACCAGAATGTAATGGCGTTTGCTTAAGGATCGCTCACTGCTTACTTGAAATTTTTCACAAATAGAGAAAAGTCATCAAGTCATGATCGTAATAGAGAGAAGGCAATTTTTTTACGTCCAATGGGACGCATCTGGGACTAAATTTGTGCGTCTTTTAGGAAAATTATGAGTCTGAGATGCAGGACGCGCAGGTAGATGGATCACTGCGGGCATGATGTTTAATAAGTTTATTCTATAAAAGAGCTTAAACTGTGGGTAAGACTTTGAAGTGCTTTTGGTTTCACTGTTGTTCGGTACATTGGAAAGGCCTTATTATCAATTTCATTAACTGTTAAAATTTCCCCATAATTCAGTGTGTTTTCTGCATAATCGACGCATTTTTCAGCATTTTCCCCCCAAAAATTTCTGCATAATTTTTTTATTGTTTTTGGCACCCTGTCAGATGGCATGTTAATTTGTGAACTAACGAATCGGTCCCATTGATAGTTCTGGGCTTTTTAAAATTTTCCTTTCCCATTGATTTTATAGGGGGGTCAGTAAGGGGGTCAGTAGGTGGTCAGTGTTTTGTCAAAACCAGAGTATTTGGGTTCAAGTTAAACAAATTTGGCAATCATTTTGGGGCAGTCATTCGATCCGAGGACACTTCACTCCAGTTAAATGAACCTGACAGTGCGATAGGCAAATTATGGTCTACTGAGTTACAATTACAGTTATCATTATTTTATTGCATAAAATTGTTGGTTAAAAAGTCCATCACTTTTGTCCAACACTAGATTTCTGTTTTAATCAAATCATGGTATACATGTGTAGTGTGCAATTTTAACTTACTTTCAACAATAATGTAGACAACTTGGCTGGCAGGATTGCCGATGCCATTGTCAGCAGTACACCTGTAACCTCCTTCATCCTGTTTACCAGTGATGGTCAAAGGAAAGGACACAGAACTGTTGTCAGAAACTCTTGTCCAGCTGATGCTTGGTGCTGGCATACCCTCTGCGAAGCATATCAGTGCCACTACATTTGTTTCGTTCACTGTTTGGTTTCCTGAGATATGAGTGATGTCTGCTGGATCTAGCAGGACAATGCACCAAAGGTTAATTTCATCAAAGAAACAAAAATATAACTATATTACAAATAACTTTATTTATGTGAACTATTTATCAAATTAACCTTTTCAAAAGGTTTTTTTTCAGACTTCAGTGGACAGTGCTCCATACAGAATACAATTGTACTACTCTCCAGCAGGTGGAAAGAAAATCTGGTATACAATATATTAACTAATCACGTGTAAAACAAAACTTTATGTCCCTGAACTGATTCAGTCATGCATGCATAAATAAATACATATTAAGGCGGGGGTTAAAATGAAGGCCATATTTTTGCTGGGTATTATGGTTTGAATGCAAATATCTCGCTCACGTTTCAAGCAGTGAAAAATCTCTCTGCTCATTTCACATATCTACAGTTTGGGCTGTTTTGTAAATTTTTTGGTGATTTTTGGGTATATTTGGGGATAAATAGTTTTTCTCAAAGGATTAGTAAAATTTATGGAAATAGGAAATTTCAAAGATTTGATGTTGTTTTAAAATTAGAATTTGAAGTTAGAAATCGGTAGACAGACACCAAACAGTTGCCCACCAACCCAGGGTGCCCTTTTGGGGGCAATCAACTGTCTGGTGATGTTCCAAACCCCTTTTTATCCTTTTAATCCCTCTTTAAACTTCCAAAAATTTCACTTAAATTTATGTGTATCCCCGCCTTGAAGGCGGACAATTCCGATATTTCTTGACGTCTGAATCAAGTTTTCAGTGCCAGATACATTCATCTGATATGGATACAAGTTAAAACGTGCATTTTAACATGCTTATCTAAAGGAAAAAAAAAAGGAAAAAAAATTCGAGTAAAATGCTCCTCATTCTCTGCTCCCCCCTACCCCCCTCATGGGGTAGAGCTAATGGGAGCAGAGTCTCTGCAGAGTCCCACCCTCACCGGTTCACCCACACAAGGAGCCTTCGACACGTCTTCGATGCGACTCACTTTAAATAAGAGGTGAAAAGCACTTTGCTTCCCTCTTGTGAGGCATTTCTTAGGCTTGCACGAGGCATAGCCTCGTTTTGGTGCTAAACTTATTTTCGTCCTTTAATGCCATGAAATTGCTGTTTTCATTTCTTAACTTGACAGACGTGTTAAACTCATGATTTTCTTCACATCTATTAGCTTGACAGTAGCTACAGCTTGAATTACCTGAAAGTCTTTTTCTTAAGACGGGGGTTAACATGAAGGCCATATTTTTGCTGGGTATTATGGTTTGAATGCAAATATCTCGTTCACGTTTCAAGCAGTGAAAAATCTCTCTGCTCATTTCACATATCTACGTTTTGGGCTGTTTTGTAAATTTTTTGGTGATTTTTGAGTATATTTGGGGATAAATAGTTTTTCTCAAAGGATTAGTAAAATTTATGGAAATAGGAAATTTCAAAGATTTGATGTTGTTTTAAAATTAGAATTTGAAGTTAGAAATTGGTAGACGGACACCAAACAGTTGCCCACCAACCCGGGGTGCCCCTTTGGGGGCAATCAACTGTCTGGTGGTGTTCCAAACCCCTTTTTATCCTTTTAGTCCCTCTTTAAACTTCCTAAAATTTCACTTAAATTCATGTGTACCCTGCCTTAAATGTTTACAATAAATGTACTAATACATGTACATTCAGACATGTGTTATAGCCACTGTATATCATGAATACAAATGAAACACGCCCTTCCATCAAGCTGTGTTTTACCTATATTAGTTAGTACATGTAATGGTATGTAGTCAACTCTCCTAAATTACAGCAGACACCCTTGTTCAGTTTGTGTCCGTAATAGTAAGGGTCTGCAACAGTATGGTGTGATGAAAACGACCCAAGTCTCAGACATAACACATACTGCTATCAATAATCTTTTAATGTTTCCAGTTTTTTTTTAATTTGTAGTACAGATTTACTTTGATACATAATCAGATCAAAATACTGCACAAACTATTAAATATTCCAAGACCACAGAATAATATTATCATTCAATACCTCCATGTTGTCTGTTGTAACAAGAGTACATTGTATGATAATAAAAATTTAGTTTGGGACGACAACATGTCTGCAATTCTGTAAAATATGCATGACATTGTCAAGTAATAAGTAATGTTAACTAGTACTGCAAGTACTTTTTTAAATAAGTTCTTTTACAAACATGTTATATTAGATATCATTTCAGTTTTGACGAGAGATCTAGTTGGAACTAAAGAAGTCAATGAACATTAATTTTTGCAAATAACTTGCCAAGGTGTGCTGATACACAGAACTTTTCCTTGACGAAAAATTAACTAAAATAATGTGATAGAAACTTTGATAAACAATACTTTATCAAGGAAAAAGTCATTTACCATTTGAATGAACGATTTATGTCAAACAGAGCTGGAGAATATTATTTTTTGACAAAAGATCCAATAGGAGTGCTTGAGACAATAACTATAAAAAATTTTGCAAGCAACTTGCTGACGTGTACCAAAACACAGAACTTTTCCTTGCAGAAAACTAGACTACATGTATATCTTAGTAACATGCTATAGAGACTTTGATCAACAATTCATTCGTCAAGGAAAGAGTATTTCTACGGTTTGAATAAATGATTTGTGTCAAGTAGAACCAGACATATAATTTTTTTTTAGGTGAGGTCTCGGAATGCTTCAGACAATGAACATTTCACAAGCAACTTGCTGACGCATGCCAAACCACAAAACTTTTCCTAGTACATGTACCCTATTTGATACCCTTTTCTGTAGCTTGGTTTTTCTTGAAGCTGATCTGGTAAAATGGGGAAGACAAAAGAGGATATGAACGCTAGAAAACAAACTAACATGATTGCGTGAAGAAAACTAACAAATGAAAGCACGGCAAAGCAACTGTGCGAGCAACTGTGCATGGATAATATTCCAATGGGTCTCAATGAGTCTGACAATTCTTCGATATTGGACTCATCAGAAGAGTCTCTGTCAACATCCCTGTTATCGCTGCCAAGTTCCCAAATTTTTACAGAACCTTTTCCTTCTCTTCACTCAATTTTTTGCCTGCTTGAAACAATAGCTACAGTACCAATCAGAAGAAACCTAACAGGGAACGTGTTTGCAAACAGGAACGGAACTGATACAGAATGGCTACGAGAACACGAATGGAACGGGTACAGAATGGGTAGAGAACGGATACTGAACGGAAATGGAACGGGTACGGAATGGTTACGAATCACAAAAATGGAAAAAAGCGTTCACCAGAACGTGAACTATAAGAGAACGCATTCTTCAGAACACATGGTAGTAAGTTACGCTATCAGAGTGCTTACCAAGGATTTGGAAACAATGTAACTCTAAACACACGTTCGTTCAACTTTTGTCCAGCCCAGCAATCTTGAGAAAATGACAGAACGAATCATCTTACGTCTTTTTTTATTTCTTTTTACACGCACTAAGCAAGCATCTTCCCTGCATCTTCTGGTCCATTCGTGTTCATCGCAGCCATTTTGTTATTGTCTACAAGCTCAACTTATGTCCAAATAAGGAAATGGATGGTCGAGTTGAGTTAGACTGGGATTGAAAGGTTTCCTCGTGAAGAGAAACAAAACAAAACGTCGATGTCTTGGTTGACCTTTATTATGGTGTGGTTCACCAACTTTGCGGAAGGATTGGCGAGGACAACGTTCAGTCTTAAATGAAATTCTCCTGTGAAAATAACATCAGTAAAAGTATCACAAAATGCTCGCTTCGGCTTTTTGTCAGTACTTTGCACCACTCGCGTCCTCCAGCCAAGTTTCTTCCGTACTCGCCAAACAGTTTTTGCCGATACTTCAATGTTAAATCTCACTAAAAGTATTCGTGTAAATACAAGAGCCGAAAGTTCGTCTTTTGCTTGCATTTTTTCATCGATGGTGTTAAAAGTGCTTGGCAAGCTGGTTTACTTCTTTCTTTCCTCGGGCAATCACACAGATTGCCGGTCACTTTGTATTGTTTCAGAAAAAGACTTACTATAAACTGGCCTTGAAGTTACAATACCATCTTCGCATATTTTTCAAGTAACTGGACTCATATTTTCACCAGGAAAATTTAAGTTTACTGTCTGTATTCTCGCATAAAGGCGACAGTTTGAACCCATTTTATGAAATGAAAATGAGTGTCGCTAATCTTGTAAACGAGTTCTCGGAAACCTAACAGAACGGGAACAGAACAGCACAGAATGGATACAGAACGGGAACGGAATGGATACAGAGTGGATACGGAATGGATACAGAACGGATACGGAATGGATACAGAACGGGAACGGGAATGCGTGTGGAACAGAAAGAGAATGCGTTCGGTCAAGCATTCCCTGTTAGGTTTCTTCTGATCGGTACTGTATAGCTTCATCTGTGAGGTGCACTCTCTTCAGTTGTTGATGTATTTCCATTCGTTCTTCGCTTTTTTCACGTTTTCAAACTGGTCCACATTTTTCTGTGATCCATGTTTACTTATAACTTAATAGAATTACACCTAATACGAAAAATGCTTGGTCGTCAGAACAACGATGCTGATCAACTGAGTAGCCAATTCATGACATCTGTATAGGTAATCTCTGCGAAAGTCGTCTCGGTTGATTGCATAGAGGCCATAGGGCTGTCAATCAAGCAAAAATGTAAAACCACCATTTCTGCACCAATCTTGAGTCTTTTTCAAATTTTTTTAAGAGATTAGGGATTTAATTACTCTTTGACCACTACTTTGACCCAAAAATCCAAATTTGAAGAAAATTGTCGATTTGAAGTTATACAGTAACCTCAAATAAACAAGGCCATGAAACCTTACCTTGTGTATGTGGTTACTGCACATATCGTAAATATTTTTGTGCTTATGCTTGCTCATAAATATTAAAAAATAAAACACTACGAAATCAGGGGTGGGTCGTGTACAATTTTATCCAGGCATCAATGGGTTAAATAAATAAATGCACCCTAACAATCAGCAATTTTCTGTGTGAGCCTCCAAGTACTACTTACACTGTACTTTCAATTCCACTGTATCAGAAATAGTACCAAACTTGCTGGAGGTAAGTAAAAACTTGTAACGTCCACTGTCTGATCTTTGTACTGTAAGAATTGTCAACTGTGCCAAAGTGTTCGAGATATCAGCCCTGAATCGTTCTTGGTAATCTGATACCACATTCACGTCTCCATCTCCAAACTTGCCTGCAATTGTTTCATCATCAGTCGCATTGGCAAACTGTGCTTGCCCAATTGATCCATCAATGGTGTAGTTCCACTTGAGAGTAATGTTGTCCAACTCTCTTACAAATGATGGGTCTGAAGGCTTCAGAGAACCAAAAGCTGTTACAGCAGGTTCTGAAAAAATAAACCACATAATATAAAAAGACATATTCTGTTGATAAGGCAACTGCCCAGTTTTGTTAAAAATGTAAAAGACACTCAGAACTTTTCTAGCAAATAGAGCACTCTTGATTCCAAGAACATTACCCAAGACAGAAAAGTGGTTCATTGGTATATCCCACCAAAGGGGGGGCCACAAAAGAAATTTTACAAAATACCTAACAGTGTAAAATTTATTTTCTAGTCTCTACGCATACGATCTAATATTTTGTTTCTTAATTAATCCTACACTGTACAGGTATTAGCTGCTTATGAACTCTGTTGTTCTATTCCATCATAGGCAAGTCACTCATCCTCCTAAATACTAACTACTCGCAACTCCAGGTACAGCAATACCTGTAGATTTAAGAAATGGTGAGCATGCAGTGTGCAGATATCGAGTTTTATTATATGGCTAGCTCCTTGAGCAGGCGAGATGAAACAAATCCTGCGCTGTGATTGGCTACCGGAGTGGGCAAGATGGAGCTATCTTGCCCGCTCAGGACTACCCACCATGTCATGCAAGAAAAATTTCCCTGAAAGCCATATAATAAATCCTTTATTGACCAAGCTTGTTGGGTCAAGATGGCTGGATATTGGCCTCATTCTATTTTTGCAAGTTTATGGACCTCGACTCTGTCTCGGTCCATAAACTCGCAAAAAAAGAATGAGGCCAATATCCAGCCATCTTGACATCACACTCAGTCAATAACCCATATATATATGTGCACTCCGTCCTTCACGGCCTCTTCGACAAAAGAAAAAAACAGCATGGAGCCAGACATTTCTTAAAAGCGAGAGTGGGGAAGAAAGCAAACAAACACCCCCGGCTTTGAGCTGTTTGAGATGTTCTTATTCAATAGCAGGTTTGTGGGTTACGTTTTCCTTTCCACTTTGTTTTTAAAAATATTTGATGAGTTGCACGTCTAAGGCTGAACTTGAACATATAAATGGCTTTTAAAAATGATCTCTGTCACTTTCATTTTTTGGTAAAATAAGCTTTAATGAACAGAAGACTGAGACCTTAATAAGGAAAATGTCAGAGATGTAAGCTTGTATTTGTGCACAATGCAGCCTTTCCTTCGAGCGGCTGTTTCTTCAAGAGTTCAATTCACAATTGAGCAATGAGCTTTCGAGCAAAACTAAAACCTGGGAACTGACATAATTCATCAGAGGCTACTAATATTTGATAAAACTTCCTTTATTAAAGCTCAGAGAAACTATTACCTTTATAATGTTTTTGGAACAGAAGGATTTTGTATGTAAGGCCTCACAAACAGAGATTTCTTAAAGCTCTCATGTTCAAGTTTTGTTTGCTGAATGCATTTAAATGGCTTTCAATGCCATGTAAGTTTTAAAATAAAAGCTTGTGCTGAATTTTATTGTCAAATCGCTAGAAAATTCTCTCTAAAATTCCTGCAATGCATTACTAACCTCGAAAGGCTGATACAGACAAGTTTGTTGTTTTTTGGGTCAGTTTCCAAGTACTGAGTGCCTCTGTTCAACCAGCTCATTCACCTCCTGTTTGCCTAAATTCACAAATTTCTTAGGTGGAGGCCCAAGCAAAAAACTTAAGCTCAAAATTTGGTAGCTCACAGGAATAACATGCCTCATCGCCCAAAGAATTATTAGATTTTTCCATCTTTTAGGAGAAGAAAAATAGGAATTATGTTTTACGAAGTGTCAACATCACCGAAAAAAATAGCCGAGAAAAAGTACAAATAAACAAACTGACCTCAGCGTGCAACCCAGGGGCAAATGGATCGAGTGTATTAGCCAATCAGAACGCGTGCTTCCTTAAGGCTATGTCATTAAGATAGGTGGAAAGTGGCGTGGCCTGCACGTACATGTACACAAGTACAGCTGTCAGTAGTGATTGTAATCTGGAGGTCCTAGGTTCAAATCCTCTTCTTAACCACTGGATAGAATTGTGTTTGATGGTCCCGAATTCAAATCCAGCACCCTATGAAAATAGCCAATTGGTGAGCCTCAAACCACCTCGGATTTTAAAGTTTCCATTTAATTTACAATTATTTGTTTAGTTTGCTTATTTCAATGTCCGTTGTTAGTACAGCAATGCTAAACACTTCAACACCTATAAACTACAGTATGTTATTTACTTATTCATTTGATTTGGTCATCATGGTTATGGGCTTTCACAAACTACTTTGCCTTTAACCATGGCAACCATTTAACTGAATTCAAAATTCTTGTTAATCTTGGGCTAGCTTAATCGGGTTTGGAACAGCCTGGCCCTATAAAGGCAGGCAATGCAGGCAGTTAGCATCTTTGCCTGTTTTAGTACAGTCGTGTAACATTGCGATGTCTGATTGAGTCTTGGAAGACACCTTAGGAGTAATGTTACAGTTCTGAAATGCTCAGTTGAAGGTAATCAGGCTTTTGACATTACTGATGAAACTTAAGAGGCCTCAGTGGCAAGGCCTTAGTAGCCAGAACAGAGAGGGAAAAATCAGCATGGCCAGTTATACACTGCGAGTCAGTGATGAAATTAACTGGTGGTTTCAGTAAGTCCCACGGGGTCTGTGGCATTAACTGCAAAGTTTTTTTATCACAAATTTACTAGTTTTACATGTAACTAACGTGGGAAAGTTTCGGCTGAATATGAAATAAACAAACTGCTATGGAGAAGCAGTATGTTTCCAATCTTTATTTGAAACCTGGCAAAAACACAATAGTTATAAAACAGCAGACGAAATTTCTTGAATAGAGGTAGGGGGGATTCCAGAAGATATCCAATCACAGTATTTTCGGTCATTGCACTAAAAAAGGGATAACTGACATTACCTAAAATATAGCTGCCATCCCCAGTCAAAATGAGAGTGTGATAACAATAAAAAAAATGCGCAGATCTGAACTCGAGAATAGAGTTTATCACACTACCAATGCTAGAACACATGCGTCTCACATGTTGTGTTTGACCAGAAGGAAGAGCACTCTGTTTGTGTGTGATTCCACATGAAATATATCTTTTGCCTAACATATAGTCCACACTGACGCTAACTAATTTGCACATGCGTTTTGAGCAACTTGCTTGCACCACAAGGATAGCAGGAGATTTACGATAATATACAATATAGTTTTGTCATGTTTTCTAATAAGTAACATATTAAGTATCAGACGTTTTGTGTAATGCTCTCGGGTACCTACCCCACCCCCCTTCCCGCAAGGCTAATTGATTAATTGAAATTAATTAATTAAACAAACGTTAAAGTTTACACCTTATTGCCTTGGTACCTTATTACCTTAGCAAACAGCAATCCCCTAAACCATCAAAATAGTGCACTCTGCACTAAAAATTGATGATAATGTCAGATAGTGAGAGATAGTGATAGTGCGATAATGTCAGATAGTGCAGAGTGCAATTAATAGCACTGGCACGGTAGTCCCATGAGTACTCACTGCTGCTCGGTTTACTTCCAGTTTGTATCTACCTTGGTAGTCTGCTAGGGCCTTTCCCCTTAGCAGTGTGCATGTTTTAGGGTTGTATTTTCATTCAAGGTCCAAAAATTACATACTATTACTACTGGTGCTTTACGTTGATTTTCGTTCATTTTAAATTCAATAATACGTTGAAGCAGCAAATGTGACAATTTACCTCTTCACGCCAACTTTGTACCTTGATACTTTTGTTTTCCTCGCAAAGGTATTTAATATGAAACCCTTGTCGTCTCCAAAATACATAGAAGATGTGCTTGCTTTTTGGAGATAATTGAAGGAAAATTAAATAACTGATGCAGTGATGAAGAAACAGAAGAGAAACAATGTTGTTTTACTAAAAACACCAATTTTTGTACCACCGATGAACAAGAACTACTTTAATCATCAGATAGTCACGAAACACCACTTTCTTTTTCTGTTGCCACCTTTGTTGTTCAAAATAAAACAATTCAAAATTAATACACAATGATATTGGTGGCTGAGAAGCATTTCAACGAAAAGTAGTGAAGGTAAACAGCACTACTTGGCTGATATGAACAAGTCTCCTCAAAGACGGCTTAAGTTAATTTTTGCTTTCATTAGGTGCCACAGAGTCTGCAGCAATATCTGAGCACTTTCCTGGTTTCTTCTGTCACAAATTTACAATTTGCAGAGTATTAAAGCCACTAACTTGGGAACTTTTTGGTTTCTCTTACAGACGCAATTGAGGCAAGAAATAAACAAGCTGCTAAGGAGTAGCAATACATTTGAACCCTGACACACACACTATTGTAGATTGAAAACAGCAGATGATATTTGTTGAACTGACTTGTGTGTAATTCTAAAAGCTACGTAGCCACATTAATGTTTCACTTTTGCAATAACAAGGGACAAGTGGCGCTACCTGAAAAATAACAGCTGCCCTCGGTCACATGGCATGGCATATAAAATACAGCATGGAAACACAGTGTATAACAATAATGATGCTAGAACCCATGCGTTTTAGATGTTGAGTTCTACAATCCTTCTACCATAAGGAAAGCCACTCAACATTTATGTGTGATTCTGTATGCAATGTATCCTCCACCTAATATAGAAGCCACAAACACTAACTAATCTGTGTTTGCATTTAGAGCAAATTGGTTTTGCTCTAAAGAGAATGGTACCACAAGCAGAGCAAGGGGTTACCTGAAACAAATATATAGCTTTGCGATGTTCACACCCAACTGACGTAGATGGGACATGTTTTACATAGAGCACACATGTACATGTACCTCTCCCACCTCACCCCCACCACTTCCTTCAAGCCCCTAGACTAGTTAATTGAAATTAATTAATTAAACACACATTAAAGTTTACACCTTAGCGCCATAGGGCATATCGCCATAGGGCATATTGCCATAGGGCATATTGCCTTAATGCCTTAGTGCCTTAGTCCATTAGTGCCTTAGTGCCTTTGTGCCTTAGTGCCTTTGTGCCTTAGAGCCTTTGTGCCTTAGTGCCTTAGCATTAGCATTAATTGACATCAATTTTCATAATCTATCAATCTCATCAGTTGGTTAGGCCAGGTCTGTACTAGACTAATGACTGTCACAACGAAATTGTAGACTGGCTGGTTGGAAGGGTGTTCTTGGTGTCCTGTGCAAGCATCAAACTCTTCCCTGCTCTATTGAAGGAACAGTATCATGAACTGCGCATGTGTAAAACTGCTTTAAGAGCGGGCCACTGGGATTTTCGGGTTTTGCAGATTTGGCCAATTTTTTGTTCGGTTTTTCGGTTTTTGCGCTTAAAAACTGTTGTTTTTAGTGCAGAGTGCACTATTGGGATGGTTTAGGGGGCTGCTGTTTGCTAAGACAGTGACGCCATAAGTTGTAAACTTTAATGTTTGTTTAGTTAATTAATTTCAATTAATCAATTAGCCTTGTGGGAAGGGGGGGGGGGCTGGGTGCAGTAGGTACACGAGTGCGTTACGCAAAACATGTCATACTTACGTTGCCTTCTCTGATAACACGACAAATATATACATATGGTTTTGCAAATCTCATGCTATCCTTGTGGTGCTATTCTCACAAGAACAGAAGCAATTTGCTCCAAACACATGTGCAGATAAGTTAGCGTCAAAGTCAATCTTGTTCCCTGGAATAGATTATCTGGAATAATCAATTTCCAGACTCCAAAAATTTTGGAGTCTGGAAATTGATTATTCCAGAGCTCCGTGTCTTGGCGCTGACCAAAAGAAACGTGGGCTCTGGGAAAAAGATTGCGTCAAAGTCAACTATATGTTGGGTGAAAAATAAATTTCATAACATATAAGACGCATGCGTTCTAGCATTGCTAGTGTGATAAACTCTGTTCTCGAGTTCAGATGCATGGCTCTTTTCATTTTTTGTAATGAGTGATATCACACTCTCGTTTTGGCTGAGGATAGCAGTTACATTTCAGGTAACGTCAGTTCTCCTTTTTTAGTGCAAAGAACATTAATGTGACTGCGTATCTTCTGAAATCGTCCCTAGCTCGATTCAAGAAATGTCATCTGTTGTTTTATAACTATTGTGTGTTTGCCAGGGTTGAGATAGAGAATCAGAACATATTGCTTCTCCTTAGCAGCTTGTTTGTTTCTTCTTCTATGAAAGGGAGCTTAAAGATCATATTCACCCAAAACGTTCTCGTGTTAGTTACATGTAAAACTAGTAAATTTGTGACAAAAGAAAGTTTGTAATTATTGCTGCAGACTCCATGGCACTTACTGCAACCTCCAATTAATTTCATCAGTCGATGAGGCAACTCACTCACCGATGTGGGATATATATAATTTCGGTCAAGTAAAGATCTCTACCTTCAATACCGGTACTTCTTGTTGAAACGCTCCTCAGTTGTATTACTCGATAGCATTGTGTATTACTTTGGTGGGGTTTTATTGTTTACACCAACTCTGCTGGCAACAGAATTAGAATGCACTATTCCGTGATTTGATGTGACTATTTGATAATTAGATTAATTCTTGTTTATCGGTGAAATGAAAATTTAAGTTTTGAATAAAACAAAATCGTTCCTCTTCGACTTTTCAGCAGATACTTAACTTTTATATTCGATTTATCTCCAGCAGTAAGTTAAAAAAATACACATCTTTCTTACATTTTCGTGGAAACAAAGGTATCTTGTTGCATACATTGGCGAGGAAAACAAAAGTATCAAATTACAAACCTTGGCATGAAAAGTAATGCTACAAAATGAATGAAACTCAAGATAAAATACCACAATAAATTTAAAACCGTCTTGACAAACGGTAATTGCAAGTTATTTTTGGGCAAAACACAAACATGAAACTCACACACGGCTAAGATTATGTCTTATCAAGTTTTTGTGCCCTCATATTCTGCAACGGGGAAAAGGCCTAGTTGACTACCAAGGGAGAGAACAGCAGGGGTGATGACCTGTATGACTACTGCATCAGAGCCGCAAATTTCACTCTGCACTACCTGAGATTGTCTCACTAGTTCAGTTTTGGTGTCTTGTGCAGTTTGCGGGTTTTCTCCAATGTAGTCTTTGGTTTTCGGTTTTTGTCAACAATGATGGCGGTTTTTCCAATTTTCTGCCCAATGCATTTTACGGTTTTTCTGGTTTTGCCAAAGAAGTTACATCCCTGCAGTCTATGGTTGGCCATTCGTTTCAAAATTACGACAGGGTATACGCGGGTTTTTCTGCCATGTATACTAGTTTACATATGTTACGTATGGGCTTTAAGCTCATATATACGACCATTTCGATCGCGTATATACGCATTTTTAAAGGGCCACACATTTGCGTAAATTCAAGTGCGGGGATATGCGAAATAAATGCCCAAATATATGCGTCCTACAAGGACCCATATATACGTGTGCTAAAATGGGCATATATATGAGTCTCGTAAATTACGTTTTATATGCCAGCACGAAATGTGCCTTTTAAGAGAATGGCTGTTCATGTATGATAGCAATGAAAATTACTTTAACTAGGAATCGTCAATATGGCGGCAGTGGTAA
>Ga0126338_10001392_pt1 | contig 15590 bp, 2 predicted proteins | sample OrbCmetagenome_2_FD_92529 | JGI IMG/M metagenome (GOLD analysis project Ga0126338, IMG submission 92529) | Coral microbial communities from Petempiche,Puerto Morelos, Mexico - Orbicella C C metagenome | ecosystem: Host-associated > Invertebrates > Cnidaria > Coral | place: Petempiche,Puerto...
CTTGGGTCTAATTGTTTAGTCGCTCAAGGATTTGTATTTACCCTTGATCGATCTTGTAAACCATTCAAGAATAGCCTTTTGTCAGCCGTCGTTCAGCCCTATGGAGGATCCAAATATCTGCAGGTCTACCACGCAATTGTGGGCGGAGAAGACATCGCAGTCCACGATCCTAAGAACAACTTGAGGTCATTGGAATGGCAGGCGCAGGAAATAAAGAGAGTTCTTCTCGATGTCCAGATATCTGTGCCTGAGATGCGACCCGATGTGCAGAAGTGGTCTGCCAAGGTGCAAGAAATGCTCATAAATGTAATCAAAGCTCGCCGTCTGCTTTCTTCGTCTGATTTCTTACAGCTGAAGATGCTTGTTGCAAAGATTGATGATGACCTTGACACCATGTTGAGAGTATTTGATCTCCTTGTGGTCCAGTTGCAGCCATACAAGAATCGAACGAGCATCGAAACGTCCATTGAACGTCTTGTCAGACTCAAGCTAGACCTTCCAAAGACCATTTCTCTTTCGTTTTCCAAGTCCTCTATCCAGCAAACCTTTCTGGGTGTGAGTTTTCATCTAAATGGTCAAATATGCCATAAGAGACTCTGCTTTACGAACATGAAATGTAGCATTTGGTCTTTACATGACAAGTCTTGTTTAACTAACTCTTCAACAGAAGACGCTGGTGTGATTGTTGAAGGAACTGCCTTGAAAGAAATTTCTCTTGGGAAAGTTATAACATATCCGGTTGATAGACCATTCAGAATGCTGATAGGTCGTAACAACGAGCCGTTGATGACTACGTTTGAGTGCATTGTTGACTTGCTTGGTTTGAAGAGGACCGCCACCATAAAAATGATTGAACATGAGCTTTCCTTTGCTGTCTGGGGACCCGTGTTTGGAAAATTTGACGCGCTTTTGAATGTCAAAGCGGACGTTGAGAACGTTGTGGACTGGAAATCTGTAGTGTTTGAAGTAGAAGGTACAATGAACAACTCATCACGCCTTTACACGATGCTCGAGAGTATGATTGCAAACGAAACTACTTTGGCTGCCGAGGAGGCCATTAAAAGGTTAGCGAATGCCCAAGCAACCTTTAATGATGCAAAAACCAAAGCAGATGCCGCCAAGGAAGCTCTGAAATTAAAACAGGCTGCTGTCGAAGAATTGAGAATGGAAAAGGTAAAGGCGGCAGAGGAACTTCGTCTGGCACGTTTGCAATACCATCTCGCAAAAGTACGTTTCAACAGCACCGTCTATTTTCGGCAAAATATCCAAAACGCCATGTGCGAAATAATGGAGTGCAACTACACTTGCTTCAATGGCTGTGTCATCCCTGACCTCTGTCAGAACCCTATTAACATAACCTATCTTGAGCGGTACTGTGACACGGTTGACAAAGCGATAACCGTAGAAGTTGTACAGAAAAGTACTGAAACGCGCAGTTTTGAAGTTGCGACGTATCAAACCGTATACACTGGTAACTGCAGATCAGGAGTTCCCTTGAAGAAAATACTCAAGTACGCTAAAACAGGGTTTAGCATTGGAAAATTCGCCGGAGGAATTCTGGGAGGGTTATTTGGATTTCCATTAATTGGAAAGGTTGTTGGTGGAGCTGTTGGAGGAATTCTTGGTGGGCTTGTTGGAGCATTCAGTAAGAAAATATTCGGCTGTTCTAATACCTATGAAAGAATACCAGGTGAACCGCGATTGGTTGAGTACGAACACAAAATTTACGACGCAAAAGCAGTGGAGAAGATAATCAAGGAAGTAAGATGTACAGGCCAGGAAGAAAAAACGAAACAAGGTGGATATGGTCCCCCTTATCCTTGCTGCCAACAGTATGGATGCCAGACCAAAGTGATAGATCCTGTTTGTGTAATGAGTAACGAAGAATGTCGGGTGGCCATGGCTGAGCTTCAATTTACGCTCAATGCCATGAATGAGACGTTTCAATCTGCATTCTTGTCTTTAAGGAATTCTGTTGATAGAGTTAAACAGGCATCGTCTGTTTACGAGAAGGCGAGAATACGACACGATTTCGCAGTGAGCACGTTAAAAAAGGTGAAATCTTACACGGAGCAGCGTTTGTCAGCTGTAGAAATTGTCAATGCCTCCATGCTTCATGTTCGACGTGTGGTTGACTTTGGCTTGGAAATAGCACAAGCTATAAACGCCTCAAGTGTGGATAACAAGAAAACTGTCGAAGTTGGAGACATGAAATTTTCCTTTTCCATGTCATCAGAAGACACCAAAAAGATCCTCTTTCAAAGTGAGGTTAGCTCTAGGAATGGTCAACAAAGTGCCGTCAGTTTTCTGGTTGACTTCGACCAAGTTGAACGCTCAGTCAGTTCAGCATCCAAGATCATCATTGCCAAATTATTCGGCAGCAAGCATTCAAGGAGAAGACGATCGGATGAAACTTACGCTGCAAATTCTACGCATCGTTTAGATGCCACCTTCACCGATTACCCATATGCATGCCTGTTTGCCAACACAACAAGCCTATTCTTGAGTTCCATTTTTCAATCACTGGGAGATCTAATTGCGTCAGTTAAAGGATTCAACGCAAGCCTATCGTCTGGAGTCCATGATCTTGAAACACTGGCACAGACTGTTCATCTAAGCCGTTCATCGTCCAATGTTTCGTCTGTGAACACCACCACCACGTATCCGAACAGCTCGTTTTTGACGGAATACATGGAAATGATAGAGGTCCTTAAGGAGGAAAGTAGCAGGTTGACCAATGACTCGTCGCAATCTTGGAATGACACTCTGGAGGCTTGGAGAGCGTTTCTGGAGGTTTTCACTTCGAACAATGAATTTGAAGAATGTTCTGGAACAGAAGACTGCATCGATTACTTTTTTGACGGTGCAAAAGAATTTTACGAGTTTGAAGACAGTCCAAGGGCAATGGCGATTAAAGACGCCCTCCCTCAGCTCAGAGAAGTGGTAAGGAAGTTAACAACGGATGCTCTAACGATGGTGGAAGCAGAGCAAACACTCCTTCAAGCTTTTTCACTTTTGATCAAAACTCGTGATGATTCAGTTTTGTGTGGAGGAACCCCACTCATAACTACCTCATCTCCAAAAGAAATTATTCTTCTGCCCGGAGACAGTCTGCTTTTAAGTTGCACTGCCGAGAGCGAGGCGGAGCTGACATATGCTTGGAAGAGAAACGATAAGGTCATCAAGGAATCACGGGATGGAACTTTATATGAACGTGCTGTCAGCAAACAACACGAGGGTGTTTATGTTTGCGTGGTGTCAAACAACAAAGGCAGCACACTGTCCAACGTGACAATTGTTAAAGTTCACAACAAGCCCAAAATCACGCAACATCCGCAGGCACAAAGAGTGGTGGTTGGAAGTCAAACTCCTGCGATGTTTACTTGCAATGCAACGGGCCAACCAACTCCTAGCTTTCAGTGGTTTTTTCAATCACCAAATTCATCCGTTGTAAAACTTAACGAGACCAAACCTGTGTTATATATGGCCAACCTTCGCCGTCATCACGAAGGTTACTACTACTGTGAGGCATCTAACGAGCATGGTGCAGAAGTCAGCCGAAGAGCCCGACTAGACGTATTAGGTTACAGCATCGGTCTTCCAAGGTTGCTTGTTGGCCTAAATCTCACTTCCTACTGTAGTTCGACTTCTAATACATCCAGAAACTCCACCGAGAAAGATCCGCAGCCATGTCATTCCTTGGAAGAATTACCGTCATCAATTAACGAAAACTTGACTGCTACAATTATCCATGCACTTGCAAGATCGCTTAACATATCTCATGAGCTAATCTCGGAATTTGAGTACGATTCAAGGAATACTTCAACAGCTATCGTAGCATTCATATTGGATATAGACAGTAAAGGTTGGAAGGAGGACAATTTTACATCGAACATGGAAATTGTAGAGGCCCTTGCTGACGCTAAAGCTAACTTTGTTGACAAGCTGGAACAATTCAATTCTGCCATACAAAACAAGACCTTTGCAGTACCATGGAATACCACCTCTCTTCGTGGTGAACCCGGAAGCCTAATTGCTTACCCATTATCTCCAGAATGCCCCGAAGGACAAGCACTCAGTGAAAATGGTTACATCTGCGGTAAGTTTCATGTTTTCTGAGTTCGTAACCACTCATGATCGCTAAATACAAATGTTAGTGTTGTGTATAACATGACATCGATTAATTTTACTTTTGAGCACAGAAGGGATTCAACAAGAACACGTGCTTTTGGAAATCCATGCCCACTTGCATAGCAACAATTGTCATTAGCTACTAACAAAGTACTTCTCTACGCCTTCGAATGGCTTTTGTGTTTGCTTCAATTATTTCTGTAGTTATTAAGATTTAATCACAATTGAATCATAAACCTTCGAACCAATCAAAACGAAACGCTATTTGGTGAGTCAGTTCCCTGCCCGGTTTCGAGGTTATTTCTGATTGCTTTATCAGTGATTATTAGCCAGCGTCTATAGTGTCTCCTTTTGTGCACTAACTTACAAATCCTTGTACCTCTCCAGCAAACTGCCCGGCTGGTTTGTCCTACAACACAGAGAATGAAACGTGCGTCAAATGTCCAGTTGGGACTTACCAGCCTGTTCAAGGCCAAACAGGGTGTCTTTCATGTGGTACAAACCTGACCACAGCCTTTAATGGAACAGTGGAGGAAGAAGACTGCATTGGTAAAGTTTCCCTTCATTCATTCTCACTCTAATCAGTTGATAACCTTTGCGACAACATTCAGTCAGACATCGTTAATAGCCTGATGTGTCCTCTTGTTTCACAGCTGACTGTCCAGCTGGTTCGTACAGTACACAGAACCGAACGTGCTCTGTATGTCCGCTTGGAACTTATCAACCTTCTCGGGGTCAGCCATCCTGCATTCCTTGTGGTAAAAATCTAACAACTATCTCAAATGGAACTGTGGAAGAAATACACTGTATTGGTAAGTTTATAGGAAAATTTAACAACTGCTTATAAAGCGATACTCGTTGTTTTATACTAGGCTAGGAGAACTTACCAGACTCTTAGCTCATACAATTTTACCCCTGTCTGTATTTCATGAACGCCAATACCGAGGTTAGCCTGTTATATAGAGCAAGCTTAACAATATCATTCAAAGACTTTGTAATACAAGGTGGAATTATGCCCTTCTGAATGGCTGTACTAAACATTTCAAAAGAGGAAAGCTTGTTATTGTGTGACGCTTCCTTGTAGGTAACTGTTCTGCTGGCTCGCACAGCGCAAAAAACCGAACATGTATTTTGTGTCCGCTTGGCACTTACCAGCCCTCCGATGGCCAGAAAGATTGCCTTTCTTGTGGACAGGGCCTCACCACGACGTCAACTGGAGCAACGAACCAGTCGCAATGCACAGGTATTTCACAAAGTACGGATAAAGAACGTCACTACGGATCAATATTTGTTTTGGCTGTACAGCTTCGGCTTCTCACGTAACGAATTGCGCGCATCCAGAGGTTTCAGCCAGCCTCCTAGTTGGTCGATCCTTATTTGGCTTTGCTACAGCCTCGATCGAACTGTCAGAAAAAAGTGACTCAGGACCCAGGTTGTTCAGTAGAATTCCATACATTTGACTCCTTTAAGCCATGTAGTAAGTTAGCGACCTAGCTGCTTTTAAAAAATTCGACGGTCAACTATTCAGCTAAGTATCCATTCGTAGTTACTGAGTGCTCGACTTGTTTGATTTTGATATCGTAGAGATCAAATCACCATCAAGCGATATTCCTGCAACTGAGGAACAGTCCACTCTTCCTACCTCTCCTATTTTCAAGGTGAGCTATTTATGATTATTCACGATCTGGCAACCCGCCGCAATTAAGTCATGTTATCATTCGGTACAGTGTTTCATCCTTTACATTGGCGGAGACTACACCGCCTGATCTGAAAATACCTTCCACAAAATAACGGTCGAATCATGGGCATTGCCGCACAGTAATTTTGCTGCAAACAATGTTCTGCTCATGTATAGTTGTGACCACATTTCTCTGAAAAAGGTAGCTCCATTGCCGGAGTATTATAATTTGAGAAAGCGATTGGAAATTACAACTAGATCAACAGCTATTGAATCATTGATCTACTCGCCACGGACAAATTTCTTTATCCTTCGATACATGTTTTGCTTCCTTTTCATCGGCCGAGAGCTCACCATATGGCCTGCAAGGAACTGCTTGCAAAGAATGGTCTGCTCATGCGTCACACGGACAGACGGGCGGTCTGACTGACTGACTGACTGACTGACTGACTAACTGGCTCACTGTCTGACTGACTGACTGACTGACTGACTGACAGATCGACTGACTGACTCAGTGACTGCAGGATGGACTCCTGGTAGCTGACTGACTGACTGTCGTCTTCGGATTGCTTGCTTTCTTTGTAAATGTCTTGTTTGTTCTACCCTTCTTTGCCTTTTAGACGACTGTCACTGAGGTACTTCCAACTAAGGATGCTGGTCAAACAGAGGAGCAAGAAAATACTAAGGACTTGCCATGGAAACTTCCAGTCATTGTTGTCGTCCCACTTGTAATATTCCTGAGTAAGTAGAAAACTGTAAGAAACTTTTGTTCCTCAACCACACCCCCAGCAATTTACTAATAATTACCGCACCATAATTACTTTTTCTGGAACTTTTCATGCATTTGCCAGAGTTAAACTCGGCCTTGATGAGAGTTCACTATCCTACAAGAACGAAATGCAAAAGTTCTTTTAAGACCTGAAATATTCTTTCATTTTTTGTGGATTGTATGTTTATGTAAAACAAACTTGAGGAATATGCACAAACTGACATTTTTTAAACGTTGGTGGGTAGGTGGTCTTTATCAGTTCTTTTTCTATCTTTCCCCAAGCCCTCGACTCATGCATGTTACAGATATCTAACCGTACTCCCTCTTACAATTTTAATTACCTCATTACAATCAGTTGCAGGTATCTTGTTGGTGGCTTATTGCATAAAGAAAAGAAAGCAGAAGGCAACGACTACGAGTCATTCTAATCCCGCCTACGCCTGCAGTGAACCCAAGCCTGCCGCTGAAACAGTAACAACGAGTCACGCTAATCCCACGTACGACGTCAGTGACTACAAGCCAGAAAATCAGAGGGAAGAGCACGAATATTTTATGCCAGACAAGATAGCCACCCCGGAATGGAGTGAATCCCAATCTGACTTGGCGGAGCAATGGTACGACGACATTGGCAACAAGGATCTCATGGAAGGATTTGCTGATGATCCAATATACGATTGCTTGGAGCCACCTCAAAAAGGAAACCACACATTTAGTTTTGTCAACCAATCGTTTCTTTCTTCAAGTGATACATAGCTTGTTCCATCCTTTTGTTCAGGTTAACTTTACCATTTTATAGAGGCTGGTACTGTACCCATACCGTTCCTAGTTTTAGTTGCCGATCAATCGTTATTTGAACTTCCTCCTTAGTTTAATCTTCTGGTTTTTAGAAAGGTCGAAACATACTAACTGACTTAACTAGGTTTTACATAGTTTGGTGAGAAAGTTAAGCTTTGCTTCCAACATTATGGAAGTATTTCTTGTCCAGTTTGTGAGTCAGCGTTAGTTATGGTCATTTATTCATTGATTATGAGCTTAAAAAGTCGCGGAGAAAATTTGCATAATCTGCTTTCGGTGTGTTTGCACATTTTGCTTGCATTGAGTTGCTAATTTGGAAACTAGTTAATGAAAAAAAAAGATAGCTTTTTAAAAGAGTACGTTCAGACATGAAGCTGAGTGGCTGGCTATTTTGACATCTTTGACGTGCACAGATAACATTTGCTGTGCTAATATTAGTGCAAACAGATTTCCAGGACATCCGGATTTCACTCATTCATTCACGACCAACACCTTGACAGCTCAGCCACACTGCTTCCAGAGAAAGCGAAGCTGATGTAGTCGTCTCTATAGGGTGGGGTACACTTAATTTTTAGGAACCCCTAATAAAGTGACCTATGGAGGTCAGCTGTAATGACCGATCCTGTTCTGTAAATAGGCAACGCAAATAGTTTAATTTGAGTCTTGCAAATTGCAGTTACAATACAGCTTTTTCAATGCTGAATTTTTTTTTTTTTTTTTACAGTTCGCTCTTCCGTTCTTTGCTTTTGCATTCTGGAAGTCTGACTTTCCGTGGCCGCTTTTGGCACTTCCCCGCTCCCCTATAATGTTTCTCAGACCAATTCCATCTCAGTCGAGCGCGTGAGAAATACACAGCTAGGAACTGGTTAAAACGTAACCTGGCCTGCAGCGATCATTAAGTCTTTATGGCTTCGTGAGACTGGTCTGTAATGATCTCAGGGATAAAATCTCCCAAGTTTAATTATGGCCAAAGTATGAAAAACAGTCAGGAGAATTATGCTGCTGACCCAGAGATTGCAATGATTTAGAGTAACAACTGGCACTGAGAAATCGGAATTGTTAAAATGAGTTTCCCTAAAGTTGAACATTTTCTTTTTGCTGACAATTAATGGTAAAACAAGCGATATTTGTATCGTAAGCTTGGGTTTTAGATGCTAAGTATTCAATAAACGCTGCTGAGTAATTAATCATTTGTCTTTGGTTCTTTAGTTTGAATATGATCCACCCGACATAAGATTCATCCACTCGACCATAATTACATGACCATGGCAAATCTACTCGCCAGCTGACTGTCCATTTCCACAATCTCACGTCGGAAGAATTTGAAAACGGAGGCTTCACTCTGAAAACGCATCAAATGTTTTCCGTCCACACTACGCCAGAGAAATTTGAAAACGCAACAATCACCGGTCGTTTTAGATTTGTGTTTGAGTAAGTCTCGGGCAGGGAAATATTATTATCGTGACGTTATCGCTTTCGAAAAGCTTCGTTTTTAAAATGATTTCCGTCTACACTAAAACGCAAACTCGGCGTTTTCAAATTCTTCTGGTTTGAAGAGCGTTTTCGAAAAGCTCCGTTTTCGTGACGGATTAGTGTGGACGGAAGGCCTAACCAGAGAAATTAAGCTACGATTTGAAATTCCTCCGGCGAAGTGTGGAAGGGGCCTCATTGTGACTTATCTCTTCGGTTAACCACGTACACGCGTCCCGGCCGATTGCAGTGGAATCAAAACGGACAAATCATGCAAGCGAATCACGTTTTTTAAAACCCTGGTTAAATTTTTAGGAATGTTTCCCAAAGTAGTTCAAACGCTTGTTAAAATGGTATTTACAAAATTGACAAAATGGTGGTGCATGGTTACCTGTGCATATCTTATTACATGAAATTTTCCGATACGTTTAAAAAGTCCGCGTTTTCTATATGTAATCCCGAAAATGGTAAAATTGAAGTGTCGCGAAAATTCACGTTTTACCGTAATTTGGAATTTCTTCCGTGTTTCATTGATTACATTATATGACTTAAAACATTTTTTGACTGTATTTGGCTGAGGGCAGTCCAAATAATCAGTAATTAAGATATCTTCCGGCAGTCGGATAATGTATTAGTAATCGTCGTAATCGTATGAAGCCGGCCTCAAGAGTCCTCATGGGCCCGATGTGGATGAGTGAGTGTGTAATCGTATGAAAGCTCGAGTGATTAAGGATTTACACTACGCGCGAAATTTTGAAAATTCTTTCCAATTCCACTCGGCTTTTTGAAAGAATTTTCAATTATCACTCGTAGTGTAAACTTCTCGATTCTGAGACACTCGAAGACTACCGACGGTTATTCGAGGTATTTCAAAGGTGGTCGAAGTACACCTGAACACTCTCGAAGATCACCCGAACCCGAACGAAGATTTCAGAGTATCATTCGAACATTTTGGAACCCCTCCTACGCCATCACCGAGGAGTTCCAAAGATTACCCGAAGATCAGCCAAAATATAACCTGAGATTTTTTACCTGCGGACTCGCGCAATTTTGTCAGCCTTTGAAAACTCAAGTTACTTAACTCCAACTTATTATTCCAAACACGGCGCTGAAAATCGTATGATTGCCTATACCAATAACACTCTTAAAAAGGTATTGACCCTTACTGGCTAAAAAGGGAGTGCAGCTTTCCTGTAACACGCGTGCAGAAGTGTAACATCAGTGTAAAGTTGTAATAGGAGTGAAGATCGTCAGAAACCCTTCCGAAGATAAACATCGGACGTCAACGAGAAAATGGACACGAGATCATTATACGGATCTGACAAAGTCACGTAGGAGGAAGAAATCCACAAGCTCAGCAGCTCTCGTAAGCTGCTATATTGCTTTATTGTTGTAGTAGCTGTTACTGTTTTAAGAGGGTATTGTTTCTGTTGATTGCTTATTGTTCCCTTCAACGAGCCATGCGTGTGAGACCTTACGAGAGCTGCTACTGAGATGACCCAAGGAATCTGTGTGTACAGTGCCAAGAATCAGTAATCTTCTATTTACTCTCTTTGCCAGAAGTCACGTAGGGCCAGCAGTCATGTACAAGAAAAACAATTCTGTATATACAGTGCGAAGTACAAATAATCTTTTAATTTGCAATTGGTTTACCAGCAGTAAGGAATGGCTAAGGCACATCGGACCGAACTGGAACTCTGGTAATCCCAGTCGGTTCCGAGCCTAGAAGCGGTTACTATGACTACTATTACTGACACCTGATAATTTACAAATCATGATTGCAAATAAATCAATGACATTTTCCGAAAGTAACCTCAATAAATAGTGGAAACCTCTCTGTGCCACTAGTTGGGTGCATTTGGCGTCCCTGCACGCCATCAATCAATATTGGGCGGTACGTGGGTTTCAAATTTTGTTGAGCGGAAATTTTTGGGTGACCAGCATTCCACCTAAAGATTATAATAAAAATGCCAGCCGATCTCAGGTCACGAGAATGCTCACGTTGAAAGAATTAAAAATAAAGGTGTTTCAGAGACTTACACGTCTCGTATAAAAACAGGCAAGGGACATGCAATTGCGTCACTGACTTGCCACTGAATGAGAGGATTGCGGATGAACACGCTTAAACCGTGTTTTTGATGTCCGGTGTATTTGTTCAGTGACGATAATCCTTACGGCAGAGCCGCTCGAGTTTTCAAATTACAACTAAAGCCAGCTCAGTTAAGTTCTTGCGGTTTACAATATCATGTTCCAAGTGGAGTAAACGTGTAAACGTTTGAACCTAATAGCTGGCTGGAGACAAAGTACAAGAAGTAGGGCTACAAGCGTCGGATTCTTCTACGAGCTGTTCATCTCAGGTAAGATTTGTTTGACTCGTTTCTTCTTAGTATTGCTGAACTTAGAAGTACCTCATGCGTTCAGTTGCCTGACTGAGCCAGTTTTCGCCGGCTTGAGGCTTCGGTTTATAGTCGTCTATGAAATGAAGACGTTGAGAAGGATTCTCTGAAGCCAAAGCAGGGCATACTGATCAGTGGAAAGCTTTTAAGAATATGCAAAGGAGCCTTCAGTAAAACTACCCTACGAGTAACACACAAATCGACCGCCGCACAGTATGCAATAATAGCCGAGAGGAAACACGAATTAAGAAACTCATTACGGCCCTAAATTAACACTAAGAAATTCTTAAAGAAACTGTATAAAAGAAAATATTCAGTTGTGGAAGCTTTCTCCTAACATGGTCTAATTATTTTGAACATCGCACAACAGACTTTGCGAGAGGTTTGAACAAAATCATCTGTATTTGTACCGAGCAGGAATTCATTTTTTAACGCATACAGATCACAAAGTTCTTAGTGAAGTCTGGTCCCATTAGCTGTGTGTAAGCGAATTCCTTCGTCGGTGGGATGCTGTCTAAACCACGCAATGCATATTTTGCAAGACTATTTAATGTAAAATCTTTGAGCTCCAAAAACCAACTCCAGATGTCAAAAGAGAAAAATGTTGAAAAAGACTCAATTGTTTGCCTGTAAATGAATGAAAGAACAGTTACGGATCCAATAATATTTAATCCACCTTCTCATCAGAAGTTAACAATAGCATTATAAACTTCTGGTAACGATCGTCTAATACTTAGGCTCCTTTCACACTAATGCATGTACCTTCGATGATACGTTTTCGCCGATCAAAAAAACGCTCATCGTGCACACTACCGTTGACGCAGCGTTTTTTCCACCCACACTACAAAACTTGAAAACTGTTATTTGCACATGCACACAACATGTGAATGACGCCGGCGTTTTCGAAAGTCTCCTCTTTCAGCTAGTGTCCACACTAATGCGCCTGATAGAGCCTCTTTTTCAAATGCAGGGACGTAGCCAGGATTTTTCAAAGGGGGGGTCACACTGTGTCAAAGTGAGGGTACTCACCAGATTATCATGTCGTTTTCGCCACCTGTTGTAGGGGGGGTCACGAACACCCCAGGAATCCCCCCTACATGAAAAAACGATAGGCGTTTTTTAACGTCTTAGCGTGAGAATGCATCATTTTCAAAGAACTCCGAACTTGTTATAATAACTAACTAACCGTTTCGTGACTAGTGTGAGATGATTTCGTGTCTCGTTTGACTCCCGGAAATGTTTGAAACATCTTCCTCTACAAGACTGCCTGTCTTTCATGAAGCTTAGTTAATTGCCACAATGGAGGGTTTATTACTTCGTGGTTCAAAAGGAATTCACATCATATTACATGACTGTTATTTCCGCGTCTGAAAACTGCACGCAATAAGTTGACGTTTGGCGCTGGGTTTAATTTGTACCATTTCCGGCTTAACAGTCTAGAAATGAATTAAAGTGTCTCTGATAGATCGAAAAAAAAAAAAAAAAAAGAACAAAACCCATGGAAACAGCGTTCATTTCTTGATTAATGAAAATTTCGTATTTCTCCCTAGACCAGGCTATAAAGCAGGTAGCTGGCTAGGTAGCCATGCAACCACGTAGCCTTGAAACCCCGCGTAGCCGCGCTACCTCGAGGCCACGAAGCGTCGTAGCCTCGCAGCCGTGTCCGTAGTCCCTTAGCCGCGTGCCCGCGTAGCCTCGAAACCACGTAACTTCGTAGCCGCGTACCCCCGATATAAGGCACATGAAAGGTTTATTCTATATATGTTAATACGCTTACATAGAGCTCGACACCACAGACCATGAGAGACGATCAAGCTGGTCTTAGCAGGGTTTGAACAATTAATTACCATAACCATAGTCCAGTGCCTCGCAATCTGATTGGCTAAATATCGAACGGCAGAAGACCCTGGGAGCGCACAATTATAATGGCAGAATCACCAAGGTCAGGTCGTAGAATTTCGGTGGTACTGGGCGTCTTTCAAAAGCAGCTGGGACAGTTGTTGTCTCAAACATTCGGAGCTCCAGGCGGGGTTACCCTACAGGGTGGCCAAATCAGTCAAGAAATGGCAGTGGGTACGCGAACATAGTGAAAGTGCTTAAGAACTTGTCACAATGAATATGTTTATAGTTAGGGCTCGTCCCACACTACGCTGGAGAAATTTGAAAACGCAGCTTTATTTATCCGGTTTGGCCTACCGTCCACATTAATCAGTCACGAAAACGGAGCTTTTCGAAAACGCTCTTCAAACTGGAGGAATCTGAAAACGTCGGCTTTTCGACGTATGTTTTCGTGTGGACGGAAAACAGTTTAAAAACGGAGCTTCTCCAAAACGATGGCGTCACGATAATCACGTGATTTCCCTGACCGAGTTGTGTGGACGGGAACCTTGATGCGTTTTTCGAGTGAAGCCTCCGTTTTCAAATTCCTCCGGCCGGGCGCAGTGTAGACAGGGCCTTAGTTATGCCTGCAATGCAGCTAAAAGACCACCGGCAGACCAGTACATAGATTATATCGGATGCTCCGCTGGAACTATCGTTTACCACTGTCACACTGTATTGGCTCTGCACATGCTCCGATGGTCCAATCGTTTCTAACATTAATTGAAAAAACTTTGTCGACAAATCTTAATTTAGACAGCACTTCCCTAACGTAAAATTAACGGGACCAAATTATACTAGGTGATAATCCGCCCCAATTTCAAGATTTCTTTGCATTCACAATGCAAGGTTTCTCACAGGCCTGACCATGATAAGAGACACCCGCCTAACAAAAATTAATATAACATCTTGTTTACTGTCCATCCTACAAAAAATGAAGAATTATTTTATTTTCTAGCTTCCCTGAGTCGTCAGGATCAAGAAAGCCCCTAATTAGTCGATCGTTCTTCTTAGTAACCCACAAAAGAGAAACACACACACTATTAGAACTCTATAACTGAGAATTTTCCGTCTTAGGACGAAGTCTACTATTAGAAACAAATTACGGCGCTAGAATATTGCGAGTAACTTTGCCAACGAGCAGCTGAATGAAGCTTGTATTTGAGCACTGCATTTAATATTTCGTATAGTTCTCTTTGTTTTACATTCTATCCCCAGTTTCATTCCGTTTCGAAAGTTCTTCTCAAAACATGTATTCGATCCTTGGGGCTTGTACAATTTAACTTATGCCCCTATCGTTAGGTTAATCTGTACAAGGCACGCGACAAGAAGATTTGTCAAATTATTCGTATTTTACATAGACTACGAGTAGTCCCTCTTTCGCTTAGTCCGTCGTGCGTGACGCGAAAGAAAACCGCGAGAAAAAAAATGGCCGCGCGAAATCCTGGGAGCTAGTGTCTATATTTTACATTAACTTATGCCTGTTTCGAAAACGCATTGAAAACTTGGATATCTTCCGCTAAGGCTAAAAGCACTTAAAGAAAAGTAAACAAAAGCAAAGAAAGTTATGCCTTTGGATATCTACTGCATATCCAGGTAGATTTTACTCGAAGATGCAATCCATCGCGAGAATCGCGGGACAGAATTCCCTTAACAAAGTTGTCCGCGGTATATTACTGAGAAACACTAAGGAATACTTTGAAAAACTGCTCTTGGATGAGAGCAGATCCGAAAAGCAAATTTTGTCCATAGGAACGTAACGCTCCTTTGCTTCTGTTGAACTGCGCTTGATCACGTAGTTAGCTTAGCAAGCATCTTCGTTTCTACTGTAATGAACACAAATGATGTCAGGCTTTTTCTCGTAAGTTCAGTTGAGTTCAGTCCCGGGGGGGTACTCCCATATATTAGCTATATGGGTGTGTGCCGCTGTGAAGGGTATGGTATTTAGGCGGTTTAGCGGGGTAGGGTATAGAAATCAGACAGCTTTGGTCTAGAATGCGGTATAATTTGCCAGATAAGTGGCCAGTGTATAAACAATTTTAATAGTGTAAGGGTTTAAGATAGAAATTGAGACTCGGAGGTGACTTTGTAAGATATTGGTTTAGTGACGTATGTTGGACTACGATAGTGATAAAGTTTCTGCATTGAAATAGCCAGACTGGGATAGGGTAGTAAGTTTTGCGTGTGATCTAGAATATGGTTGCAAAATTAAGCTGATCATAGTCTAGTATAGGGTAAGGGTCAGGGGCGTAGCTAGGGGGTTCCTGAGGAACCCGTGACCCCCTTTTTCTAAGCTTTTTTAAGCAAAAAATCTACAACAGGTGGCGAAAACGACATGACAATCTGGGTAGATTTACAGAGTAGTCCCCCGCCCCCCCCCCCCCCCGGGGGGTTCTTTTGAGAGGGGCTCGTTTTGAGCCGAAAAAGGACGGACAAAAATTTTTTAATTTTCTAAAAACCAGGGGGGAAAAAA
>Ga0126338_10001393_pt1 | contig 15581 bp, 14 predicted proteins | sample OrbCmetagenome_2_FD_92529 | JGI IMG/M metagenome (GOLD analysis project Ga0126338, IMG submission 92529) | Coral microbial communities from Petempiche,Puerto Morelos, Mexico - Orbicella C C metagenome | ecosystem: Host-associated > Invertebrates > Cnidaria > Coral | place: Petempiche,Puerto...
ACCTCTAGTGGTATTTGGTCCTTTTGGGACAGGCAAGACATTTACTTTGAATCAGGCCATCCGTCACCTGGTAACGAGGGAACGCAACCGTATCCTGTTATGTACGCACACGAACAGCGCCGCAGACATACACGTTAAACTACTACATGTTTACCTGACGAAAGAGAACGGCCTAAAGGCTACCAGACCACTGAGGATTTACCAAGCAAACAGAAGGTCAGTGAATTTCGAGAACTTGTGGGCAAATCAAGCAGGCTTTAGAAGAAGTCATTTAATAGGGAACTTAAGCAAACCAACCAACGCCAACGACAACGTCACCAAACAAAAGGCTTAATGAGCAGAACAATGACTGAACTCGTGCGTTATAAATCCTTGTTTATTTCTTAGCCGTCCTCTACACAACAACAACGTGAAATGACTAAGTTCTGGACATTTTGCAGAACGTGAGCCACGACGAGAAACTTCTCGTATTTTCTTTTAGCGTTGATCGCTGGTGTTACATATTTAGTTTGAGCTATTTTTTTAGACTGATCGGCGGCTGAACTGATCTAAATAATTGCGAAATTCAAAGGTAAAAAATAAATCTCTCTTTACCAGGCGTCGTCCTTGGCGTCACTGTCGTCATTGCTTAAGGTCCCTATTAATTCGTGCAATCCATTTCAAAGACACTCAGCATGTTCTGTTGGAAATCCGGGAGTTTGTTTAGTCATTGCGACCTATTTGCTGAAAAAAACAGGATCGCTCGTACGTAGGCCATGAAAAGGAACGTTATTCTTGATGTTTGCCATAAAAATACTTTAACTTACAGGTGACCTTTAATAGTGTGTACCAAAGTAATTACTCTACCCTTCGTCGCGTTCTATAAACGATAGTCAATTCGACTTCCTAGGTAAGACCTTAGGTTTACATATTGTCTTTTGTCGACCCTTGCTCACCTTGAACCACTAGAATCGTTGTTGAGCAAAGTAAGAACGGCGTGAGAGAGTTTATCTTCTAAAGTTGCGCCTCGTTGACTGCAAAACGGGTTATTCTTAAGTTAAATATAATCCTGATGGAGACGAGTCCGCCCGGATGCAATACAATTGGTAATTTGGCGGGGTCTTTTGTGGTAATTTTGCGGGGTCTTGTACCTTGTTACGACCGACAAGGTAAAAGAACTAAAGGTAGTAATGTTGTTTGTGAGTTTTTGTTATTGATCTCAGGAACAGTTTTTCATAAGTCTTGATAGTCGTGCAGAATAAACCTTTTTTCGAATTTTTAGATTAAATGCTGATTCAGAAGTTGCAAGAATGTATGGCTTAACAGCAAACAATGCCCATGTTCTCCCAACGAGAGATGACGTCATTCGACATCGTGTTGTGATCACCACTTTAGCTATGTCTAAGCATCTGCTCGAACTGCAACTGAACCATGGCTTCTTCACACACATTCTGGTAGACGAAGCTGCCCAAGCCCTGGAGCCTGAGGCGTTGATGCCACTGGCTTTAGCTGGGCCGAATACGAAGGTTGTCTTTACAGGAGACCACATGCAGGTGAGTCAAGTACAGTGAAATTCAATCATATATACCATCAAGACGATAGTCTCTTGATACAATGTAATACACGTAGTTTATCATGTTTAGTTTAGTTTTGGTGTACTTTTCGTTCAATCGTCGCCCTTCTTGTCTATTGTCAATGACTATAAGGAAAATCACGTTTTTCTCTCTGGTTATGTGAGTCAATAATCTCCTTCGCAGTCGATATTTTGGTTTTCAGTGACGAGACACAAAATAATAATCATAAAAGTAATGGTACAAATGATACAAATAACGAATAAATTTGGCACCGAGAGATTGTCGAGGTAAGAGAGTGAATCCCGCATATAGGCCTTATACCCAAGGTTGATCCCTCTCAAGTCTTTTAGACCTGATACCCAGGACCTCTGAGGATGTTACCCACGCGATGTGTGGACAGCCCAAGCGACTTTCTCACAACTACCTGAGACGAAATGGTGGGAACTACGAAAAGTAATTTTAATATGTTTTCATTGTCGAAAGACGGTTCATAGCAGAGTTCTTTCTGCACCCTCACCCGTCTTTTTGTTCGGCCGGGCCTTCGTTTGCTTTGTGCTCCTTTGGCTGTTCATTATTTTGCCGTTTATTCGATTTTAGATAGTTGAAGGTTATAATGTACTGTATACTTTCAGATCAGCAATTTCCTTCAAATTTGGATTTTAGAGTCAAAGTAATGGTCGAAGAGAAATCTATAATTGCTGAAACAAAATTGAAAAAACTAAATATTGGCGGAGAAATGGAGGTTTTACGTTATGGCCGGAAGTAAAAGTCCCCTCTTGATTGACAGCCCTGTAATGTGTATGCAGTCAACCGAGACAACTTTCGCGGGAATATTAGCTATATGGATACCACGAATTGGCTGGCTACTCAGTTGATCAGTATTGTCAATCCAAGCATTTTTCGTATTAGGTGTAATTCTATTAAGCTATAAGTAAACATGGACCGCGGGAAACTCCTTGGACAAGTTCGAAAATGCGAAAACCGCGAAGAACGAATGAAAATACATCAATGAGTGAAGAAGCGAAAGTTGGCCTCTCGGATGAAGCTATAGCTATCGTATCAAGCGGGCAAAAATGATCGAGTCAAGAAAAGAGAAAGATTCTGTGAAAATTTGGGAACTTGACAGCGATAACAGCGATGTTTACAATGACTGTTCTGTTGAGTCCGATACCGAGGAATCGTCGGACTCATTGAGATCCATTGGAATATTATTCATGCACATTGGCTCTGCCGCGCTTTCTTTTGTTTGTTTTCTTCGCCCAGCCACTCTAGCGTTCGTATCCTTTTTCGTCTTCCCCATTTTGCCAGACCAGCTTCAAGAAAAACCGAGTTACAAAAAAATTCTCTCTCCGTCTTGAGCGCATTGCGAAACACAAGGGTTTTTTGGAGATTCACGCGTAAATTTCACCGAGAGGTTAATGGTAGTAAACTTTCCGAGCGCTGATTGGCTCGGTGATCTAAGAACCCAGTTGAAGGCGTTTGTGGGCGGAGTTTGTTTGCGAAGCAAGAGAGTAAGTTTTCTTAGCACTGTTTTCTCGAATAGCTTTTTTTTTCCTTGAAGCAGACACTTTAAATAGTTACAACTCAAAGGGAATTTGTTCGATTGCCCTCAAATTTTGACAGTAGCTAGATTAACATATAATATATAGATTTAGCCAAGCCTAAAAACCCGATTAAGCTAACCTAGGATAAGCGAGAATTTTGATTTCAGTTTTGTAACTTGCGGTGAGGTTTTCTGTTTATATTTTTGGCCTTCTGTTTTGATTTTGAATAATCTCAAACTACACCAGGAGCCCTGACCCTAAAGCAGTGAAAAACACTTATATAGAAGGTAAATTTATAATTCGATTAACCTTTAATCCTGGGTTGGCTGGCGTTAACCCAATTTCCGAACAACCCGGTCCTGATTACAACAAATTAACCTGATATGAGCCCGCGATCCAATCGAAAACTAAACTTGGTCAGCGGTCAACTTTAAAAACACAACCTGAGCCCGCGTTGTGGTCACGTGATACCGGTCAGTGGATACTTTGTTTTGACAGGTGTCAATTGGCGATAACATGGATGTCCAATGTCAAAGATATACGCTTTTAACCAAGACTGCATGACTTGGTAATAGCTGGAGTATGGCCGCCATGTTGCGCGACGTCGTTGTTAGCGCCATGTCGTTGTCGTTGTTGTTGGGCGTACGCGCCCGCGATCCATGCCACTAGCCATGTTTACCATGAGTAAAGAGTTGCATGGGTTTCTATTTCTATGCATGCATATGATCCTGTTCCTATAGTTATGGTGCTCCGCTTGGCGGCCCTTCGAGCCGCCGGATCTCCTCTAAAAAACAAAAATGTTTCTGCGAATTGTTTATTTCGAAATATTTTTTCTCCTAAAACGATTTTTGTACGATCACTTCATATTTTTTAAATCCTACTTCGAAAATGTTCTGTAACGTTTTACTGCAATTGAATATGCAGAACGCAGACACGCTTTTTAGCGCATTTTGTCCTGAAACTGAGGAAAAAAATGAATTGGCGAAAAAAAAATTTGATTTGACCCGTAACTTTCAAAAGGTGGTAAGGGCGCCCGCATTTAGTGGTCGTGAAAAAATTGGCAATTCATATTATTTCAAAATTCTGGGAATAGTTTGATAGCCAGCTCTATAAGCTTTAATTTGATATAGGGGTTTAGGTATCTACAGCTTAAACCGGACGCACTACATCGCTTGTACGCGAGACACCCCTAAAGGTATACGGTAACCTCAAAGCAAGCCACAATGGCAACAGCAACGCGGAGTACAATGGCTGAGTAAGCGTGCGTTATAATTCTCTGTTCATTTCTTTGCCGTTCTTTACAAAACAACAACGTGAAATAGCCGCATTCTGCAAATTCGAGAGAACGTAAACTACGACGGTTAATTTTTAAAGTCTTTTTTTCGAATTTTGACGCTGTCTTAAATATTCTGTTTGGGATATTTCTGACAGTGATAGACTTACTGAATGAATCCAAATTCTCGGCGAGATTCGTGGGCTGAATGATATAAAGTCGTTTTTTAATCGACGTTGTCTTTGGCGTGGTTGCCTTGTTGCTTAAACTGCCTTTTGCTGCTTAGGCGTCGAGCGTCTGTCTGCATTTTTGACCATCCGTTTGTTCGGTTGCCTAGCTTGTGTTTGAGCATGACTTCCTTGATCATCGCGTTGTAATATGCCATCCGCTCTTTAAGAGGAATAAATTTCTTAATTCTACTCAGAACAGCGATGCGCTGAGAGAGCGTCTTATAGAGGTCATCGATTTGGGCATCGAAGGATAGCTTGCAGTCAGTCTTGACCCCCAGCAGATTCAAGATAGGAAGCATTTAATTTAACTTCCAACTGTTGGTTCCCTAATCTTTTGTCAAGCCGTTTGCCTGTAGCGAACATTATTTTGGTCTTCGTTTCAGTAAGAAACATCATGTTGCTATCTGACCATTTCTGTAGTCTGTTTAAGTCAGATTGAAGTCCATCACTTACAGCCTGAGGTGCTAGCTTGTAATCGGTCGAATAACTTATTGTAGTGTCATCGGTATAAATGTCTGTTACGGTGCTCTGTAGTACCGAGGGTAAGTCGTTAATGAATGTGAGAAAGAACACGGGAACCAGGATGCTGCCCTGAGGTGCGCCCGAGGTAATTTCTCTTACAGTTGAATGAAATCCATCTTCATACGTTTACGCATTGTTTACGACCACTCAAGTAATCAGCAAATAAAGGCAGGTAATCCTCGCCAACGCCTAGTGCTCCGAGCTTGTTTAGCAACAGGTGATGGTCAATAAGACCAAACGCCTTTTTGTAGTCAACAAAGGCAACGCCCGTAACTTTGTCACTATCAAGATCAAATAAACTCTGATCCACAAGTCGTATCAGAGCCGTTTCAGTGGAGAATGTTTTCCTGAAGTAAGACTTGAACCTGTGAAGCAAATCATTTTCACGCAGGAAATTACACAGCGTTGGAGGTTTTCCTTCGCTTTGAAACAAAACGAAACGTACACAGACCTTTCACGAAAACAACCACACAACGCGCGAGTAACATCCGTGCGCGGAACAGCTGGGTGCCATGTCTAAAGATAACTTAAGAGGGACTACCTCGGGTATAAGGTCTATCTATATGGGAATTCACTCTCTTACCTTGATAATCTCTTGTTTGGAACTAATCAGTTCTAAAAACATTAGGTAGGAATTTATCAATTGGCATGTTCTGCTCACCATCTCCATAATAAGAGACAACAGAATCAGAAGGATAGACAACAATAACCAGCCGAAATTAAACGATAGATTTTTTTTAGTTACGTTGTGTATCTACAGGGACAAGACGCTAGGGTGGATGCATGGTTATGAGCTGCCAGGATATTTCTATAGCGATACAAAAGCAGAAAAGCAGTTAAGAAATGTATCTAAGAATAAAAACCGGAAAAAAATGCTTAGCTGCTGGGGCTGAGCTAAGCTGCTCTATCTTGAACTGGACTACATAGATCTGTATTGTTAACATTATTGTCATTATTATTTCGACCTGTGTTTTTAGATGAGCCCAGAAGTTTACTCCCGTTATGCGCAAGACTGGGGTCTTCAAAGGTCTCTTCCCGAGAGGCTGTTTGATCATTATTATGAAAATATGCAGTCGGATGACAGCGTGATGCTCTTGACAGAAAACTACCGGAGTCATCCTGACATCCTGCAATTTCCATCTGATAACTTTTACGGAGAAGAGTTGATTGCCCGTGGTGACCAGGCTTCGCACCCAAGGTTTGGACCACTGTTATTCTTTTCAGTCCATGGAGTTGAGGAAGCGAGAGAAAATTCGTACATAAACACAGCAGAAGTTGATGAGATTGTGAAGAGGGTCAAGTTGCTAGCCGATGACTGGCCAGTGGAGTGGAAGGAAAAAGATCTTTCTAAGATTGGAGTCATATCCGCTTACATGACTCAGGTATTACGATATTCATGATAACTCGGCCTTTCGTAAAGGCCACCTAGGCAGGAATGAAAAATTCTACTGAGAGGTTCTGAAGAAAGTTCAAAGGATGTTTTGTTTCTTCGACATTTTTTTGTTTGCTGCTGGAAATTTATGTCCTCGTTGCCATACTGAAATATTTTTTGTCGCCTATGCAGTGAAATTGCAAATGTGTACCCGGAAATACGATTTTCGTCTTCGTTTATTTTTAAAAAAATGTTATTTACAGATGCTATCAGGATTATTGACAATACTCCTTTACGTTACGTTTGTAGGTTCGGGCTATTCGAACGCAGCTCCGAAGCAAGGGACTGGGGAATGTAACAGTGGAAAGTATTCATAACGTGCAAGGTGACCAAGAGATTTTTCTTGATACATTAGTGAGCTTTTCAGGAGTGACTTTACACTCTAGATCTTTCGTTGATTTCGGAAAAAAATTGTTAACAGTTCCTTGCCAAGTTTGGAAATCCATAGAGGAGAATAAAAGCTAATAACTTCTTCCATTAGCGTTCAAACGATATAAGAAAACGAAACCAACTTGTAGAATTTTCTTAAGCCTTTACTTACACTTGGTTGATCTAGGGATAGCTCTCAATTTCCATTTTGTGTGCGTGCCCACCAAAGAAAGCTATAGTTTGCAGTGTGTGTGCTTTTTTTTTCCGCAGGGAAAGAATTCCGTGCATTATTCATCAGCACTGTCCGTACACATCTAACCTGCCACAGTTTTGACAGAAATCAAGGTAAATCTCGGCCACTCTACTGGGAATTCTTGTCAGACCCCAAGCTCTTGAATACGGCAATAACTAGAGCGATGTCCTTGGTAGCCGTTGTTGGAGATCCCGTCTCGTTGTGCACCGCTGGTGACTGTAGGGGGAACTGGAGAGACTACATCAAAAGGTGCCACGAAGGCGGAACTTTGCATGGAGCATCGTACAAAGAGATAAAGAAGAAAATAGCCGCCCCTCTCGCCAACATCTCTTTAAATCCACGAGCGATCGAATTTGTTCCACAATCAATGGCAGTCAGCAGCAAAGAGCTCAAATTCCTGGAGTTGGCTTCTCAACCAGAAATATCCGATAGTCAACTCTCAAGCTCTGTAGAAAAGAGTGATTTGGAAGTTGACAAGAATGAAAAGAGCTCGGCATTTGGCATGGAAGACGGGTGCACCATCCCAATGAAAGGGTCAGGAATTGAAAGAGATGACGCAAAGGAAGATGTGACGCGAAGAGAACCAACGGCTGAAGGAGAAGAAGAGGAAGAGCAGAAAGCAAGTCCATTCTCATCAGATTCTCCAACAAATGACTTCAATTTTGTGAGAGGATCAGAAGATCAACAAGGAGTCGAATTTTCGTTTCGGGAGGAACCTGAAAGTAGAATTCAGTCTCAAGAAGAAGGAGAAGATAACGTCGGTCAGAATGCTTCTGACGGTTTTGAAGAATTCCTTCGAGAAAGTTTTGAAGACGAAACCGTTTTCCCGAGGTACTTAGATAAGATAATCAAGGCACTCGTGGAAAAGTGTAAAGCGACCAAGGAAAAAGAAGCTCGGGTTCATGGATCATCGGAAAATGCGTCGTTCCCCTCATTGCACGCAGCCACAAGCGGGAGCTACAAGCAGAAGTCAAAATCTGGCAAACTTTCAGTCAAACGAGCAAAGTCAAGTTCTTTCGACTATTCTTCTGAAGATTACGAAGTCTGCGTCATCAATGGTCGCCAGGAAGTTCGTATTGTAGATCTTGGATTTCAGCAGACGTCCACTGTTCGACATCAGAGGCTCACTGCAGTCGCTAGGCAGGAGGATTTTCTTGATCCACAGATATTGCAGGAATTGCTTGTTAAAGAGCCCGACAAGTATCTACCTTGCACACTTCGTCTTAATTCCGAGATTATTCGCACGGCGTATGCGGAAATATCGGATACAAAGACCCCAGACATCAAAATCAGAGGAAGAGTCCGGGGAGCGTTCGATATGGATCACGTGGTTGTCGAGAAAACGGATTACCAACCTTCTTCGTGTGATGGTCTTTCTGGGTGCAAAGGAAAAGTAGCTGGTAAGTTTAATAGCTTCGCTTGAACACTAGCCCTTATAGTATCTTCATTTCAAACGAACAACAGTTTGTAAAAGTAAGTGACAAATCATTTCTTTTCGTTTTAAATCTACCAGCAAAACCCATATTTCATTTGCCTCTTCTTCTTTTTTTTTTTTTTAGTTTCCTTCCTTCAAATTTTCTTTCCACGTTACAAATTACATGAACTATAAGTCCATTTTCCAGGTCTCGTTTCGGTAAAATTCAGTAAACAACCCCTCATATAATTATCTTTACGATCGATCAGGGTATTTATTGTAGTGCTTGTTCAACTAACAGTAAAATAATCCTTTGAAAAAATCCCTAATGACTGTTAAAAATCTTATCCATAGGAGTACTGAATCATATCATTAGGCCACACGAACGTCAATACGTGTGCAAAGCGGATTACGAAAGCCGTGGAGTAATGATTCCAATCAACAAGTCCATGTCCAAAATAGTGATTCTCTCTGACAATAATTTGAACGGTTTACCTCTTTACAAAGAAATGCATGATGGGAAGGAGAGACCATTTAAGGTCGAAGTGATGGATTTCACAGAAGCACTGAGTGGAAAGTTCTTGTTTCTTGTCCAGTACCTGCAGTGGAGGTCAGATTGCCATAACCCTTTGGGCATCGTTATACGGAAGCTAACTCAAGGGAATACTTTGTCTGACAGCATGAAAATTTTATGCGCCGAACATGGAGTGAGAGATTGGTTTAGCAAAGAGAGTAAAGCAGAAGTCCAAGCAAAGTTCCCACCAGGATGGTCAATATCAGTTGAGGAATATGGAAGTCGCAAGCAAATTGAAGGGGCGTTCACGATTGATCCCGACAATTCCAAGGATCTAGATGATGCACTTACACTGGAACAGCTCTCAGATTCTGTGAACCGGGTGGGAGTTCACATTGCTGACGTGAGTTATTTTGTGGAGCCAGGGACCCAGTTAGATAAAGACGCCATGTTCCGCAGCACGTCCTACTATCCAGGTCACGACTACCAGAGCGTACCTATGCTGCCACGTGAGCTCAGTGAAAATCACTGCAGCCTTCTTCCTGGTAAAGATCGTTTGTGCGTATCAGTGTTTCTTGACGTGTCAGAGGAAGGACAGCTTGTTAGCCAACCAAAGATAAGACGCACAATTGTCAAGTCTTCTTGTCAGCTCACTTACCCAGAAGCCCAAAAAATTATCGATGGTCAAGACACTTCACTGCATCAGACACCACAAGATGTTAAAGAGAAAATTCGAGCCCTGAGTGCCCTCGCCCAAAGAAGAAGAAAGTTGAGACTTCGCGATGCTAGTTTTGATCATTGGTCAAACAGTGATGATGATGGAAAAGATTTTGAGGCCCACGAGTTAGTGGAGGAAATGATGCTTCTAACAAATGAAGAAATAGCCAAATTTCTCTCTCAGCAAATTCCAGACAGGGCACCACTACGAACCCAGCTGCCACCTAAAGATCACAAATTGAGTGACTGGGTTAGACAATACGGCCAGTTTGTCAAGTATTCCCTGTTTCTGCGTGGCTTTTATCTTGAAGAAACCCTTAGCAAAATGGCAAAAGAAGCGATAATTTCAGAAGCTTCAGAATTTAAAGTGCAAGATTCAGTCTGGTCTGAGCTCTGTAATGCTGCGGAGACCGGAGACCAAGCCAAGCTACATAAATTGATTTGTAACGAGAGCAATCATCCTCAGCTGGCTGTGGCAAATTCACAGTTTCGGCGAATTCAGCCCAAGTCTCAGTACGTCTGCGAAAGTGACCAACCGAAGGAAAACGTTGTGCACTTCTCTCTGGGGATGCGTTGTTATACGCACTTCACGTCACCCATACGACGTTACATAGATATCCAAGTACATCGACTCGTGTTGGATTTAGTCGCACAAAGCCCTGACGCAAAGATATCTTCGAAGGACCAAGTTGCTAAGGTGTGCCGCCGTTCCACTTTTGCTCAGGACAACTCCAGGAAGTTTGACAAGGCAAGCAATAAATTGCATCTGGCTGCAAAGCTAAAGGAGAAAAGCAACGAAACTACAGCAGTGATTGCCTTGATCGACACTGATAAAGAAATTACTCTAGAAATTCTGAACCATGAATATAACCATCTCTCAACGCGACAGAGAAAGGTGAAGCTGAGCAGTCTTAACCCGTTTGCCGTTGAACCTGTTACGAATGGCTCGGAAATAGTCCTTACTTGGAAGCTAAGATTATACATAGCTCCAGAAGGGAAGATCATCGAGGAAGCCAAGAAGGAAAGGGAAAAAATCGCATTGCTTTTATCTGAAGAAAAGGTGAGAAACAGAGAAGTCCTGAACTTGCCAGCAGAGAACTGGCTGGAAATCCTGGAAGCATTTCAAAGGGAAAACTATGGAAAGCTTAAAACGATGATTAGCAAGACTGACAGAGATCGACAATTAGCTTCACAGTTACCTGGATCGAGCCGGCCTGGCAAACCGCATAAGTCTTCTAACGATGGAAAAGTTGACAAAAACCAGGAACATTTCTACGAGAAAAAATTATCCCTAAGGAAGTTTGACGTGGTAAACATTCAATTGACCGCACACATGACACATGGAGTTTTTCACCCCGAAATTCAGCTGTTTAAGATCAACCCCAGTGTGCATATTTGCGTTGAGCATCGCAAGTATCCTAGGGACTGTTTTGCAACGACAGCAAGGTACCAAGCGTCACGGAAGACCTACGCCAGTGTGGATAAGTACATTGATGCCTGGAAACCCGTTCTTGCCATGGAAGCCGCTACCAGGACGGTCGACGAAAGCGACGAGTTCACCATGTACCATTTGAAGATTGAGTGGAAAAAGGATATCAATGGAAACCTGGAAGGCTCATTTAGCCTCCGAAACGAATACTGCTCAAGTCGTCAAATAGAATTTTATTCTGGAGATTTTGTTTGTGTACGTGTGCGGGAAGACAGTAACATGAAGAAAACGAGCTCAGAAAACAATTTTGCTTCCCCTGAGAGGATTGAAACAGAGGTCAGTAAACGTTTTTCCCAACAACTGTACTTATATCGACAGAGAACTTTTTTGAACCAAACGTATCGATATAGAAAGTGGAAATGGTAAATTCATAGGGGAAAGATGTAGGGTGGCCTCGAAGGGCCCAGGAAAATTCCGTTAGGTGCTCTGTCGATCCTTACCCTTAGGCCCTCTACTTGTTTGTTAGTCTAGATTACAATTAAATTCTAGACGATGACCTGTACAAATCAGAGCTACATAGTTTTTCCAGATACACTTGTCTTCGTTCCTGACCACTTGAAAATTAACCATGTTACACAATCGGCCATTTCGAAACTAACACAGTACGTTTAGATTAAACGTGTAACAACGATGCTACACTCACACTCTATGTCACATTCTGTGTAACTAAATTACATTATAACATCATAGCTAGCAAGTTGTTCTATCATACTCAGCGTGGGTAAGCGCGCATCATGCATTAATGTACGCTAATAGCTTGAGCAAAGTACGCTTCTCTTGTTTGTTTGTTTGTTTTGGTTTTTGTTACGTTTTTTTGGGGGGGGGCTTGGAGGGGGGGGGGTTTACGCTTCTCTTGTGCTCTCTAATCTTGCCGCGTACTTCGTAACCCGATTATGCAAGCTGAATCATGAACCATGTTGTTATCCTGTTGCTGAAAGGAGGTTAGATATATTAGGAATCGGATGTTTCTTTCGATAAAACATTTGGTTTGTTCTCATTAAGGGAGACACAAACCTTTTGAATGAAGACCAATTCAGCGTCACTAAATCAGCAGTCCCCACGTCGGTTAGAGGCAAACGCCGTCATGAATCCAGTTGTGCGTCAGAGAGTTACTGGGTGGGACACTGCATCATCAAGTACGCTAAAGAGGTGCCAGACAAAGATACTTTGAAGGTCACGGTGGATCTTCATCAGTCAGCATCAGATTTTCCCAAGGAGCTGCTGAGTGGAGGTGTCCACCTGAGTACTTTGACTGTTCTTCACCGTTTAATTCCCCACAGGTAAACAATTTAATTAATTTCTGACAGGCAGCTGTTTATTTTCAGTTCTTCTTGTTGCGTGTATTGAACATTTGTGTCAATTTTTTAGAGTTATTTACCTTCAATATGACTGTTACAGTGCATTTGACTGAACCTGCACATAGGAAAAACTGTGAAAATGTTGCATGTACTGCTACTATCATATTTCTTACTATTTTGTCCCGAAAACCACGTCCAGGTTTGCAACGGTACTCTTCACTTAACGCTGATAAAAGCCAATTACCCTTTTCTATAGGCGGATGTTTGCTGCTTTGTGCTCTCTGCCAAGTGCATCACAACTAGCACATTCCATTTGCATGGGAAATGAGCCAAGCCAAGGTCAGCTTACATAAGTTTCCACTTCTTAGTACCTTTATTGTTGTAGTCATGTTAGCTGTTATCATATGTTTACCTTTAAGCTATGAATTCCTTGCTCTTATTGAACTGCATCTCTTTCCTGGGGAATCAGAAATGGTATATCAAATCATCTGCCAAGATTAAATTAGAAAGTAAAACACTTGTTTGCCATTGTCGTTTAATTCAACTGCAAAAATCTGTAACCGACCTAAATTTATTTTGTGAATTTGTCGGACGTTTTGAATCAGAGTTTCTAAGTTTTGCATTGAGACACCCTTCCTTGGCTCAAATTTTAAATTGTTCACGTAAACAAGTAAATTTGTATTCCAGCTGTTGAATCCCAAATACGTGCAAAATAACAAGGTAAAAACTAAGCTTTTTATCCTGCCGCTTAACTTTCATTTGTTGTTTTGCCACGGCTTGAAAACGCACGCAGAAGTTCATGGCTCAGCTTGATGTTGCCTTCACCAAAGGAGTTTTGAGGTCCTTCAGTTTACACATTTCCGTCCAATGAGAGTAACATTTCTGTTCGGAGCTGTAACATAACTATTGACTGAGAAATTTTTTTTTTCTTTTTGGCGTGAACTCTGTAGTAACCGAGCTAGATGTTTGCAATCTCTATTTAGTTCGTTGCTGCAGAACGTAGAGGTGTTAGATGGCATCATTAAACTATGGATCTCAATTTTAAAATATAGCTGAAATTCTTAAAGGAAAGAAGCCTTATTGCCAAAAAAGGTTTCAAAATGGTGGTATGAAATGCTGGGATGTTTGATGTGTTGCCGAGGCCATTTCTTATATAGACGGCATCCATTGAAAGGGAAATTTGAAACTTTTTTCCGGAAAGCTTGTCCCGGCATGGTAGAGGGAAGTAATCGTATTACGAACGTGGCGTTAGGTGAGCTACACAAAAAATGCTTCTAGGTAAGGTGGCTGACAACAGTGTCCAGTTCTTCGTAGCAGTTATACTTTGAAGGATCAATTCTATATATCATCAATATATCAAGAGATGTTAAAGTTACAATATTGATGGTTTACACTGTCATGCAATTAAAAAAAACATCGTTAACCAGTCAACAAATTAAGTCAAGAATCTGGGATATGATAGATAATTGATTTATAAACAACCTCGCCAACACTTAGGTCCGTGCGGTTTTTCATTCGCGCATTATTCGGAAGAGTGTTTTACACAAATTTAGAGAGTTTTTGTCTGGAGACGCCATGTTGGTGCCCTTCTAGTCCAAGAACTGTTCAGTTAGGAAAAACGTAAACGATAACTCCTCTTTTAGCCTACGCGAGAGCCCTCTCGGGCCGCCATTTTAGTGTCACACAACGCATAAACCTGGAAATTCAAACGTCCCCTCTAACGAAATGAGGAACCCTGTCGAGCTTAAAAGATGTAAAACGTCAAATTCTTAGAGGGTCTTATATCTGATAAAACTAAAACTTCAGAAGGATTGGTTAGTTTTTGATTTTGGAAAATGATCGATGACTTCAAATGAAAACCAGGAATTTGTGTGTCATTGGGTATTGTTGCCTTTAGCCTCTGTATCAAAACGAGTCCTCGCGCAAAACTTTTCTCATGAAAATGAATTTGATTTGCATGAAAATGAACATACAGATGAAACGTATTTTCATAACGATGGTTTTGCACTCGTTTTGAGACATAGGCAAAGGGCAACTCGGAAATGGCCTATTAACAATGACATAAAAAGGATGACCCGACAAACTTGTTTACAGATAACTGGACATTTATACGATATCGTCATTAATTGAAGCGTCATCTGATAAAGAGTGGTAGTGTTGGTGAAGGAAAGAGCTAGAAACTGTTGTGAGCCAGTTAAAAGTCAGAGGAGTCGTCTCCCACACATAAACAAAAGTTGCACTTAAGTGATCTACAATTAAGATCCTTGATCACTTATGAAGAATGGTCTCAAATGATACCCTCCCCCGTCATTGGTTTAAAAACCAAAAAGCATTTTATCTTACTTCTTTAGAGGACTTTGGGCCCCCACCGTCCTCAAACCTGTCAATTGTCAGGGAGCATCCCAACTGTGGGTTTAAGCCTTTAAATCAGTATCAGGAAGAAGCAGTGAAAGAGGCGCTTGGGAAGCCTTTCACCCTTGTTCAGGGTCCTCCAGGTAAGCATGAAGTTAACTCGTACCTTACAAGCTTCTCTTTTTCGCTGTCTATTTTAAAGCTTTATTTTGCTGCTTCGTTATCACGATACATTCTAAACATTATGCTTTTGACAAATGTCCTGGGCCGTATATCTGACTCCTTGCTTTGATGTTCGCGCCCATTGTTAAATTAAGCAAGTTGGTTTGGATTTACAATCTTAGAAGTAATGGGCTAAACTAAGTACAAAATTCTCATAGGAGTAGATTTTTACATAGGTCGTACACGTACGTCATTTCTCGTATTTAGAATCAGCTGCCAATGCAGTAACTGCCTTTGATGTAACCGTACTTATATACATATATTCATTATTAACTATCTTTAGACTCGACAAAATTAATTGTATAGATATGTGTAGTTCTTTTATACGCATTTAGTTTTTACCATGTCAAACACATTTATCATGAGCCTCCGGCTCGGGAGACTGGGTAACCATCGCCT
>Ga0126338_10001394_pt1 | contig 15578 bp, 13 predicted proteins | sample OrbCmetagenome_2_FD_92529 | JGI IMG/M metagenome (GOLD analysis project Ga0126338, IMG submission 92529) | Coral microbial communities from Petempiche,Puerto Morelos, Mexico - Orbicella C C metagenome | ecosystem: Host-associated > Invertebrates > Cnidaria > Coral | place: Petempiche,Puerto...
AAGTTAACCCATGTTGTTTCGTTGTTCTTCAGGTGGTCACAACAAACAGACGCAGGGATTACTCACTTCAGATCTGGCATGAGCCATGACAAAGATCAGCTGATCCCTAACTTGTACAGGTAACACCAATACTCTAGATTAAACTAATTGGGCTTGAAGTTGTTGCAACATTTTTGAATAGATTCAGAACGGAACTGTGATTCACATGAAGAAGAGGTCAGTAGTGCAGCCAAACAGTAATCATATGTACCTTTGTTTAATTTTATTCTGCTAGTGTCATGAGCAGCATGAGTAGTGAATTGCTTGTCAGCACTGTTGTGATCACTAATGTTCTCTGCCAAATACTTATGCTCTTTTTGTTTGTGGGGTTTCAACAGGTACATTCAGCCATGGGAGAGTGAGTTCATTGACTCTCAGAGGGTTTGGGCTGAGTACGCTTTGAAACGACAAGAAGCTAATGCTCAGAATAGGTGAGTTGAACATTCTCCCTTAATCTGTCGCTAGACAATTACGCCACATCTCTGAGAGGGTGGTTACATTCATGTACAAGGGTTGTTATATCCTCTGACGTCTTTGTTTATACCCTAATTATAGCTGTGACCAAGAAAGAAAACACATGTATTAGTATTTTGCGCTGACAAAAAGCTATGACTTACGTTGAAATTGCAAGAGGCTAACAAAATCCTAGCACAGACAAATTCCTTTCCTTTTTGATTTGTTTTCTAGTCAAGTTGTTTAGAATTGCAAGCTGAAGGAAGTCTTTGCTGTAAAGATTTTGTTTGTTTTTTCCTCAGACGTTTGACCCTTGAAGATTTGGAGGACTCATGGGACCGTGGAATCCCTCGTATCAACACCCTGTTTCAAAAGGACAGACACACCCTTGCCTATGACAAGGGATGGAGAGTTAGAACAGATTTCAAACAGTATCAGGTAGACTAAAATTGTTTGATTCGAGGATAAGAAAATTTAGACCATGCGACTGACAATACAGTCAATCAGAACACAGGAAAGCCATTGTATACTCAACGGTATTGCACTCTACCTTCACATCCTGCACTGCATTCTGTTGGCCATTGTATTCACTGTATTCACTTGCCCAAAGACTTGCATCTATAGTGAGAAAATACAAGTCACTCATCGGATTTTCCATGGTATTCCGCTCGAAAGTGTTGAATAACTTGTATGTAAAGTGGAAGAGAAAAGTGACTCTTTACCTGGATCTGACATTGAATAAACCTTGAAATAATGTTGTAATCCTAGGAGGTTTGTAGGCTTATGCCTAGTTCCGTTGATCATCTTTAATATTCTCCATACTGTTCTCTACATTAGGAGAATTGAGTCTTTCAATGAGTTCAAGAATTTTACAAGATTAGAAAAGATTAGAAAGATATCACTAAGCCATGTTGGTCTTTCTCCTGTAGGTTCTCAAACAGAATCCCTTCTGGTGGACACACCAGCGACACGACGGCAAACTTTGGAACCTGAACAACTACCGGACAGACATGATCCAAGCCCTTGGAGGTGTGGAGGGTATCCTGGAACACACACTCTTTAAAGGAACATACTTCCCCACATGGGAAGGTCTGTTCTGGGAGAAGGCCAGTGGATTTGAAGAATCCATGAAGTACAAGAAACTGACCAATGCACAGCGATCTGGTTTGAATCAGATCCCCAACAGAAGATTCACTCTTTGGTGGTCACCGACAATTAACAGGGCTAATGTAAGCTAGTTGTTTTAGTTGTACTGTAGCAAACTTGTTAGCTCCTGTGTGTAGTCATGGCATTTTGAAGAACGCTTCTCCTTGGCTTTCACTCTGCTATCATGCCCTTTTGCTGTAGTTATTTGTAAAGCCTGCATAGCAAGCATTTCGTATGACGGAAAACATGAGCAAAGTCTGGTTGCACGAAAGTTGGAGGAGGGATGGTGGTGGGCCTCAACTCCCCATCCTTCATTGATGTTTTGCTCTCGCCCCAATTTTCGCACTGTCAGAATGCACAAAAAGCTCTTCATTCGTACGGGAACTCTTGCATTGTAGGCTATTATTTGTATTTCGGTGTATATGACAGTTACAACTTGTAAAAGTGCAGCTATCAAAGAACGATTTGATGAGCCCTTTACAGGGGATTCGTTAACGTTTTCAGTAGAAGGGCAACTAGTTTTCATGGGCAGGCAAAGCTATTTGAACCTAACTTCTTTATGAGAAAAACTTTCCGTTAGATGGTCAAACAAGGGGGTCAAAATCGTCCTCACAGCTGTTCAATTTGCCCGGTGCCTGGCCCAGTTTTTGTTAAATAATAACTTCCGCGTACCAAACTACTTAGGCACCCATTGATCACTGAACTTTGTTCTTTCTTTTTTCCAGGTTTACGTTGGTTTCCAGGTTCAGCTTGACCTGACAGGAATCTTCATGCACGGCAAGATTCCAACGCTGAAGATCTCACTCATTCAGATCTTCAGAGCTCACTTGTGGCAGAAAGTTCACGAGAGTGTTGTCATGGACTTGTGTCAGGTACAGTGTGAGATCATTAGTTGTTCGCCTTTATTATTTTTCTCAATACTTCAATCTTAGCACACACTGGAGCTATGGACATTAATAAACTAACCCCAACCATAATGCCAATGCTAAACTTATATCCCACCAACACTACGAGCCAAAGGGAAGCTACCTGGCCAGAAGAGATTTCCAAATTAACAACAAACTGATCCCAACAGTGAACTGAACTCGACCTCTAACAGCATTGTAATTCCTACTCTCATGAACCATTTGCAGAGCCTCTGTAGCAGGCGCTTGTGTAATAATAGAGATTGGGTTGGAGCGGTGCACGAGAGCAAGAACCCTGGCACTAGTATTACTCCAACACCTGCGTTGTAGGCTACCACTCACCACTTTAGTAACGAGAAGAAGTCTGGGGCAAGCTTCGTCTCGCAATCCCTTGTGGGACTGTTACCGGGAACAAAGCAAAAGATGCAAAGTCACACCGACCCCAGTAACGATCCCACAAGTCACTGCGAGATGAAACTCGCCCCAGATTTCTTCTCGTTTCTTAAGGTGCTGAGCTGAACACCGGATGGAGACGGGCATCGTACATGTAAGAACAGTGCCTCGCCAAAGAGCACTACATGTGTAAGCCGGTTGGATTCAAACTATCTCACATCCATTCACGTCTAATACTTGTTATTTATTTTTATAGGTGTTCGACCAAGAACTAGATGCTCTTGAGATAGAGACGGTTCAGAAGGAGACCATTCATCCCCGTAAGTCCTACAAGATGAACAGCTCATGCGCCGATATCCTGTTGTTTGCTGCGTACAAGTGGAACGTCTCCAAACCTTCCCTCTTGGCTGACTCCAAGTATGTGATCAATTCACTTGTAACAACGGAAAAAATTGTGTACAAAAAATGTGTGCAGAATGCAGTCAAACGTTGCAGCCATTCTTGTGTCAAAATTTACGATTGTTTTTAAAGCAGTCGTGATTTTGGTCTTCTGAATTCAAATTTATTCATGTAAAATGGGTCCAAACGAACTTTTTATAAATACTGTTTGTTTTTTTTCATTCCCCAAAGGAGGAAAATGTTCAGTAGAATGAGTCGAGAAAATTCGGTTAAATATGATGCGCTTTTGCATCTTTCCAATATGTTTTTCGATCAATAATTAGTTGTTGTCGTTGTTGTTTTTTCAAGTGTGTTCGTCTTTTGCAGTGACATCATGGACAGCACCACAACCCAGAAGTACTGGGTCGATGTACAGCTCCGTTGGGGAGACTACGATTCCCACGACATTGAAAGATACGCGCGCGCAAAATACCTTGACTACACTACTGACAACATGAGTATCTACCCCTCCCCTACTGGGGTGCTCATCGGTATTGACTTGGCTTACAATCTTCACAGGTAAGAGAAGTGATCTATGAATGTTAGTCGGGCCCAAGTTAGCTTCATGCGCGGATGTTCTTATAAATCGTCACGTACTCTTTGTGGAAAAAAATATTGCGTGATGAACGACGTTTTCAAGGCTCGTCACGTATTCCTTTGGAGAGACGAATGCGTGACGCGCGACGTTCTTGTGGCTTGTCACGCACTCTTTTGGGGAGGAAAGCTAGTGTGACGACCTCACTATGTGCAAGTCGGTATTCTTAGTTATTGGACTGCTAGAAACGTTATTTTCTCCTTTTCTTGCAGTGCTTTTGGTAACTGGTTCCCTGGTGTGAAACCCCTCATCCAACAGGCCATGGCTAAGATCATGAAAGCCAATCCTGCACTGTACGTATTGAGAGAGCGAATCAGGAAAGGTCTTCAGCTGTACTCCAGTGAACCCACCGAGCCTTACCTGTCTTCACAGAACTATGGAGAGCTTTTCTCCAATCAGATCATTTGGTTTGTGGACGACACCAATGTCTACAGAGTGACCATTCACAAGGTAAGGCAAGGCGCCTTTTGACCGAGGTTGGAGATTTTTTTTTTGCAATGACTTAACCAGATCGTCTCGATTTGTTAAAAAAATAAAGGTAACATGTGGCTAGTTTTCCAGGCAGACTTGGGAAATAGTGCGAAAGTGGAATTCTTGTCTGGAAGTAGTCTGAAATTATGTTCAAGCTGTGACAAATTTTCAGTTATCGTGTGAAATCTATGTCACTTAGTGTTTCGGTTCTGAGACCCAGAGTAGTGAGTACGATTCCAATCTCTACATTACGTCGAGTCGATGAAAAGAAAAACATTGCTTGAAAAAAAAGAAAAAAAAAAACTTTGAAAACGTCTTGGATATTGCTTCCAGAGATGGGTACTGACCTGACAAAAGAATGGCTTTGTATGATGCTACAGACTGCTGCAAGTGTTCAAAGTGTTAAATGATAGCGTATGTCGACTTCAATTCTGTAACATTATCGCTTTGAGTTGTGTATGGGAAGGAAAGTTTGGGACTTACTGTTTAATTATTGAAGGGTGTCCGCTTAATAACAGACAATTATTTTTAGACTTGGCTTGCACAAACATTGATTTTAAGGATGTCTCTATTTTCTATTCAGACGTTTGAAGGTAACTTGACCACAAAGCCAATCAACGGCGCCATCTTTATCTTCAATCCTCGCACGGGACAGCTTTTCCTCAAGATCATCCACACCTCCGTGTGGGCGGGACAGAAACGTTTAGGACAGGTACGTTTTGTGATGCTAAACAATGTGTGGGTCTTGCGCCTAAATCTGAAGTGTTGTTTGCCTGGGTTGAAATTTATGTGAGGCTGCAAAGGTTGGTAACGTTTATTATTGGGTAAAGTGTTGGCTAAATGACGTATTTGTTCTTTTTTTAGTTGGCCAAGTGGAAGACAGCCGAAGAAGTGGCAGCCTTGATTCGTTCACTGCCAGTCGAAGAGCAGCCTAAACAGATCATTGTAACAAGAAAGGGAATGCTTGATCCTCTTGAGGTATAGTAGAGACAAAATGCTTGTCGAGAAAACTTGTCTAAGCGTTACTCAGAGGAAACGCTAAATATTCTCAGATGGGTGGGGCATCCTTTGAAGAAGTCAGCGGCAGAAATGGAAAACGCTGACATGTTCATTCATATACATAGATTTGTTGCAGTTCAGGTCACACAGAACTTTCTGCTGGTTCTTCCAGTTTATCCCAACCTCAACGTATAAATTCTCTGAACTGTTTGTAATTTTCATTGAGAAAATGTGGTTCTTAATCAGGATTTAGTTTTAACTTGATCGGGCTCAACATTCTCAAGACTTGCTTTCTTGTATTTGTAAAAAGGCAGATGGGAGAAATGAGAAGCAACAAGTTTATCACCACCTGGTATTGAGGGGTTTATTCAAACTAATAGTCAACTTGTTGTGTGACAGGTCCATCTGTTGGATTTTCCTAACATTGTTATCAAGGGCAGTGAGTTGCAGCTTCCTTTCCAGGCCTGCTTGAAGGTTTGTGTTCGTTAAAAAAGTAGATACTTCCCCACGAAAAGCGCTTTGTCGTGAATGTAAGACCATTGGCCAGGTTCCATTTTTGAAGGAAGAAAAATTCAGCGGTAACGTCTGCGCCTGATTTCCCACTGCGATTCAATTCTACGTGTAAATTTCTCGCCTCTTGCACCTCCTCCTTTGGAATGGGAGAACTTTAAGGCCGAAGTCTAAAAGTAGCATACATGAACTGGCAAGATTGATTTTTGAGTATCTCGTAGCAAATTCTCAAGTATTCGCAAAGAGCTACTGAAAAAATCTCTGCTCTTTTATTAGTTACTACGATTATTAGTTGAGTAAGGCCGGGCGAAAGTTTGGTCACCAAGTTTTAACGTAAAAATCGTGTTGTTGTCACGAGCAACTAGCTCCGTATCCATTGGCAACTTGTCGGCCTTTGACGTCATTGGCAGCAAAGCGCGCGAAATTGTAGGCGACACGACAGGCGACCAACGGCTGTTGATATTGTTACCAATGGAAACGAGGTAAGTTGCCCCTGACAACACCATAATTTTGAGGCCAAAACTTCGTAACCAAACTTCCCTCGTGCCTTACTCAACTGATAATCGTAGTATCAGCTCATTAGTTTTCTTATGGTCTGATACACACCAACCACTTCTGTTGACGTTTCGTTTTTCCTTGAAAATGTTTAAGCGTTTTACAATCAGTGTACTGACAGCACTCCAGTAAGACATTGTATTTAATCAATCAAATAATCATTTAAGTTTTAATTCACACACTCTGTCTTACTACCCTGTACAGGTTGAGAAGCTCGGAGACATGATTTTGAAAGCCACTGAACCACAGATGGTACTGTTTAACCTGTATGACGATTGGCTGAAGACCATCTCATCATACACGGCCTTCTCACGTCTGATCCTCATTCTCCGAGCCTTGCACGTGAACGCTGACCGAACCAAGGTCATCCTTAAACCGGACAAGACCACTATCACTGAGCCTCATCACATCTGGCCTACTCTGACAGACGAGGAATGGGTACCAGTTGAGGTATGTCTACACGCCATAAACCTCGAAACATAAATGACATGTAGTTGAAACACACGCAAATATTTCGAATTTCGATCATAGCAGCTAAAAAAAGTGTCAAACCCCCTTTTCTCCTTTCTATGTTGGAAAATTACAAAATGCACTCGTGTCCGTCCGTTCAAAGGGTTTTAATCAACATTGCATTGGGGTGGGCTTGTTGCTGTATTTTTGGTAGATTTTGATCCAGTGTTATGTTTTTTTGTCCGTTCGTCCGTTCGTCCATATGAGTTGCTTACTCCTATCTGTTCCTTTTGTTGTGTAGGTTGCCCTGAAAGATCTCATCTTAGCTGACTATGGCAAGAAAAACAAGTGAGTTTGCCTCCTTTTTAGTTATCCTTAAACACCTTTCAACTCTGTTATCGACTTTCTTACTAACCGCACCCTGCCCCCGGTCTAATAGCACCATGTCCTTATTCTTTCTCCAGTGTGAACGTTGCTTCTCTGACTCAGTCCGAGATCCGTGACATCATCCTGGGTATGGAGATCTCGGCACCCTCACAACAGAGGCAGCAGATAGCAGAAATCGAGAAGCAGACCAAGGAACAGTCGCAGCTGACAGCCACCACCACGCGCACCACCAACATCCACGGAGATGAAATCATCGTATCCACTACCTCCAACTACGAGACACAGACGTTCTCGTCCAAGACGGAGTGGCGAGTCCGTGCCATCTCCGCCACGAACCTGCACCTCAGGACCAATCACATCTACGTGTCTTCAGATGATATCAAGGAGACAGGGTTCACATACATTTTGCCGAAGAACATTCTGAAGAAGTTTATCGTGATCTCGGATTTAAGAACACAGGTAAAGGGATAGTGGGTTACTGCTATCAGTACACGGGCTGTTACCGTTGGCGGTCGACGTATGTAATTCTTACGATATGCTGATGTCGGTGTTGCAACTCCTGAGAGCTGACACTCTGGCTACAGCCTGTAACTAACCTCGAGAAAGATTTTGTCGTTTCGGCCGAAATTCTATTGCACTGCACAAGCTGTATTGAGGTTTTAAGCAGATGTCAAGACTCCCCTCAATAACAGCGATTTAAAAAAACAAAACAAAACAGCAGCAACGTTTAATTTGCAGCACTACAAATGTCCCTTTCCACTTTCTACCGGGATTCCCTCCAGCTTGCACGTTTTTCGATCATTTTATGCGCGCCTGTTCACATGAGCTTCCGCGATTCTTTGCGCTGGTGTAGAGTAGCGTGACAAACCTGATAAGAGAGACGAAGGAGATAACTCATTTGTGATGATGTTTTAGATCGCAGGATACCTGTACGGCGTCAGTCCGCCTGATAATCCTCAAGTAAAGGAGATCCGGTGTATTGTGATGGTTCCACAGTGGGGCACACATCAGACTGTACACTTACCGAACATGTTACCACAGCACGACTACCTCAAGGTATGGAAAGCTCACAGTGAACTAAGGCCCGAGCGGGGGGGCACCTCACATAAAAAAAGGTCGGAGGTGCTCGTCAGAAATTTTGAAAAGAACCTCTCAGAGGTACCAAAAAGCTACCTCTGTGGACCTTTTGAGGCTGAATACCCTAAAAGGTACCAAAACCGCATTTTAACCCCAAAAAGATACGACTAGCATCTCCGTTTCTTTTATTCTCAGCACTAATGTTAAAAGAAATGCATACAATAAGTATGGAGAGTTGATATGTGATCTTTTTTGCTTCGCGCGTTTGTAGGAAATGGAACCACTTGGCTGGGTCCACACTCAACCCAATGAGCTTCCTCAGCTTTCTCCGCAAGACGTCACAACACACGCCAAGATCATGGCGGACAACCCGTCCTGGGACGGCGAGAAAACTGTCATCATTACATGCAGGTAGGTACTGTTCAAATTCACTTGGACAAACGTCTTCTTAACCTTTGCGAGGATCTGGAATTCGATATTGTTCAGTCTCCTTGGAAATGGCACAACAGTCAAACCTCTTCTTTGGACACCTGTCAGTGGCTACTTTAATCATGATCCTTGCCATGCGCAAACACCACACTTTGAACTTCCTTTCAGTGGACATCTCCACAAAGCAGACAATCTCTGGTCCTGAGGATATCCGCTTACTGGAGGTTCCATTATTTAATAAAATTGTAAGGGATCATTTGTAACTTCATATTGTCTCTGCTTGCACTAAGGGAAACACTTTTTTTCCAAGCGCAGTCCGTTTTCGTCATAACAGAACCCTTTCTTAAGATATAATGCCCGCCTAATAGCGGAAAAACGTTCTGTGCGTCCGTGAATTCTCTCGCTGCAATAAGAAATGGAAAATCTTCTTTGTGCTTCAATAAAACTTTGCCGCAAGCAGAACTTGATTAGTTCATGAAATTACAGTCATGTATGTTTTCCGTTCAGCGTCCCAAGTAGCAAAACATGCTATAAATATCCTTTGACACTAAATAACGCTGGCGTTTAATTTCATCCCTGGTTCATGTTTTAGTTTCACTCCTGGTTCGTGCTCACTAACCGCCTACAAACTGACCCCCTCGGGTTATGACTGGGGCCGGAACAACAAAGACACCGGGAACAATCCCAGGGGTTACCTCCCGTCACACTACGAGAAAGTACAGATGTTACTGTCGGATCGTTTTCTTGGTTTCTTCATGGTACCCACCCAAGGTTCCTGGAACTTCAACTTTATGGGTGAGTTTTGGCTGAATTCTAATTGTTGTCTAGAGATAGGACTCCACAAAAACACGAAAATGCGCCATTTGTGTGGGCTCAGAAATGCCATCCTAACGTTTCTGAAGGTGATCTACAAGGTGTAAGAATTTGTGACTATAAAGGGAGTCGATGGTTAAGTCTGTATACGAGCTATGCAGTGACTTAATGTTGTCCTTGAAGGCAAGACAGTTATTGCTTTTGTCATGGTCAGATATCAGTTTTAACAGCCTGATTTTCTGGTTTTACAGGTGTTCGCCACTCCCCTAACATGCGTTACGAACTCCAGCTGTCCAATCCCAAAGAGTTCTACCACGAAGTACACCGCCCCTCTCACTTCCTCAACTTCAGCACCATGGAAGATGTGGAAGTTATCGGCGCTGATAGAGATGACATGTTCTCGTAACTTGTCAGCAATTTTTTTCGTATCAATCACGTATTCAGTCTTGACCACTGGCCATTGTAAAAAGAGTTTTCTTCAGTTAGACTTTCAAAGGGGGAAGGGGTGGGTGGACATTCTCGTGAGTCATAGACAGAGCTCTGATTGCCGTTGCAAAAAAGGCGGCAACCCCACTAACCATAGCGACCGTCTCTCCTGAATTCGCTCGCGGTAAACTGCCATTACCCACGCCATTTTCCTCTGTAAAAAAAGCGCGTGCTTGTTGTGATTGCATCAGCAGGTTTTGCACACCGTCATGGACAACTTCACATTCTGTTTAGGATAACAACCATCTGAGATTACATCTTTACTCTTAAGTAACCAACTTTAGAACTGCTACAATGCGTTTCCTTAATATTTACCTCCAGCTCAAATCAAACAAGCCTTTAAGAGAGCATGGCTTTCTTTTTCTTTTGTGTCAAAATTGTTTGTTTTTGTATATATCCTAGGATTGGCAATAACTTCTCCAACAAGTTTTTATAGTCGTAAAATTATTGTGGAGTAAGCGAGTAGATTCCGTTTCTTTGTTTTGTAATACCCTGAGTAAAGTAATAAAAAAGTGCTCTTCAATTTATTTCGGACTACCGTTCTCAAGGCTGGTGGCATTCCTATGTCATGTACCAATCATGTAAATGTCTGACACGCTGTCAAAAATCTTACTAGTGACCTTCGTTTACCGGTGGCCATCGGTCTATGACGAGACTACTTTACTCGTCTGGTCACGCTATCCTACTCTGCAGGGCCGCAGCCAGAAAAAAAATTACACCTGAGGTCTATGATTAAATTCTCTTCCTAGGTATGACTATAAACAATCAAAGTGCTCTATGAACAAACCCGTGGATTTCCCAGTAAATGATGATTGACACGAGCTAACCTTTGCGTAATAAGGAAATACTCTTTTCATAAAAAAAATAGGTCCGCATTTTGGTTGTGTGTGGCTTATGGGTTATTGACTTCTGGCAATACTCGTGATGACAGTCTTAAAAATGACTGAGACAAATGCCTCGGTGTGCCTGTTACTAGCTACGGTCCTGCAATGTCACTGTCGGCAGGAAGGTTGGCGTTTTGTAACTTGACTTTCAGGGTAAGTCGGCTTCGCGCCGCCATCTTGCTCTTTAAGATCACCAAGATTTTATTTTATTATAGAGAGCTAAAGCATTGTAATTCACATCATACTCTGACATTAATACGCACCTGTCCTTGAGAATCTTGTGAATCAGGTGTGAGTTAAACTGAACGTCTGAAGCAGCTGCGGTTTTGAGCGCTAGCTCGTAGAGCAAACCGTGCAGATCGTCAGCAGCCTCTCTTTTGCGCAGTGCAAATCGCATTTAGCTTGCTACATAATGCTATTTCAATAGTCAGTTTATTGGTTTCTTTGTTTATTTCGATAATTTACATACTTGAATATGCAAGTATGGAGAATTGGCGACGATAAGACTTGACGCCACGGAAAAATCCTTGATGATTGCTAGACTTTACAATAAGACTTCGTAACTCGCCAAGTTACTTGGGCCGATTTTCTGATCTTTGAGTAACTGATATAAAGTCGCCCCGCATTGTTAACGGCACGAATGGCGAAGTCTGCGCTGCACGTTGAGCTTTTTGGAGTGATGGTGAATATATGTAACATCCTTCGAAAAAAACAGTCGTGCCGTAGCAGCTCAGATCCCCATGTAGCACCTCCTCATCGTTCTCAGTGGGGTGAGTTCCGTTTTAGTGTCACCACTTACGTTTAGTGAGCTGCCATTATGACGCAAGGTCCGGTTGTGACGGTCGGGGCATTGTTTCATAAGAGAAATACCTCTTATTGACCTTATTAGCCGTGGCGTACCTAAGAGCGATCCAAAGGAGTCACGAAGAGCGTTTTAGTGTGCGAGCAAATCATTCAAGACTGCCACACCAATCACATTGGAGGCTTCAAGTTGCCGATTCTGAATTTGCTTCTTATGTGAGCAAGTTTTCCACCTGTTGCCTTTATTTGGCCATTTCCTGGGTAATCTATCAGGCGCTCATATAAGGAAGGTTGGGTGTGGCCTTCACAAGCATTACAAACTCGTAATTTAGTGTACGACGCTGTCTGACATATAACGGGGTGTGAACAAGACAATGCTGTTCGCACCGGATGACTTGTACACTCTTTAGGAGCCGGCACTTGGTTTTTAGACCCTTTCTGTGACGGAAATGATGATCAGTGCAAAATGTACCATTGTGATGATTTAGGGGACAACCATCGCTAAACTCGATGCACTAAGGTGTAAACTTTCATAGCTCATTTATTAATATTTAACAATTAGTAATAGTAATTGGACCTAGTGGAGTACAATTCAGGGAGTAATCGCGCGAGTAATTTCAAAATCGGACGAGCGCAAAGCGCGAGGCCGATTTGAAAATACGAGCACGATTACTCTCTGAATTGTACGACATGAGGTCCAGTTACTAATTAATCGTATCTATAACAAATTTCGGAATTAAAAATGTCTTTTGGGAAGTTCTTTTGACCGAAAACGTCTGTAGCGCTTTTCATAAGTTTCGAAAACTGCAGGAAACATCGCGAAGGAAGCCATGAAAGCGCGCGTAATTGACGTGAAAATCACGTGGGTATCCAATTACAAAAAGTTCAAATTGAATACCTGTAATTGGACACCCACGCGCCGATTACATGACAAATAAGCGCGTGGAGAATCAATCACGATCGAGAATTTTGTTATAGATACGATTACTCACCGAAGTGGAGGTGAATAGTGCGCGGAAAGCACTATTAACTTGTGTGGTTTATACTAATAATTAATATTAATTAATTAATTAATCTTGCGGGGGAAGGGGGTTTTGCACGACAATGTGTTAAATGTGGAGTGTGTCAACGTTAGCATTCGTTATACAATACGGCATGCACACATGATCAGTGTACGTCAATGTCGACCACCACGTTTTAAAAATTTTACTTCGAGGTTACATAATGGGACATTCGAGCATCGTGTGCTTTCAGTCCGTAACTCAAACCTCCGAACTCATTACTGCTAGTAATGCACTTCTACTCGATCAAATTTAGGCACGTTTTAAACATGATCCATCCCAGCCCGTAGATCAATGATAAACGTTTCAAAGAATCGTTTCTACACTACCGTTATTGCATCGTTTACCTCGTCCACAGCCGCTCGCAGCACAGGCCGCCCAGACGTTGAATACGATGCAATACGTGACATTATGCTGTTGGCGATTGCGTTACAATTTTCGACAAATGTATGAGAATGCTTCGAAAATTACTCTAAATGCTACGTGTAGAAACTAATTTGAATAAAATGACTCACCTTATGTTTGCATTGCGGTATTAAGGTAAGCCATCTTATTCAAATTATTTGCTACACGTTGCATTTAGAGTAATTTTCGAAGCATTCTCATACATTGTCTTATAAACGGCCAGAATTGTAACGCAACCGCTAACAGCATAATGTCACGTATTAATCGTATTCAACGTCTGGGCCGCCTTTGCTCGCAAGAGTCTCGCAGATAACTATGCGTTGTGGATGGAAAAAATATGCGTTTTCCGATCGTTGAAGTGTGGGCGAGAACGCATCAAAAAGCATGCGTTTTCAAACAGGGTACAGGTAGTAATTTTAACAGACGTTCTCAAATTTTGGTGGAAAAGCATAAAATTGTTGACTCGTAGGAGGATAAGCGACTTACGATCTAATTTGATATTCAAACTAGTTTTGAAAGGAAAATCCACTAACTCATCGGGCTCAAATTTGGTCAGACTGTACTTTGGGGGAGCGAGACCACGGATCACTGAAAACGAACTGAATTTTTTTTTGTCTTGAAATTGAATGTGTTACGTGAATTAACATATTCCAGAAGATTAAATTCCTAAAAAACTGTTCTCGCACCCTCTAAATCTCGAACAACAAAAACTAGACAGACATTTCTTTATTTTATTACATGAACACAGCGATAAATGCTGATTTTTAGAGAGCTTAAATATTTTTCATTTATAGCAAGTACAATCCTGTTGAAAATAGCGGACAAAAAAAATAATCCTACTGTGGCTACACCGCGCGTGCGTAGATGGCCACAATAATACACGCGTTGGGTGTAATTTTTTTGAAAGGCATTTAAAAAAAGACACCTTTACATGCATACATAAAACAATAGCATACTTAACTCCTATTTACGTACACTTAAGCCCCGTCTACACTACGCACCCGAAAAAAATTGAAAACGGCGTTTCCACGCTGCGACTCCATCACACTACGCTAGAGAAATTTGAAAACGCAACTATCGCCGGTCATTTTGGATTTGTGTTTGAGGAAGACTCCGTCAGGGAAATCACGTGATTGTCGTGACGTCATCGTTTTTGAAAAGCTCCGTTTCCAAAAAGGTTTACCACCAACACCGAAACCCAAAACTCCTCGAGGAGTCTTTCCGAAAAGCTCTTTTTTCGTGACGGATTAGTGTAGACGGTAGGCCTAACCGTAGAAATAAAGCTGAGTTTTTAAATTCCTCCGGCGTAGTTTGCACGGGCCATACATAGTATACTACACTGCTTAATCGTGATCACATACAACACATATCCTAGACACGAACGAAACAGGCTATTTCAATGAGTTATTTACCAGTTAATATATATTTGTTCTTATAAAGTTAAGTTAGGGAATTAATGCAGCCCCGCGATCCTTTCCTCGATTAACTTGTGAGGGCATCTTCTGATATGTCTTGTATGGCTCTTGTATGGTTAATTTTAAATTCTTAAATTATTTGTTTAGTTATCTAGCGTAGAACTAATTTAAAAGTAATGTTAATATTTTCTATCTTCTTTGTTTGTTATGAATTATTTAAGTAATCTAATATAAGTAATATATGTAATCTGATACTAACTGATCCGCCCTACACTAGCAGGGGATCAGTTTTTCATTTGTGAAAGTTAAACTCAAATCAAGGAAAAATGGTTTCTACTTTTTAACAACAAACTACTCTTCTTTAGTGAAACGAAAGAAATTCGCCGAAACTAATTCGTGAGCGGTCCATCACAACGGACTGTGTTGGAAAATTCGGACCCATCTTTGACCAGTAGCTACCAGTTTACAATGAAACCTGCATTGAGCGGACACCCTCTATAAGTGGACACCAGCTTGAGTCCCAAAATTTTCTTTCTACATTTACTGTAAAATAAACCTGCATTCAGCGGACACCTCTGTTAAGCGGACGCGGACACCAATGTTAAGCCATTTTGTTGCACAAAACCTGCAATAACCGGACACTTCAAGTGCTTTTTACTTCTGAAGGTTCAACTCAGACTCCTTTAACATTGTTCAACGATGTCGTTTTAAAGCTAAGTAGATTATTCCAGATTGATGCATTGACTGACTGGACATTGTGCTATAGACATAGACATAGACATACTTTATTTAACGTGGACAAGTACACACTTAGCTGTTCGCTAGTTTCCAGGTGTTCCACGATTTAAATTAAGTAATGTACAACA
>Ga0126338_10001395_pt1 | contig 15575 bp, 16 predicted proteins | sample OrbCmetagenome_2_FD_92529 | JGI IMG/M metagenome (GOLD analysis project Ga0126338, IMG submission 92529) | Coral microbial communities from Petempiche,Puerto Morelos, Mexico - Orbicella C C metagenome | ecosystem: Host-associated > Invertebrates > Cnidaria > Coral | place: Petempiche,Puerto...
CTTGATGACCTCCAAAACACCGGCTTCGATCGATTGAAAATCGTAGAATTGTTTGGACCTGTATTTTTGAAGCTGCGGGAAGCAATGTGGAAGGAAACATTTCATGCAATTACCGATTTCACATTGTCACACGTTTTAAGTCGTAACTCCAAATAACCAATGTAAATTTTTTTTAAAGTTTGCAGTGTAATTCGTCGGATAAGCGAAAAGGATGTGTTCCCTAAGCGGTCCGCAGATAATGTTACGCGGTCATATTTTCGACACTGTTGCACAGAATGTTTTCGCATTGCTGATTTTCAAACTTTCGAAAAACTCTGTGAGTCTAACAGTTTTGTTATCATGTAATTCCAAAGGATTAATTTTCGACTTTTATCTAAATCGAAAGAGAGAGAAGTGTTGGCTGGCGGCGTACAGTTGCTAACTATTTACTTTCAGTATATTCAGCGGTCGTAACGCTCCTTGATTGATCACACAACTTTGCTGGCTTTTTATAAATACTACGGGATTGGAAGATATAGGTTTTCGGTAGTATTTCTACAAATTGCTGGTTGGCTTTGAGCAGAAAATTTTGAAAATATCGTTTGAAAGTCTGCGGAACAAATTCCAGTGAGAGTTCTTCAATGGTTCTCACAGTTAGTTTGCTTGTTTCGACGAAATCAACCATCGCTTTTTGTACCATTGACCGATCATCACCAGTAAATTGTACAGTATATCTTTCTTTAAATCTGAGATATTGCTGCAACAGCCGATAGCACTTCTGGAAGGCGTTTCTGCGCACTTTTCGAATGTGTATTGCACCATCCTGAAGGAAATGAGAGGACTTGGGATATTCAATCTTCCTGGGTAGACGTCACAACAGCCGCTCGACCCATTCTCCTCAAACTCGGTCGTGAAACAAAATGGCGGTGTTTTGGAGCTATTTCCGAGATTTTGTCGGGTACAGAAAATCGAGGATTTAACCGAATCCAAAAATTTTTTCGCAGAAATATTTCAAATAACAAGTAGATTCGTTTTAGCGAAAATAGCGAAAATTTGGGGGATTGGGTGCACTTTAATCGAACTCACGAAATGTACAAATAAACGATAAAGCGATGAAAAACGAGCGGGTGCTACAAACAAAATAAATTACAAGTTATGAACAATACAATACAATAAAAGAAATAGATATAACGAGCCAAAGGTAAACGATACATACAAACGTTGTATGACTGAGGCGGCTAGGAACACGATAGAGGAAAGCGGTGAAGACGGTAAATTGAAACTAGATGACTGTAACGTTGCGATGGAACTGTGCGCAAATGTTCTGGGAACACGCATGCGACAGTCTGGCGGCATAACTCGAAATTTCAGGCGAATTGTGCACTTTTTGATACAAGCATGAAATTTGGCACACCGGTAGTAGTCACCAATACGAGCATTTTCAGATATGGCTGGTTTGCACTCAGCACGCCACCAAAAATATATATCGTAACCATTCAATAAATTTAGTCAAGAATCTGAGATATGATAGATGATTAATATATAAACAACCTCGCCAAAATTTAGGTCTGTGCAGTTTTTCATTTGCGCGTTATTTGGAAAATAATTTCACGCAAATTTATAGAGCTTTGTATGGAGACGCCATGTTGATGCCCTTCCGAGGGGCACCAACATGGCGGCCGTAAAGTAACAGAAACATCTGTCGTTGAGTTTTGCCATTGAAACGAAAAATTATTACCCTAGAGTTCCAACACATTGAAAGTAATAATTCTTCTAGTGCAAGAACCGTCCAGTAAGAAAAACGTGAGCGATAACTCCTCTTTCAGACCTACGGCTTCTCGAGCCACCATTTTAACGTCACGCAACGCATAAACATGGAAATTTAAACGTCCTCTATAACAAAACGAAGAACCCTGTCGAGCTTAAACGTTATAAATCGTTAAGTTTTTAGAGGGTCTTATCTCTGATGAAACTAAAACTTCGTCAGGATTGGTAATTTTTAAGTTTGGAAAATGATGACGTCACATGAAAACCGAGAATAGTGCCAAGCTGGACGTGCGCCGGTTTCCACGGAAACCGCAATTAATTGATGTTAATGACATTCCTATGTCTGTCCTAGTTTATCAACAAATACTTTCATTTCAGTGGTTCCAACTTGCTTACCAAGTTCGTTATGTTTCCTCTTATGCCATGTTACTCTTAACTGCGCGTTGTCATGGCAACTTAGAAATTAAAATACCACGTTTGTAGCTAATTAAAGAAAGGTCTGCTTACCATCGATGGGCCTCTGGATAATTAGACTGTTACCTGCAATAAAAGCTGCAGAGTACATGATCATGTACCTCAAACCACTGGAAGAGCAATGACAGAGCAATGAACAGCGGAGAACGATGTGAAGAGATGAATGACCATCGTAGTCACGTACACAGCGTAAGCAGCTTTGAAAAAATCACCCATGTCTTTAAAACCTACAGATTTGCGCGTACCTTAATTTGTTTTTTAACTTTTCTACATTTCCGTACCACAATAAAGTTTTTTTTACCACCACAATAAACTTAGCCACGAACGCACTGGCCATCATACACACAAAGCAAGATCTGCTTTAACACAGGTACATCTTTTGCCTCAGCTCTTTCTGTCACAAGAGGCCAAGTCTTTACAGCAGACAGCTGCTGCTGGTAGGGTTATCCATCATGGCTGCCTCTGCCTTCCTCTACCGAGAGTCAGGTCCCTATCTGCTGGGTCAGGATGCGCAGTGGTTGGAATGGTTGCTCCCATACGTATCCTCCTTGATATGTGGCGCGCCTCAGCAGGGTATTGGATCAGTGCGATGTAGGTGCCGTTATATAAACTTATAACGGTTGTCAACGACGTGTTGGGGTCGATGTTATTGACTACCTCTACAGTAAAAAATTTCGCATTTAGCTCGGTGAGGCATACCGTGTCCATTAAAAAAAAAAAAAAAATCACTGCTGTACTAATTGTGGATACTGAAATAACCAAACAAATATTGTAAATTAAACAGAAACTTGTTAAAAATCCTAACTAACGGGAGCCTGACCATTTCCTTGAAGTGTTCACAAGCACATTCGCCAGATCTGGTATAGACAAGCATAGTACGTTTGCTCTAGGTAATCGACATGCCAAGAGCATCCCTCTGTCTACAAGGACTCTGTTAAATATTTTTGCATGCAGCGTCACCTATACATACCGGTACTGGGGCCGCAGCTCTTGACGCACGGGCGTGCTTCACGATGTTAAATTTCAGAAGCTTATTTGATGTTAATGCGGCGGAATTGGCTTTTCAGTCGACAGTAGTATTTAACTTTTGCTCCTTCAAGGATCATGGTTACGCCAACAAAGTCTGGGGTGACCATTCCTTTTGGCAGTTCTGAGAAAATACCACTTTACCTTTGGTGTAAGCAGTCAATTCAGGGATAGCTTCTATTAGCTTGTTCTATCAGAGTGTATCTCTTGCTTCTCTCCTAGCCGCCAAGGACAGTCACGTCAATCACAACGTTCATGAACAACAGATCGGACGCAACAGTTGACAACAATTGTACACGCCTCGCTTAAATTAAGCACAATTTTTATTTTACTACAGGGTCACTCCATCCCATCCTTCATTCTCATCCCGACAAGCTATGCAAGCGGCACAACGACTCTCAAATATCTAAGCAACACCATTTCTCACGTCCAAATATTCCCAGTCGACCACTAATGTAATTCTCCCGCCTACTGAAATAACGCTAAGCTGCGTCCAGTAGTGGGATATCCAGCACCACAGACGTGTCTTTTCGAATTATAACAGAACACGGTGTGTTTTCAGTTGTTTCCTTCCCGCCAGTTCAGGCAGCGACAAACTTACGCCCTTCTCTCAATCTCCAGAACAACCCATGTTTTCTTCAAGCTGGCCGTTTTCCTTTTTGAACAACCGTTTTTACTATAGCTGTATCGAATCGCACAATGAGACAATTGAGATGCCGCTACTACCATTCGAAGCAAGAGAATGCGCTGCAGAAATGTGGAGAGCAGGAAGAGGAAGTGCAGATTTATGCTAATTAATGCCTTAATTTATTTAATATTTTTAGCGTAAAATTAACTGTATTAGCATTAAAAGAACCGGAAAAAAATTCTAGTCCTACGTGCATTAATAACGTAAAAACGAACAAGAACAAGAACTTTGCGGGGGATCTTATGAGTATGAAAGTTAAATTCCCCTAACATGCTGGAATTACAAAATTGAGCTTGGCACTATATCGGGAATTGATCAGTATGGGAATGCACATTATCCCTCAAAGTTGGCACTTGTATCAAAAATCGCGCAATTTAAGAGCTCTACCGCTGGACTACAAGAAGGGACTGAAACAAAACGAAATTATGCGAAAGAATGCGATGACAACGGAAAGAATGTGCGTACAAACGAAAAAAACAACAAAAGAATCAAATGCGGCGGCAACAGTCGCCAGTCACAATGTTCTTTTTACGTTGTTTTACTTAAAATAAAAAAAAAAATCAAATGTCACTGCCAGTAACTTAGTCTATTTAAAACCTTGACCGGCTACCTGTCATTTAGACTCCATTTGTGTCTGTCCTAGTTCTAATCACGTGCGTTATTTTATCGGCTCACGTTACATTTTGCGGTAGCTGGAAGCAGCGTTTATTACACACACCTCAGTGGAACAATGCTGGTTTGTTAAAATCCACCATTAGAAGCTGGTGAAAATGTTTGCATACAGGTAAAAAGTATTAAAACGAGTCGGCGACGCTCTCTGATTCGACGTAAACCCGTTCTTTTTATGATGAATTTGCTTATTACCCGTTTGGCTTTTTAGCATTTCTCTTTGACGTTTCTGTGCCTTGATATCTCTTGAGGGACCGTACATCTTTCGGTTGACCCCTTCCAGCCAAGGCCAAGGGATAAACGGTGTGATGGGCAAATAGTCATTGTATGAGCATTATGTGTAGCGGTAAGCATCACAATACGCGCAGGAATCAGTTCCTATTCACTCTTAGCATCTTGAATTTGTCAGACTGACTTGCGCTGTTATATTTAAGCATATGATAGAAGTTGAACTATATCTGTTGACTCCCTTCTGCGGTCGCCCCAAAACGCAGATCATGCAGAATGCAGACTGCAGACCCCGCAGACCGTGCAGAACGTGCAGACTGAGTACTTGTTTTTCTAACACTTGACTCACATTTTTCGGTGCTAATTACAAAACAGTGTTCAATATATGATATATATCCGATGTTTTTTTGTTTATCCACAGGCCGCACAAACCCAGTATCTGACTGCTGACTCAATAGACGAACACGTTTAATAGACTTTGTATTGGGAAATTCCCTTTAGTCCTAAATATACTAAAATAAAGCATTAAATTTCACTTACCTCACCATAGGGTGTTCTTTGTGTCTTCTATATATTTTGGGCGCAAATTACGTCTATTTTTGATGGGTTTGTGACCTGCGGTTTTATTTCTTTTGTTCAATTTGTTTTTGTTTTTAAATTCCTTGGTGGTAGTTCCTCCTCATAAGTGATTCATTTATAAGCGACGCCGTCCCACAAATCTCTTCCGAATCAAAAAGTAACGTACAGAATCGCCATTGACTACAAGTGTTCCCTCTTTTCACTTAGTCCGAAGAGCATGATCGTAAATAAACCTCCACAAAGTGCCCGCGCGAAGTTGTTTCGAGGTTTCCTTTCGCGTTACTCACAACAGATCAAGCGGAAGAAAGACCACTCGTAGTTTAAATTGCCTTAAAAACACCACAGCCATAGGGCCAGAAAAGTTTACTATCACATCAACTCAGCGCGGTAACCGTAATACACTGAGAATTTCAAATTATATTCGGTTTTCTGCGATCCTGCTATGCACTCGGCTTTTTTGGCGAGGTCACAGTCACGCTCCAACGGCCACTGGGAATTATATTTTGTACACCAATTAAGGTAATTCTTCTGAAATAAAACTGTCAATAGATTTTTGTTCAAACTTTTTCCCCTGAATATTTATCATATGAGAACTTTAATTATAAAATAAAAAGGGGGAGGAGGTGCCCATGCTCGTTAAGGAGCAGTGACGCATTGAAAATGTCCCATTTTAGCATTATTTAATGCTTACTACGAGAACGCATTCCAAGTTATTGTAAACTCTTTGTGGGCCCAGACTCATGAAAACACGCCTCAAACTACAGTCAATACTTGTGTCGGACACAAATAAACTTTTTAAGTTTCATTTTGACAGACAGCTGAATCCTTGTTAAAATATTGGAACTAAATTGCTTGCCACGGCTATCAAACTGCAAATAGAAAAGACTACAGTGCAGCTGCTATTTTCTTTATTTCTTCAATTTTCAGTAATAGAAATCAGATCAGTCTTTTCTCACGCAAAGCTAATGATTAGTTGATTTAAACGACTGGAAAAAAAATTGGGGTGCCCAAGCTCGTTAGTGAGCTATAACCATTTTTCAACTGACAGAACTCAATATCAAGGCAAATCCACCATGTGACGCCATAAATTATGCGCAGTAAGGATGCGCAATGCAGATGTGAGGAATCATCTTAACAGCCATTACCTGTAAATATTGAGAATCCGACGACGGGTAGGAAAATTCGGATTTTCTGTTATTGTATCAAAAAGACCCTTTTGGTGAATAGTTTCAGAAACATACTTTAAAAGTTCCAGCGAGTTCACATTTTTGTGAAATCTAGGAAAGTTTGAAATACTACTCAATCAACAAGATGGCCGATGGAATTTATGCAAAATTGCACATTTTCAACAGGCCAGTACAGAAAGAAGGGAACTTGCCTGAATTTCATATTCACACAGTTTGTAATTTACACTTTGATCATTCTTCTGAGCTTAAAGTGACAAAAAATGAAGAAAAATTATTTTTGGTCCCGAAGTCGAGTGGACCACTTTAAGCGGGACTGCCACTTAAAAGTAGAACATGTACATGTTACGTGTCACGCTACATTACAAGTGAAGTTTATGTCTACGTGTTGGAATAGCTTTACTTAAGCATATTTAGGAATAAAGGGAGTTTCCCTTACAAAGTGTATATCAGGACCTAAAAGAACTCTACATAATACTTATTCAAGTTACTTATTTTGCATACTTATAATAGATTTAAATTATATTAATCAATTAAAAAATACTAACGCTAAATAAGAACAATATAAGGATAGAGGTGATAATAAATTATAATATGGATTAAATATTATAATAATGTTATACTAATTTCAATTATAAACACTCCGAAAAATATAGAGAATATTACATGGCAGCGTGGCCTTCTTTCTCTCTCTTATCTTTAGGCACCTTGACCATCAAACTTGCTACTACTGGTGTTACTACCCAACGAAATGTACAGAAACAGAATAAACTACAAGATCGCATGAGAAGCCATGCAGCAATAGGATTGAATTATTTCCCTCTCTCCACACAAGAAGATCTACAAAGGTTTTGCTATTATTTAAGAGAACATCTTGATGCAGAGATAAAAGATAAAAAACCAGGCAGTTTAATACTGACGGTTCATTGCCGTACTCTGGAGATTCTTGAACGGCTGTGGGAAGATTACTGCTCTGGTCACCTAGACACAGTTGCCGAGGAATGCTTTCTTTCAGACGACGAGACAACAAAGACAAAAGAGGAAAAGGAAGAAAAGAGTGAAGATGATGCGGATATCGTCGGTTTGGAAACAACTATCTCGAAAACGGAATACTTGAGGTGCAAAAAGTTTTTAACAGAAATTTCTGGTAAGCTGAGTTCCCAGGGTGCAATTCCCCACTTACCTGAGGAGTAAGCCTGATCCTTGAGGAGTCAAAAATGTCAACAAAATTAAAATGCCTAAATCACCAGACTTTCAATTGTCATCTAGGTGTACATGTTCAGTTGATAAGTCAAATTATTCTTGCTTCTTGATAGATTCTTACTTTCGATCAATTGGAGAACAGACGTATATATAGATGCCGTCATTACCGTAGCCTGATTCTCAGACGTCCGAGGTCGTTCACGGCCCCTTCGCTACCGCTCTCTCCCTCTCCCGTCTGATATACTCCGTGCGAGGTCTTGTTCATGATATCAGAGCGATTGTCAATTTCCGCCAATCAGAGCCGATGTACCATATTTCCAGAAGTGTGGAATGTATGGAATGTAATTCAAAATGGCGGAAGAAGTGGAAGGTCTCGAGTCGGCTGTGCACAACGCTTGCCAAGTTTTTGGCGTGGAAAAGCTGTTCTCTGAACGGTTCGAAGCGCTCAAAACGTTTATTTCTGGTATTGATGTCTTTCTTAACTTTCCAACGGGATTAGAAAGGTCGCTTGTGTTCCAAATGGCTCCTTTAGTTCACGCCGAATTATCACGAGGCCACGATGGATTTGTAGCGAATCCAGTAATAATTGTAATATCCCCTCTAGTGAGCCTTATGGAAGATCAAACAAATTTCTTACGGAAATAAGGTATATCAGCTGGCTCGATAGGAGAAGATAAGGCTCTGGATCTGAAGATTGAGAAAGGAGAGTGCTCCGTGGTATTTTCGTCGCCGGAGTCCTTACTCGGAAATGGTCGGTGGCGAAGCATATTGTCTTCTGACGTTTACAAGAGCAATTTAATTGGCATCGTTGTGGACGAAGCACATTGTATTAGCCATTGGTAAGCATTTCTCTCGGTGTTTTGATTTGACCCCTTTTAATTGCCTAAGCAGATGTTATCTCTAAACAACTTTTAAGTCTATCATTCTTTAATCTTTAAGGTAGATAAATTTGTAGCAACTTTCACGGAACAAATAAGCTTAGTATACTTGATGTTCAATCTGCAAGCAAAGTACGCCACAGTCTTAAACAGAAAGGTACATAAAAAGAAAGATGACAATATCATTGTATGCTTTTTGCAGGGGAACTTCTAAGAGTAAAGAGGCCATGGCCTTTAGAAGATGGTTCTACAAATTAAGCAAGTTACGGTCTCTTGTGCGAAATAAAATTCCTTTCATGGCTGTTACTGCGACAGCATCAAGGCAGACAAAGGAGACAATAACTTCTGTCCTTCGTTTTGGAAATTTTGTGGAAGTGTCTGAAAGCCCAAACAAGTCAAATATCTGTTACATCATCCAGACCATGGATAAGCATACTCCCCTTCTTCAATATTTCCAATGGATATTGAATGAACTAAAAGAAAAAAAAGGTGGGACAGAAAGAACAATTATATATTGCCAAACCATAAAGCAATGTTCAACACTGTATTCTCTCTTCATGCAAGAAATGGGCGACTCAATATTTGCCACTGACAGCAAAGATCCAGTAGAAATGCTGCATGCCCTTTCTTCAAAGTCAAACAAAGAGGTTATTTTACAAGAAATGGGACAGGATACTGGCTGCATTCGAGTACTCATTTGTACCATAGCCTTTGGCATGAGTGTTAACTGCAAAGGGGTCCAAAGAATAATCCACTTGGGACCTTCAAAGTCTGTGGAGGCCTACATCCAGGAGAGTGGAAGGGCAGGTAGGGATGGAAGCCAGAGTAAAGCCCTTCTGCTCTACCAGTCATTTATGCTTCTTCATGGTGAAAAAGACATGAAAGACTATGTAAAGGGTAAATATACCTGCAGACGTGCATTTCTTATGGGTCATTTTGATGGAAAGGGTGGAAAGTTCCAAACAAGTAGCAGTCAAAGTGACTTTGTTTGTTGTGACCTTTGTTCAAGGGATACAAGTTTGAAAATATCTGTTTCAGCACATACCCCTTATGCTGGAAAGACCCGAACAGTTTCAAGTACACAGAAAACCACTTTAAAGGGAAAGCTCATAACACTAAGGAAGTCACTTTTGGTTGAGTTACTGTATCAATCTCCCAAAGGAGAATTACCTGTTGCATCTGTTCCAGAACTGTCAATTGGATTTTCTGACCATCAGATTGCACAAGTTTTTGAAAACTGTGATAAAATATTCAGCATTTCTGATATCAAAGCAAAATGCTGAAATCTGGAAAGAAAGGCACGCATATGCGATTATAGACATTTTGGCAGAGGTCTTCAAAGATTTAAATCAAGACGTAGGTCAAGTGCATGATGATCAAGATTACTTTGACAGAGATGATGAAGAGGATGATGACTGGAATGCATTGTTCAATGATGGGGAGTTAATGGATGTGGACTGGGACGATTTATCCACAAGTGATATTTTATATGATGATTCCACATTTCTAAAGGGAAGTCAGGATTTTGAAAGCAGCACTATGCATGTCCCTGAACTGGGTAATCTGATTGACAAAGTACAAATAGAGTGAATGAACAGTTTCTAGTAAGTTTATTCAAGTGTTCTATCTTGCCAACATATAATTTGTCACAAACATACATGTAGAAGTCTCTGTTCTTTGCCTTTTTATCTCTTTTGATTGAAATTGACCTTCGTTTGTTCATGGAGTTATTTAAATTATTAACCTTTTAATTGGTGCTCCTGGTGTTTTATCATTCCTGTTTGACTTACATTCAAAATCAATGTACCATTGGTACCATGGGTATACAGAAGAAAGTACCTGAAGGCTGAAAACAGATCTAGAATTAATCAATCTAGAATGTAAAATTTGAAATTATATGAAACAGTGTATTCATTATGCCCAGATACATTTATGCTACAAGTTACGTCTACCTTGCTTTTCTTCCAAGGTCAATGTTTTTCTTGTGCCTATTAATCCACTGATATAAATTTGACATGTTTAGCCTTGACAGTGGGTCTCTGACAAAGTTTAAAAGTACTTATAATGTCTTCCTGGAGTGTGGCAAAACACTGACTCTTGCATTAGTGAATTGACAATAGCTCTGAGATCTTTAGAGTAGTCGGCTGAAATGTGCTTGCCTGACCTCTGCTTGACAAGAATTTCTCTGTCCATGCAAGAAAGCATTTGTTTTGACTTTTGTTGACCATTTGAAATTCTCCTTACTGCTCAAGATTTTTGATAGGCTGTTTTAGATCATTATTGTCATGTTCCAAGTCAAGATCAATAGCAACGTTTTTCCCCCTTTGTTGTTAACAGTACGATTCCATGTCAAGCTGTGGGCCTCAGCTGGGGGAAGGAGAGAATATACCTGCAAAAGCAGGTAAAGGGCTTCTAATGCATAATTTGTAGTGGATTTTTCTTCCCTGAAGTGCAGCAGAAAGAACTTCCAGCATCTAATTGATCTCTCACCATCTCCTTCTGATGTTGAATCAAGGAAGTTCATAAACAACAGTCCTTGAGCTAAGAGTGAGCAGTTATAATTAAAAACATCATCATCATGTAAATCACTCAGTGAAACTTTCTTGGGATAATTAGGGGATAGCACACGCTTTTCAGGGATTACAGGGGAAGGATCATGGGTAAGTTCATGGTCTTTCCTCCTTTTGCCATCATATTTAAATGATTTATCACATCCTGGGCTTCGGCAGGGGAATCTTCCATAAGCAGTCAGCTCTTGATTATTTATAGCATCATCCCTCTCCTGTTCACAAAGTACTCTGTCCAAGAAGTCATTTAGGGAGTGTTTATCTAGGACAAATTGATCCACAATTTGGCCTGAAATTTTCATTAAGTAGTGTTTTTTCTCTTGATCATTTCCACTTCTGACAGCAACAAGTGATGGACTGTGTTTAGGTTGATCACTGATCTTATTCATGCCAAGTACCAACATTGCTGCTGCAATGATGCATGCTTTTATTTCAAGAATGGCAAATGCTTTACAGTGTGCACAGTTGCTGTGCACATCAGCTGTCACATTCCGTCTGTTAATGAAATTTCGATCAGCAAATAGAGTCCCTTTGTCTGTGTCAGAAACAGTTGAACAATGCCTCTTAAAAAATACCTAGAACAAAGGACAGTAAATTTTGGTTGTTTTGCATATTATAATTGTTATATTATTAGTATTAGTGAAAGCAAACAGATAAACTTGAGGACGTGGCTGTATCTAAAACTTTATTACAGTACATACTCACATTTCATGTTTCCATCCACCAGTGAAAAAGAAAGGTTATTAAAACTTAGATTGCACTATTCTTTTATATTATTGTAATTGACCATATTGATAAGGAATCTGCTGAAGATGGTTTGGATTTTGTCCCTGGGAGTGTAAACTTAATTGGGTGTTGGTAAAATTTTTAAAGTTGACAAGTTTTAAAAGTGTTTAGAAATACTGCATTCCCTTACATTCAAGAAAGTAACAGCAGTATGCCAGTCAGCAATTTCCATGTGGATGCCCTCTAATTTCTCTTCGGGAGTGTAAGCATTCTGGACAGCCTGGATGACATTTACACCATGTTCAACAGTGAGCTGGTCTCCAACAATGGGAATGCTTTTCCTTACAGTTTGGTCAGTATTTTCCAAGTTTGGGGAGTAGCCTCTTATTTGCCTTAGGATGTCCAGCATTTCCTCTGATTTGTTTTCACTTTTAAACATAACACCCAAAAGAACCTTGTGGTAATAAAAATAAGAATAGGATTAAACTTTTAAAAAAATTTTGGGCAATTATTGGTAATTTGTAAACATAACCTGGCTTTTTTGTTGTTGTGTTCTGTTCACTCAAGGTTTATTGATAATTACCTTCTCAGTTTTCTTTGCCATTTCTTTGCTGAATTGATGTGGTATATGCTTGATGCACACAGACTGTAGAAACGCCAGACAGGGAAGATGCTCAACAAGTACACGCGAAACCAGAGAGGTAAAATCCCTTCTCAACTTTTCATGATCAGCTGCAGTTGGAAGAAGCTGGCAATTTTCTAGCTGTGATAACTCTATCTGTTCCCTCTTCCTGCTTCCAAGTGTGACACGGTTTTCAACAGCAGAATGGTTAACCCAATGAATGTCTTTGTTTTGTCGATCAGAGGTCATGTCACGGGTTGTGATTCTGAGATCAATGTTGTCAAGCACAATTTTGAAGGTCCCATCAGTGTGATCAAGTTTAAATTCCTCTGGATTGGAAATCACTTTGGCCTGAAGCTCTTGCAGTTCTTTAAGTTTTTCAGCAGATTTAAGGCCATAGGAGTCAAGTTTTCTTAAGGAAGTCTTACTTGATGTGGAGAGTTTCATTGCATTTAATCGCTGAACCATCTTCTGCAGAAGATAAATGCACAAAACTTCATAAGTCTTGTATGTACTTTTATGTTGTGGTTTATTTTTATTTCTTTGTGGTTTAAAATTTTTGAAACCAGTCTGATTTTTGTTTCCCTTATTTAAAAATGGGACAATGAAAAATCAAAAGCAAATTGGTTTGAAAAACTTTTAAACCAATGATAAATTTAAACCAAAGTAGATATATTTGAATCTCATGAAGGAACCATGTGAGCTAAGAGAAAAATTTTCTACTCATCTCCTAGTTAATTATTGATAGCAGAATTACGCCAACTACAAGAAATACATGGTACATGTATGGCAACTTGGATGCAACCTGATAAGCTACTTTGGCTAGTAGACAGAATTTTACTTATAATGTCAGTGGTAGCCTCTGATTATCTGGAATTGGATATGAAAAAAAGTCTCTATCATGTTACAAAACTAACCAAAGTTATGTTAATTTCATTGACAAACCTGTGTTGCACTTTGCCTGACCATGAGATAGATAAGTGATGCTGTTGCATTCATGTGCGCATTGCGACTCTTTAAAAGAGCGGAGCCAGCTACTGCCATGGCAGGTGTCCAGTCACAACCTTTTCCCTTGACTATTGCGCATGTCGTAAGAAAGGAGTAAAAAAAGGGTGCTCTCTGTTTCCATTCTTCACAGAGTTTTTGAAAGGAAAAGTTCTCCATTTCATCTGGTCCACCCTTACGTAGCAGAGATGGGTTTTTTTTAGAGCATAAGTCATTGCATTCTTTGCCCAGAGCTTGTAAGGTTTTCGTAATTAGGCAGATTTTCAGTGAAGGGTAACGAAATGCAGCATCTGCGATCTGTTTATAAGTACCTCGTCTTGCTAAGGCTTTTCCAAGGGTCTGAAGATCTTCACCCAACGTTGCCTTGAATTCCCTTGCACACCATGGATAGTTCAAGGTTACCTTTGAATGAAAATTATTTGTTGAAATATTCTGTGTAAACAGTTTTGTTTTTCACAAATTCATTATGCACTCACACTTAACAGCCAAATACATCAATAAATACAGTTTATTACAATGATACTTAAGGAGGAACATGTCATATCCACTTATGTCAAACAAAAATGTACCATTTTTTATATTCCTTTTCGAGCAAAAACAAGCCATGATCGAATATTACTGGAATATTATTAAACTTAAAAAACGCAGAAAGGGACTTCAATATAGAAATCGTCCACACCTGTACAAAAGGCTCTTCATCTAAATTGCTTTTGGACACTGTTTCCCTATTTGCTGCACCGTGTTTGTCCGTGGTAGCTGCTGAGATGTGCTAAGTTGACTTGCAGATGAAAAGAAATTCCTCCCAATGTTTACACATGCTGGAAATGCCCGCACCACTACAGGAACATCTGAATGCCTTGCTGCAGTATATCCAACTATCGAAACTGTAGGAGAAAACCCTGTCAGACTTGCAACCTCCCTTGCCGTTACTGGCGAAGGAAACCTTGTTTGATCTTGAGGTGGATTTGTAGGAAATATAGCTTTCTTCACCGGCTTCGCTTCCAGCGATCCCTCCTGAGTTTGATCTCGACTCGATCTCCGCTTTATGCGAATCACGGCGTTTTTAGACATTTCTGCCCTCAACTCGGCTTCGAGACTTTTGAGATTTGACTTAATTTTTTCGATCTTTTTCAACTTTGGGTAGCATTTTCTTTTGCAAACATATTGCAAGTCCTCGTTGGAAGTTTGTAATTCACCGCCTAAAATCTTGCAGAGAGTTCCTCGCAAATCCCACTGCGAGCGTCCAAAAACCGCTATTCTATCGCTTGTTTTGAGAAATTCAGCGCAGATCAAGCACTGAATCGAGTTCGTCTGAGATACGACGGCTTTCTTCGGCGTAGAAGTTAGGAACATAGCTAAGAAATCTTCGCTTTGCCAAAATCTGATCAAAATGGGAAGAAATGGGAAGATCTTCCTTTAAACACCGTGCTGCGCTATCTTGGAATCTCCTTCCCGATGACATTAAGACCTGCTCTAACCTGGGTTCTTTCAAGAAAAAACTTAAGACAAACAAGAACCTTCTAAAATCTATCAGTTTTACAAAAGCGTCCTGCTGTATTTCAAACAAATCCTTAGACTTCAATTACTTTTAAAATTTTATTGTATATTGTTACTACTTATCTATTCTTAGCTATCACTACTTATTCAGCCATTGTCTTAATTATGTAGGATTATGTATTTCGTAGGATTTTATTAATTTGTAATTTTAGATAGTGCAGGTCCACATCAGGACTTAGCGTCTTGCCAATTTTGATCCAACCTGCTTTATCAAATAAATTATGTATGTATGTATGTATGTATGTATGTATGTATCAAGGAAAAACCCGCGAGAAATCAATTTGTTGACTTTTCCATGCTTCATTTCTTACGGACGTTGTGATTGGCTCTTGCTGTACAATAGGGGCTCTGACGTCATGAACACGACCTCGCACAGAGTATATCAGACGGGAGAGGGAGAGAGCGGTAGCGAAGGGGCCGTGA
>Ga0126338_10001398_pt1 | contig 15566 bp, 10 predicted proteins | sample OrbCmetagenome_2_FD_92529 | JGI IMG/M metagenome (GOLD analysis project Ga0126338, IMG submission 92529) | Coral microbial communities from Petempiche,Puerto Morelos, Mexico - Orbicella C C metagenome | ecosystem: Host-associated > Invertebrates > Cnidaria > Coral | place: Petempiche,Puerto...
CCGCCCGTTGCCCCTTTTAAAAAACATTATTTGTAGTTTTTTTTTTTTTTTTTTTTTTTTTACGTGAAAAAGCTGTTACAACTTCATAGTGTTTGTATAGGTTATCATACGGTTTCGAGTTCAATTTGGAATTAATTTGCACTAGTGAGTTTTTCAAAAAGCTGAAATTGCACGAGCCGCTTCGGCGAGCGCAATTTCAGCTTTTTGAAAACTCACAAATGCTAATTAATTTCAAATTGAACGAGAAAAAACGTATTCGTTATCATTTTACGTAATATCATTGGCTTTGAAAATTTGCTATTGTCTTTCAGCCAATCATAATCCAGAATTAAGATGTGTAATTCACACTGGTGTTACACTTTTTTGCACGGGTGTTACACTTGAACTGCACTGCTCTCAGCCAATCAGAATCGAGTAATTTTTTCATGTATATTATTAGTTACAATAATCTGTACGTTCTGGAAGAGAGAGACAGTTCAATACAATACAACACGACAAAACATCCTCTGCAATTTGTTGTTCTCGATATTTTATTTGCTACATCGACAAACACTGAGCTGTTCTTTACCGAGTAGTTTTTGTTCACCAGTGGGCAACCAAATATTAAAATAAAATGTAGGTTGGTGTATTGATACAGCTGGTTTTAGGACGTAACTTCTGTAAACCAGGTTTGTGTATCTTTGGGAGGGCATAGAAAGCGGCTGAGTCAGCCAGTAGTATTTTTAAAAGCCAAATTTGGAACAAAAAGAGTTTCCGTGGCAATTAAAATAATTTAAAACAATGGCCCATATATTTCCTGATTTGAAAATGAAATAAGGAAAATTCGAACACGAAGAAAAACACTGATAGGTGGGTTATTGTTTGGACAACATGGGCTGAAGAAAAAGGAAATAGTCCAGAAATCATGTTGTAAGCTACGAAGGCAGGGAACTTAATGAGATACTAGAGAAGTTTTTCTACGGGATGAGAAAGAAGGATGGTTCGAACTGAGAGCCAGAGAGTTTGTGTGCAGCGTCCCTAGGGCGCGTTTCTCGAAAGCCCCGGAAAATTTTCGGGCCTGCAAAGCCATTTTTAATTTCTCTGTATCTGAAAACTGAGAGGTGTATACGCGCGAAACTTCTTGTATGAAGGGAACCTCTGTTGATATTGAGAATATGTGAATAAAACAGCTCTGTAATCTTAAGGTTTGAGATTTTGCTTCGGGTCAGTTAACGTTCCGGGTGCGGAACCTTTTCGGGACCTTCGAGAAACGGGCCCCTGGACCGTCATTTAAAGGAAGCTAAGCAGGCAGTAGCATTTCCATTGCCAACGACAGAGAGTTTGTCAATAGTTGTGAAGTACTCGAAGAGAAAGCTCGCTTCCTCCGTGAACAAGGAACAGGGCTAGGACAAACGTCCTCGTGCGTCGAAGCTCGCGTTAAAGGCGGTAACCACCGATGTAGCACTTCGAATTGCGAGGCCGCTAAGAGCACCATGACATGTAAGTCGCGAAGATCTTTTATTCAAGACTACACTGATCGCGTGGAGAACATCAGATACGAATAAATCCTACGAAATAGAACGCATCAGGGAGGACTTGCAAGAAAAGAAGGGCGGTTCAACAGAAAATGCTTGCAACAGGTGGGCCAAGATGTTCAGTGAAGCTTCAGACGACGTTACCGTCACACAGACCCGAGGTAATGAAAAGCACTGAGCCATTTTAACTCGCGCTGATTGAACGCCCGAAGTATCAATTGGCAGAGAATGGGGATCCACAGCATTAATTCCATTAAGACTCTTTGGCCGTTCAGGCCGAGATTGAAGATAAAAGGCTCACAAACCACAGTGCACGAAAAACGCTGGCGAGGAAACTCAAAGCTTCCATAGCCAACCAACCTCGTCCCACAATTATTGGCGTCACTGGTCATACAAACGAGGGCTCTGTAGCAGACTACGAGAGAAGCGTTGAGAATAAACAACGAGTGATTTCCTCAATCATGAGCTCAGACTGTCAGGCTCGGATGACCAACCAGTGCCGTCCTCTTCAAAGTGTTGGCCGGCTTTGATGGCTGTCAAGTGACTATCAATGTTCCACAGGCACAATCGATTTAAGATAAGATTTGAAATTTTTGATAAGCCTGTTAAATAGTTTCACTCTTTGAACTGAAATTTACAGACATTCGAGTTCAGCTCCAGATGAGAGACCCTGGGAACGAGGTTAGAGCAATCATTGGTTTGATCACATGATGTAAAGTCAATCACTTGTGCGTGACTAAATAAATATTGTTAGTAAGGTAATCATTCGGTTTCAAGTTCAATTTGGAATTAATTTGCATGAGTGAGTTTTTCAAAAAGCTGAAATTGCACGAGCCGCTTCGGCAAGTGCAATTTCAGCTTTTCGAAAAACTCACAAGTGCAAATTATTTCCAAATTGAACGAGGAAAAGCGTATGATTACTTATTAACAATATAAACATGAAAAAATTTGCGTGGAGGAAGTGCTGGAATGTCTTTCTTGAAGCCATTTTTTTCATTCGAAGTATTTTTTTCAACTCAAAGTTTTCGCACAAAATTTTCGTCATCATTTTATGTGATATCATTGGCTTAGCAAATTTCGTATTGTCTTTCAGCCAATCATGATCCAAAATTACGATGTGTAATTTGCATTGGTGTTACACTTTTTGTACCGGTGTTACACCTGAACTGCACTGCTCTCAGCCAATCAGAATTGAGCATTTTTTCATGTATATCATTATATGTGTTAAATAAATTGGAAAATTTCTTTGTCTTTTAATACATTCAACAATTAGTTTATGAGCGAGAGATTTCTATCACGCTTACAAATGGAAAGCGAATAATCTTGTTGTTTTAGCATGAATCTATTAGTCGTACAAAATTTCGTGTAAATAGTCTGCAGAGTAATTTCGAAACCAACCGCACACCGCTGAGCCACTCACTATTCACAGCAGAATAGATAGCGATTAGCGTAGCTAATCAGAGAACGGCATTCATAATAGGAGGCCAGTAGATATATTGATACAAAAACAAATATTACACAGCTCTTGAATAAATCCCTCAAGCCGCTTAATAAATTCGACGTCAATATACGATGCAATAAACTAACATTGGACATGTTCTATGTAAATCAATTGACATCTTCCTTGAAAAGTTTCGGCATCAATTTCCCCGCTTGCATGTAATTAAACGCTTGCCAATAAGCTGGACTTAGCTGGTTGGGACTCGTCGTGAAAAAAAGAATATATCCGACGAAAAATCGTTTTGTTTAATGGGCGCTTTTTTTGCTGGATCCGGCGAGCCTAAGAGAGCAGATGGATGGTGTCAAGGTAATTTCGCATTTACTTAAATTGAAATTTCGGTTAGGCAATAATTTGCGTTTTCAAGAAGACAAAAAAGAGCGATATTATATTTCACTCGCGCAAATGTCAAGAGGTTTATTTTATTTATTCTTATTCTTCCTCCAGTCTTAATTTCGCGATTTTGGTCAATTCGCGAAAAACGCGAAAATTAGACGGCAGGAAATAAGTGCGAACATGGTATAATCTAAAAACCATTAAGGTCTTTCCCACAAACTCACGCCCAGCAGAATTCGAAGCCTTATTTCAAGCCCTTCACTGCAAAAAAATATTGTGGTCTATAGTTCATTAGAATCAGTTGAATTCGAAATTGATCTTAATTTTTCAGTGTTAAGACGGCGTCTCAATATCTGAAATTTCACTCAGATTTTAAAAATCCCCTTACAACACTCTGTTCAGACAACTCAATTAAGAACCAAAAAATATCTCCTAGTGTTATGAACCAAAGAGCTCAGATTGTTCATGCGAATGTTATTAGACGTTCACAGCTGCTATCCCTAAAACTAGTTGATTTGCTAGGCAAAACCTGACAAAACGAAAAATCAAAACCTTTGTTCACCAAAATAAATGTCATAGATGTCTGTATTAACAGGAAACATTTGGCAGTATATACACAGCTGTAGATGAGAATAAAGTGAGTTCAATTTTAAGATCGAATCGAGGAAGTGCTTTTCTTGGAAAAATTCTAGGTACGTCCCCTTGTACTCAAAGAATTACGAACGAGTTGATATATAAAACAAGAAAAATAACATTTTGCAACGAAATCTCGAGCAGAATAAGCAGTTATTTAAGTGCAAAAACCTCAACCACTGTTACCGTTTCTTCAATATTTCTTCAATGTTCTCTACAGTGAGCAATGAGGCGCGAATCAGTTTGCAGATTATCTAACGTTTCGATATCATTTCCTTTTCATGCAGTTTAGGTTGAAAGCCAGAAGTGTCAGAATTATTGATTAAACAGCTTTTCAGTGACAAAGATTCGTATCTATATTTGTGGTGTATTTTAAGTTACACATTTTAAAATGCAAATTAAGACAATTAAGGCAAGGAAGGCAATTTAAGTTCAAATACAGCCGTTGAAAGAAGATATTAATTACCATGCCATAAGTACAATGCCATGTTGGAAGTGCGCGCGCACTACCCATGAAAAGCGGAATGCACGCAATCAGAAAATAACATAAATCAAGAGACTTTCATATTTCAAAACTGGTACGAGAACGAGAAAGCCACTAATTTTGATTCTAAAGTTACTAATGTTACTAAAAAAAAAGATCGCCGGCGAACGAATGAAGGAATACAGCATTTCCTTGACCAACATGAAATGAATATTTTTTATTAGATTTTCGAGAAACAGCATAGCAAAATTAAAAGGGAGCTTAAGCAGTGACGACGGCGAACCCGAGGACAGCGCCTAGAAAAAAAACATTGCCTTCGAATTTCACAGTTGTTTAGATCTGTTCAGTGCGCATATTGGTCTCAGAATTTGCTCAACCTAAATATGTAACGCTAGCGTTCAATAGCAAATAGAAGTACCAAAAATTAGCCACCCTCGTTCGCGTTCTCCAAAATACGCAAAACGTGGTCATTTCACGTCGTTGTTTTGCAGAGGACGGCAAAGAAATGCACAAAGATTTATAACGCACGCGCACAGCCATTGCTTTGCTCATTAAACCTTTTGTTTGGTGGCGTTCTCGTCACGGAAAATTCACATGTACATCACGACAGCTCAAACGTAGAAATGATAAAAGAAAAGTGCTAACTTGGTAATGTTGTGTTGCTTTACTTGCAGAAAAATACTTGCGGGAGACAGCAACTGTATTTTGCATTGTTGATAGCCACTTTTATCCTTATCACTTATTCAGGTGAGGGTTTATTCTGATATCATAATATTTTAACCATTAAATGTCTTCAGCGCAGTGGCCTCCGGTACAAACCGTCCGGGTTCGAGCCCTGACTGGGAACATTGTATTGTGTTCCTGGGCAAGACATTTTACTCTGACAGCGCCTCTCCCCATCCAGGTGTATAAATGGGTACCCGCAACTTTAATGCTGAGGTTGTTCCCTGTGATGGACTAGCATCCGATCTAGGGGGGAGTAGAAATACTCTTAGTCGCTTCATGCTACAGAAACCGGGAGAAGCTTCGGCCTGATGAGTCACTTGGCTCATATCCAGACTTCACATCACCTTACCCACCTTTTGGTAACGAGTAAGAAAAAGGAATAATAATGCTACCTAGTAGTGATCAGAAACCTAATGCACAGCACTTCTCCTGACTTGTAATTAGTATATTGATAATGATATGATTTCGAGTTCAATTTAGAATAAACTAGCACGAATAACGTTTTCAAAAGCTAACAAAATTGGCAGTCGTTGTGAAATTTACGAGTCGAAGTTTTCAGATAACTAATAAGTTGCTTCCATGGCTACCTTTATCTGGTTTTCCGGTGTCAAGGCCCTGTGGGCGAAGATCAAAGGAAAGTGGACTTCTTACCGGGACGAGAATGCAAACTGATCATTATCCTTCAAACGGTTTATTAATTTTTTTATACATGTAAAAATCAAAATATGCTCGCATTTTCATTAGTTCTTACGATCTATTGGAGGACAGACGTATAGATGACGTCATTAACCTTTTTTTTTGTTTCTTTATTATATAAAACAGATAGATACAATACTATCGAGCGTCTGTTACGTTTAGTAATGTGGTAAGAACATCAGTGACACGCTCGTCGCATTTTTTACGTTTATATCTGTGACCTATTACTTAAAAGACGCACGGCAACATGGAATCTATGTGCTAACGTAAAGTGCATGCCCACATCAAATCGCTGTAGTGCCACAACTCTTTTCTTTGTCTCCGTTTTTCCCATTAGGCTTCACTCTTACCAGAAATGCCAGTGAGGGGAAACCTCTCGATTACCGTGTCACAAACAGAACTGTTCCACATGAAAGCCACCAGACTACAGAAGAGCCTCCTGCTAAAAAAATTACTACTAAAAAGCCAACTCCCAAAAAGGCTACTAGCAGCTCTTGTTTAAAGAACGCGTTTAAGGAAGTCTTGCTCGTTGTTGTCTACAATTATCCCTTCTACGACAGTGTACCTCATCTGGTTGCCCTGTATAAACCTGCCTTCCCTCATCTGTTATTCTGTGGTCCGCCTGACGATACAGAGCGCTCAGACATCCTCAACGTCGACATCATCAGAGGCTTTCTGGGATACGAGTGTCTTGGTCGAGCCATACGGAAATATCCAGGATATAAGGGTTATTTCTACATCAGCGATGACGTATTGCTTAAATATTGGAACTTCCCGAATTTTGACCGTGGCAAGATTTGGGAATCCTCATCCATCCGGTCTAACCCTGTTAACGAATCCCCAAGCACTGAATGGTACTGGTGGGCGAGTCGGTACGGCTTGGAAAATTGTCGAAGAGCTCTTGGGGATGTGGCAAATATTACCCTCAAGAAGACGAAACTAAACGGAAAATATCTTTTAAACACTCTTCTGAAAAACAGCGGTGGAATACTAAGATGCTTCGGTAGTCGCTCAGACGTTTTATACATTCCTCAAAAGCACGCCAACGCGTTTTCAATTCTGTCAAACACGTTTTATAAACAAAAGGTATTCCTAGAAATTGCTGTACCGACCATCAGTCGCCTCTTAGAACTAAGCGAGAACATCACTCGTCTCCCTGGTTACTACATTCCAGGCAAGAGAGGCGACCCCCGAGTGAGTGACAGCAGGTTTTTCTGGTATCTTTATTTTCCGCATAAAGAGTACTCCTTTATTCATCCATTTAAACTTCATCGAGAGGAATTAGATAGCAAGTTTAACTTGGTCATGTTGAAGTTTATTTTTATAGAAAAAATCAAACAGCTAACGAAATGCATGCCAACTCTCCTGTAAGCCCGCACTTAGAAAATTTTGTGGGAAAAGAAGGTCACCGGGGCTTTAACGCTATTAACACTGGGGATGGAGGGGGCTGGCAAGGGCGGGGAGGGAGGGTTGAGGCCGTTACCATATGGAAACAATTTGGTATCGCTTGTGACGGGTTGAGGAACTTGATGTGCCAATCAAGTTTCCGTATTTTGGCAGGCATGATTTTCAAACTTAAATTTGCCTGTGTTTTGCAGTGACCTTACTTCTTACAGAAGTTAGTTTTCTTTACAAACTGTGACTATGTCCAATGTTCCAATCAAGCTTCCGTATTCTGGCAGGCATGATTTTCAAATTTAAATTTTCCTGCATTTTGCAGTGACTTTACTTCCTAGATAAAGTTAGCTTTCTTTACTATTTGTGACTATGTTTGAGCCTTAGGGTTACGTTGAATTTAATATGGCCGATCCAAGAAGGTGGCTGTTCAGAAATAATGCTTCCATTTGTGCTTCATGTGACGTCATCATTTTAAGTAAAGAACCTCAAAGAAAATAAATAATAATATTAATCATTCAAGTTCCATCGCCATAGCTTAAATACTCTAACAATTGCAGGGGAGGGACTCCAAAAGCACGCCTACTGCGCGTCCCCTCCCCTCATGGTCATAGAAGATCGAAACAGGCGCGGTCTGAATAGGGTTAACCGCTAACGATTTCTACTCCTTTCCTGGATGAGATATTAATCCATCCTACGGTTACCCCCAGCACTTAATTCGCCGGTATCCATTTATACAGCTGGGTGGAGAGAGAGGCACTTTGGGAGTAGAGTGTCTTGCCCAAGACCACCACACAATGTCATCGGCCAGGGCTCGAGCCCGGACCGCTCGATCACTCGAGCGTTCGATCCCGAGTCGACCGCATTAACCATGAGGCTACCGAGCCTCTCAAGAATTAATGCAAGAGCTAAATTTATTTCTATGAATCCTCTGCTGTCGATTGATTTTGTCTGTAATCTTATACGCTTATCTATGACAAAATTCTCGAGTTTGATTGGCTCTCCAAGCGCGCACTTATCACATAATTGGCGCACCTTCACGTAGCAAAGAGTCCAAACACATCTATCTAACAACAACCGTAATTGGGCACTACCCCCTTTGCGGTAATTATCTTGTTATTTGCAGAACTTATGCGGAATATATTACGTAACTGAAGTTTTTAACCTCGAAATTTGTTAGAGATAAATTAGCAGCAATCGGACCTCGGTTTGCCCAATTCAAAGAGTAGTCGTGCTGGTAATTTTGAGGGGACACAGTCAGCTGGCGCACATGCGCACTAGGTACCATTTCATAGCTAATTTGCATATCACAGAGGCGCGATCCATACTGTTTTTAACCAAATATGATAAAAAAAATATCATAGGATGAGCAAAAGCACACTCAAAAACAGATTTTCAGTAAACAATTGAAAATCAAGCAAAAAAACTGCGAAGATTGAAGATTTCTAAATGTACGTTGATTTCAGGTTAGGAAAACGCACCAAAAACGCTTCAGTTTGCAAAATTTTCTGGGGAGCGGGGGGGGGGGGGGGGGGGGGGGAAGGCATGCATGCCCCCAGACCTCCCTAGCAGAATAGGCCGTTTGGCCCCATATTTATTACTAGGCAGCCACTCACAAAATCTTAGCTAAAACCTTGATTCACCGCATGCCAAAAATGAAATTTATTACAAGGGGAATGAATAAATAAAATTGATATATCCCTAAACATCAAACAAAAAAAATGCAATGCAGCCCCATTAGTTAGGCAATAGCACTTAAATGTGTCCAATACGTGGTTATGTTTCCCTCGGAGTATAATTTTGACCGAAAATCAAAACGACTGTGTGAAAGATAAAAAAGTATTTGTTTGAAGCCTGTTCTAGGCAATCAGATTGTGGCGAGTGTCAAGATTAAGATTGCGACAGTAGAATATCCCCCTCCCCCTCCCCCCCAAAAAACAAACAAACAAACAAAAAAATTCGCACAAGGCATAGGGAAGTTGAGGGGGTGGACGTAAAAAAAAAGCTGAAAAAGTCCCACCACTTCATCATTTTTCTAATGGTCCGTCCCTAAAAGAGAAAGAATAGGCTTCCGGTTTTGTATTAAGAGCAATCTATTCGTATTAGAAGTGGGATATTCCATACAGAGCAAAACATGCGGAATTGAACGAGTATACCAAAAATCGTGTAATGAAAAGAGAAGTTACATGTACACTACATATTACATTATCTAACTCGCATTATCTTACTCGCCTGGAATCTTGGAGCCATGAATTTAACACTGGTAAATGCGAAGTGATGAGTATTTTGAAAAAGAATGATAATTTGAGCCCTCTGCAATGTCATTTATGTGGTAACCAGTTGAAAGCTGTATGTGAAGTCAAGGACCTTGGAATTCACATTACTTCAAATCTGTCATGGAGCTTGCATGTGAACAAATTTGCAAATAAGACTAGCAGTGTACTTGGATTTATAAGAAGAACAGTGGGTCCAATATCCTAAATTGTTTTCAAAATTTTATAAGACCCTTGTACGTCCGAATGTTCTCTAGTTTGGCGTCCGAACCTTAAAGAAGACCTAAACACCTGGGAGAAAGTACAACGTAGAGCTTTTAAATGTGCCCTTGGACGTATTGGGCGAGATTATGTCCTCCGAAGAAGGTCTAAAGTTCCTTAAAGAAAATTATTTTCGTCGCTTTACGAGTGCTGTAAGACAATAAACAGAGTTAACAGACTGGACCCTTCAGTATTTTTTTAAGTTTGCACAAGTTTTTCCACCACTAAGAGCCAATCACCGAGCAGTGGAGTGGCAAAAGGTGCGTAACATGTGCGTGCTGTGCGCGACATTGCACGTGCTTCAATGTGTTGCGCAAAAAAGTTTGATGATTTTCTCATTCAGCCAAGATAGAATACTTCTACCTCAACAGGTGTGAATTTGTAAGACCCAGCCAGGATTGTTTTCCTATCTTGTACTCCACTTGGAACGGAGTAAGAGTCACCAAAGTTGGTGTAGGAGTTACTGTTACTGTTTGCATAGTCATTGATGCAGATGTCATGTCCTCCTCCAAATGTTGGGCCATGAACTGTGGTCCTTTCAATAGCACGAGAAGCCCTTGTGACCATGCTCTTAAATGGTCCAAGACCCTCTTTGTTGCGGAGTGAAAATATGAAGGCATTGGAAGTCGAGCTATAACCACCACTGGACTCTAAAGAAAACACAAGTTTAAAGCGGAATGAGAATTTCAGTTTAAACATGAAAACTCGACCAAATTGTAAAAGAAACTTCAATTTCGTATTGCTTATAATTATGGCATTGAAATTCATCTGGAAATGGTGTTTTCGTACTGTTATTCTCTCTGGCACCGAATTGGAATGACAAAGAGTGCACTACTACAGAATGGTCCGGTAAAGTAGAAAGGAATGCAGAAACTAAGGATATCATTTACCCCAAGATATATCAGTGTATCCTCCAAAAACGTACTGTCCCTTTTTGATGATGGTTACCGTGTCACGCTTCCCATCACACTTGCTGTGGAATGTACTGATACTCCAGCCGTGAGTGGAGGCGCGGTAACACAGCACCCACTGAGGGTTGCTTCCAATAGCAGGCGACAGGAACTCATAAAGGCGAGTTTGATAAAATGCATTGTCTGTTAAGATAGCGGAGTCCATCCAGAATCCTGAAAATAAATCATTTTCAGAATGTAGATTCTTCCATTTGATGCATGGATAATGTAGAAACACACCTTTCGAGTACAAAAATAACTTAGTGCTGTACATGTAGTTAAATAATTTGTTGGAAAGATCACAGGAAGTATTGACACTTAAGCTAGCCAAGGTTACTCTGCTGCTAAACGAGGAAGAGAAAATTAATACAGCAATTTCTTAAAGACAATTTTCACGAGGAAAAATTGTGAGCCAAAAATCGACTTGTGTAAGGCCTAGGAGCTGTAAACACTATCTTTAATTAGTTCACACCTGGCTGAACATAACGTAAGGTTGTCAATGCCTCAACGGATCCCAGCTTGTTGGTAGCTTTACACAGATAAGTTCCAACGTCTTGAGGACCAAAGTTGGAGATATTCAGTGTACCATTGGCAACAGCGGTCCGACCTCCCGGTAACGGCACAAGTCCTCTTGACCAAACAATTGTTGGCGGCGGAAAACCAAAGGCTCGGCAGGAAACCGAAGCAAGTGAATTTGCTGTTACTTTTATAACTCTGTCAGGAGTCTCAATGAACTGTGGAGGAACTGAATTGATAACACAAAGAAACAAAAGCAACTATCATACCAGACATTTTAGTTCAATATGTACAAGCCTTGCAGTAACCATGACCATGCGGTGCAATGCAATATTTAGCTTTAGGTCTACTTTCTACTCTTTCCCTTCGATCTCTCTTAAAGCACACTGGTGACCGTATTTGATGTAACAGAATCCCGACAAGTTTTTTTTAAAGGTGGTCAAAATCATCAAATTTGCCTATCAAAAGGTCTTAATTAATTTAGTTATAAACGCATTTGTCCGCTTCGTTGGTTATTTATCCCGTAATATCCAACGCACGCTCGCGGAATAATTGTTAGCTTACTTGGAATGAGTACAAAATAAGTAAGGACTCGTGCAATGGAGAGGAAATTCAACATATACATGTATGTCTGAATTTATGAAAACCGCGTTAAATTTGGAGCAAAACTTTCGCGCTTGCCTGCCGGCGATAGTCGGTAGGGAGGCCTTTGCGGTGCTCGAAAAGCCAGGGGAGCTTCCGTCAAGAAGGGTTGGGGAAGACGGCCCTGGTGCCTGGCTACCAGCGGGGCCGCCAGGCTCTAACCCCAGGGGGGTTGGGTTGGGTCACAGAGAGAGACATTTTCTTCACTTAAACTGCTCATTTTCTTTGCAGGACAGCCTTGGCCAGCAATGCCCTGCAGCCTTAGCGGTCTGCAGCCAGCCAGCCAGACACATGCAAGATGGGTCAGTATGCTCTGTGTTGACAGACTGCTTGTGGATGATTGAGTGAAAAAGCCTGTGTATTTTCTTGGAAAAGTGTCAGGGTGGTTGTGTTGAAATTAGCACGGTTTTCATAAGTCCAGACATATGTATATTAAAAACAATAATAACAACGGCGGCGACAACAACAATAGCAGAACACGAAGACATGATTGATCATAGCAGTTTGCACAAAACTTAAGCAGTTGTGAAATTAAAGCCTGAAAACTATTCAGGCCCGAACGGGATTCGAACCCTTGACCTCTGCGATGCTGGTGCAGTGCTCTACCAACTGAGCTATTGAGCCAATTGGGAGCTGGTCACTTTGTGAAATCAAAACAGCCATTGACATTCTTACGTTCAACGGCAGCATTTGGATTTATTTGAGTACAGAGCTATTTGCTGATTATGTACATGATGAACTGCTTTTATTTTGGATGCCCTCATTTACCATCAGATCGAAGGCTTGGCAACATTTTCACCACTAAAGGTTGCACAAATGATAGCTGCTGATGGTCTTGTTAATTTTTTTGTGCGAATCCGAGTGCGTATCCGTCCGGTCACTCGATACGAGAGCATAAGTTTCAAAAACAAGCATTGATTTGCGATTCGATTTGTTTGTTAGGTTCCATGTTTGTTTTTTACCTCCCAAACATCTTACCTTCAACGAAAAGTTTCACCACCTTCTTTACTTCTCCCAAGACATTTGCAGCCGTGCAAGCATAACTCCCCGAGTCATTGTAACCAGCACTCTTCATCTGTAGCTTATTGCCTTGACCGTCCGTATTCACCAGTCCTGTTCCACTTAGTTTACTCCAGGATACGCTAGGCTCTGGATTACCATCAGCTGAGCAGTAAAACGTGGCTGTCTGGTTCTGAGTTACAGTAAGTGAGGCAGGAGATACAATCACTTCTGGAACAGATATTGACTCCCCTGCATCACCTTTAGGTCCCGGATGTCCCGGAATTCCCACGTCACCTTTAATGAAACAAAGCAAGTAAAAGCAATAGTAAAAACGACAAGGTTTTAGCAATGATAACGACTGACTGGATTTGATTTTTTACGTGTCACAGGTATTATTGTACTTGAGTCATTTAAGGTTAACATTGTATATAGAAATCGAAACGTTTATCAAATGGCTAAATATCAGCTATTAATCTGGATTAGAAATTTTCCGCCACGTTAAAAATTAAGAACCAAAAACTTCACTGCGTTTGCGCTTTCCACTTATTTTACTTCGTAAATAGTGCGTTTATTAAAGAGAATAAATCACGCCAACAATTTGATGTATACATTTCATCGTGAAATGCAAATAACAAAAAAACCCGTCCACTTTTTAACTATTTTACACAAACATATAACTCCATTCTCCCCGAGACGAATTGAAAATCACGCAATTCAGTTAAAACACGATTACCTTTCTCTCCTTTGATTCCAGGGGTTCCAAGATCTCCCTTGATTCCTTGTTTACCCGGTTCACCTGGCATTCCCATTATACCTTTCGTTCCTTTTTTACCCTTAGTTCCTTTGGACCCTCGTTTACCACGACTCCCTTGATTTCCTTTTGGTCCGGGGGGCCCAGCTAGGCACATTTTATTTGGAGCGAGGCAGTAAGACTCTACAGACTCCGCAACAATCAACTTCACGTATCTCTTTAGACCAGCGCCGGCTTCGTCTAGATCAGAATCGCTGCGGTTCGTTTTCAAGCTGCGACGGACAATTTTAGCCGTGTACTTTACGCCTAGGAAAATTTAGGGAGTGATTAACATTTTGTACAATCTCTACATGACGTGATAAAATTCCGTTTTCTTCTGTTTTGAAACTTTTCGATTAATCGAGTCTTAGATTCTCTTTGCAATAACAATGCAGAGATAACAGACAAGTTAGGAGAACAAAGCGCATCATCAACTTGAGTAACCACTAAACGTGTTTGGCAATCAACGTGTGGGGATCGAGGTTAATAGGCCATTTCCGTGTTACGTTGTGCTTCTGTTTCGAAACGAACCCTCGTGCGATTTAAATATTTCATATGAACATCAGTTTGTTTGCATGAAAATATATCTGTAGGGGAACTCATTTTCACATGAATGGTTTTCACATGAAGATTTGACACCGAAGAAAAAGACACAACTCGGAAAATCCCTATTAATGATTCGAGCCGCTGGATTATGAAAAAATACTAGCCGGGTCACTAGTCGTTGGCATGTCTCTGGCATTTCGCGGAAAGCCCGGAATGTCTCTAATTAAAGTACATTCATTCGCTTTAAATCTCTTGCCTTGGATGATAAAAGAAAATCTTAATTCAATAGAGAGTGATCATAATGATGATGACCAGAAAGAGCTACATGTAATGAAATGAAACCGTTTGGTGGTATGCCATAATGTTACTGACTCATCTAATAGATGACAATTTAACAACCTAGTGTTTGCATGGCTTGTGTCGAAGATAAGAAGTAACGGATAATTCGCCAAATATCTTGCCTAGTAGCTCAGTGAATTCCAAGATCGTCTTCCATGTGTCAGACTCGTTCGAGTAGAGTTGCTCCCAAACATATCATATGAGCCTCATGATAATATAGTAACATAGTAATAATAATTAATATAGTAATATAGTTTGTGACGGAAAACGAAAGGAGTTCTGTTGATTGGTTCCAGTAATTTATAGCTACAGGGAATACTGTAACGATAATTCCAGTAAAACGTACGAAAATGTTGAGGCCGGTAAATGAAGCGATGTATCTCCGTAGTGGCAAGGAAATTCTAATGAGGTGTCCCAGCACTGGCAAGGGATAAATTGATTGAAGTTTATTAGAGCGGTTCTCATTTGAGTGTCGAAAGTAATTAGACAATTACTTTGGTTTTGGTTTTGGTTTTACTACGGCTTGAGATTGGCTGAGTAGTCTAATTGGTAAGTAATTGGTTTGGTTTTGGTTTTCCGACACTCAATTGAAAACCGCTCTAAATTAAATCGAATACCAATTCGTCTCAATTCACGAAAAGTTGCTCGAATTGCCGGCCGATTAAGTTTACTGGACATTGAAACCCTTTTCTTCAAAAGCCATATCGAACTAAATCACTTGGGCATATTACCTTATTGTATTATTTTCATCAAAACATGAAAGACTACCATTTTGATGGTCAAGGAAGTCTATAGAATTGAAACAAAGAAATCTTATTCCAACATCACTTACCACTGAGCGCATCAAAGTTCTCTTTCACTCGAGCTTGGCGAGTATCTTTCTCCTCTTTCAGAGCATCTTTGATTTGTTGAATTTCCAGTGTGAATTTTGAGTCCATTATTTTCGTATCATGGACGACTGTCTC
>Ga0126338_10001399_pt1 | contig 15561 bp, 10 predicted proteins | sample OrbCmetagenome_2_FD_92529 | JGI IMG/M metagenome (GOLD analysis project Ga0126338, IMG submission 92529) | Coral microbial communities from Petempiche,Puerto Morelos, Mexico - Orbicella C C metagenome | ecosystem: Host-associated > Invertebrates > Cnidaria > Coral | place: Petempiche,Puerto...
AAATTAACTGTGGTAGAAATGTGAGATGAGTCCCTAAATATTTCAGTGAGTCTGTGCGTGTCTTAGTTGAAGCACACACGTGGAGCTTCAACCCTCTGAGCTCGTCATTTTTGGATTTAGGAACTTATCTAGTTTGAGCCCGGCATAAGTTATTGATGCATTGATGGATTAAGTATTCATATTGAACATTGCTTAATCTCCCAATGTAGAGGAAATCTGGTGATGAAATTTCTGTTACGTTAATAAATAGCCAAGATCGAGGTGCCAACATTATTTTGTTTTTCATTTCTTTGTTAAGGGTCTTACATGTAGCTTTTTTTGTCAATCTAGGTAGCATCAGTGGATTGAGAATGCCAGAAGATGAAGGTGATAATGACCCAGATGTTGATGATAGTGAGGATCAAGAGGTTACTGTGAGGAAGCGGAAAAATGGTATAACTGGTAGCAATTACGATGACGAGGATGAGGATGATAACAGCAGTGGTGGTGATAATGATGATGATGATGATGGCAGTGACGATGAAAAGGACAGTTTCCATTCAGCTAGTGATAACAAAAGTGACAAAGATTATTCCTCTGCCACTGAGGATGATTTGGACTCTAGTGGCAATGAAGATGATGATGATGTTGATGATGAGGATTTGGGTGATGATGCCTTTCAAAGTTTTTCTACTACAAGTTTAAAAGAAGATCTGGAGAAAGGGAAAGCTGCTAAGAACCAACTCAGTAAGTTCCTGATTACATAAAAAGTCATTGATCACAAAATCAAGTAAACTGTACAACTTATACCTGACTATATAATCATGTACAGTACCGTCCAAACCGAGGGAGTGTGCCAGAATTTGTGTAAAATTTTGTTGCATGTACTGTAAAGTAAGGAAGACATGTACATGTACATGTATAATGGTAGTGCTTTCTTCTAAGGGATCATACCACTATATATAAGTAGTATTTACTTTAATACATGTAATGCATTCTTGTAATACTGACAAACTCTTGTAATATTTTAGGCTTGTGGGATAGCTTCCTTGAGATGCGTATTCGATTACAAAAGGCCCTTTTGATTGCCAACAGGCTACCACAGAAAGACCAACTTGCATCATTTAATTCTTCAGGCGACAAGAACTTGAGAGAGTCATACAAACAAGGTACAATGTACTACACATGTAATTAATAACAGTAAACAGGTATTTGTAGCTTGTGTATACCAATATTCTAACTTGAATAACTTCAACATGCAATAAATCATGTAACCTTTTAGAGAAAGTTTTATCAGGCTTGCTAAGTAGAATCGAAACAATGTTCAATTTTGCCATTGAGGACTTAATAATAGTTTATTATTAATTCACATCTTAAAGCACTTTTCTTTGCACAGTAGTTGACTGTATATATAATGTCGTTAAATTTACAAACTTTTCATTTACCAAATATTGCCTGTAAGAAAGTGTGACATCATCACAATTTCAGTCACAGTACTTTTGTACAGACTGAGATAATCCAAGTTTAATATTTGGACAATAATCATGCATAATTAGTTCTTACTGCATTTATTTACAGTCAAGTGCACTCTACATACATGTACATCTACATTGTGAGTAACTATTGCAGCTGATAAATGTCTGTGTGCATCAATATTCTAGGAAGAAAAACAGTGGCTAAACTGCTTGGGAACCTGTTGTGGATTCAAGAGAAACTGCTAGAACAGAATCCTGATACTAGGAACATCTTACACCCAGGGGTAGAATCAAGCAAAAGTACTGCTTATTGCAGTGATGAGGACGAAGAAATACCCAGTGATACAGAAGATGAGAAAAGTGATGATGATCTTGGTGATGGTGCTGAGAATGCAGAAGTTAAACCCGACCAAGCTGAGGGTAGTCTAAAGCTCCCTGCCAAGAGAAAACATGAATTGGTGAGTTGCTGGGTTGATTTCATTATTATACAGTTACTACATGCACTGTAATTTGTCAATTTAGCAGCTCAGCCACTACTGTATGGCTCGTTAATATTTAAAGCTGCTTTTGTTGCCAAATTATTTCGTGATTTATTGCCAAGTGTTTTAAATTTTATAGCAAGTAAAAGGTGAAAATTTTCCTTGACTTTAAGTGTGTATTTAAAACATGCTAGCGACTTAACAGCGATTTTAAGTTGACTCATTTTGCTTTGGAAGTGTGTCAGAAATTTGAAGTCCTTCCATGTCATTAATAGAAATTGTTCCTGAACCCATCAGACACACAGGAGAGATAATAAATATGTCAAGAACTAACTTTGTTTTCTCAGTCGGCCCGTACTGTACCTTATGGATCCTAGTATTTTCCTCCTTTGATTTATGGCCCGTGCACTTTGGGCTTTGCACTTGATTCTGTACAAGTTTACATACATGTACAGTACGGACCTCAAACTCTGGTAGTAAGAGGTACATGTATTTATTTATTCATCCAGCAGATAAAATAATGAATCAATTAAATATTGCATTTAAAATTGGGCCCACTAATTTGAACTGAGTTGGCTATCCTGTCATTTCGAATTCATAACCATTTCCCTCGAATTTGCTCTTTGGTCATTTACTTAACAAATAAAGAAGCCTAAGCCGTGTATTACACCGTGATAAAACACAACGGGCATTTGAGAACATGAGGGAAATGTAGAAAACACGTGCCGCAGGGGAGTGTTTGCTTTATGATATAGAGGTAATGTGGGGAAAAACAATAAAACACACTTTTTCTATGTTTTATATTCTGATAAAATATGCGTTTTTGACCAATCAGAGCATGTGCAGGGTCCTATCTATATTATACATGTAATGTCAGCTATTTCAAACTCCCACTATTTCAGACTATTTTATGTTTCCCCTGAGAGTTCGAAATTGCGGGATTTGACATGTGTATGTGCTCACTGTAAAAAATTACAGTTCCAAATGATCCATCATGGACAAGGTACACACGCATTCAACATCAGGATCTATCCCCAGTTAAAACACAGCACCCCACCCCTTTTCCACCATTTAATACAAAAAAAATTAAATCAGCTGTGTGCCTGAAATTAAAATTATAAAAGGTATACGTACATGTAGATATTATTGGTTGAAGGTAAATTGGTATTACAATTGTGATGTTAAGGGGGGCTTTTACAACAGGGGGTGATTTAAGCATTCAGCTACAAGATTTTAAACCTTGTTGACTAGTCTACTAAGCGACTAAGATTTCAAACCCTGAAATTGTTTCTGATCATTGACTTTAACCACCTCCACTGCAGGCCACCTCAGAATATGCAGAATATATTTCTAAACGACATGCTGCCTTCAAGAGTTACAGAGATGCAACAATATCAAAATGGAGTGAGAAAACTAGATTGGCATCAGGAAAGCTAAACAGCAAGGTAACAACTGATACATGGTACTGTAGTTAAACTGATGCCACTGTATGTACCATCCAGCCTCAAGAGTCCTCATGGGCCCGATGAGGATGAGTGACTGACTGACTGACTGTATGTACCATGTAGATAGCTTGATTACAATTTGTTAGGCATGGTTAAAGCTGCTGGAAAAATACATATAGTTACATATTATTGAATAAAATGTAGTTAACTAGTATTAATAATGTATTTTAATTACAGTAACCACTGTTTACTACAAACAATAACATACACTGTACACACAATTGTAATTACTTTTAATATTTCTTACAGTATATGTATCTCTTGTAAATATCAATATATTCATATTTTGCTAATAATTATTCTTTTTTTTTTCTTGCCAGTCTTTCAGTTCCTTTGACCGCTTAGCTTTGGCACAGATAAATCATGTACGTAACTTGACTACTTAAATGGCGTCTCGGATTTAGATCTTTAGTGAAGTATAATGTTCCATATATTCACTTCTGCAGATAAATTAGGAACTCACAATGTGACCAGCTCCCAGTTGGCTTGATAGCTTAGTGGGTATATCACTGCACCGGTATTGCAGAGGTCATGGGTTTGAATCCCGTTCAAGTCTGAATTTTTTTTAGGCTTTAATTTCACAGCTGTTTAAGTTGTGTTAAACTTTATAACTTTGGTAAGATCATCATTCATGTCTTCACACCTTTCTTCACAGTTCAGATACATAGTTCATAATGTTCTTTCATATATTAACTTCCATTAATCAAACCTTTGTTGCCACATGTACGTGTATATGTTGGTGTGACCTTAAACAGTGTGACCTTCACTTCAGGAAGCTCCTTCAGACTTCAACTTTATATCATGTAGTCTTGTGGGGTTTTTAAATTAAGTAATTAATTTATTAATTTATTTAGTGACTATACATTTTATTATTGTTGTTTTTCGGTCCAATTCAGATCTTATCTGACAAAGCTCGTCTTATTAAACGAACTCAACTCAAGAGAACTCCATACAGAGTCCTTGGCAAGTCGGAAGATGATGAACAAAACACAGAGTCAAAAGAGGTATAAACAGTTAAACTCAAAAAATCTATAGCTAGTTGATCACAATTATTTTTAGAGGACCTGCAATCATACCCTCCTTTCAAAAAAATCAATTAAAATTAAAATATATATATATACATGTATATGCCTCATGGCAGGTTATCTAGGAGAGTAAATAGGTTATCGTGATAACTGGCTGATTACTCTGACTGCTTCCATGTACATGTATGAAATCCATTGGTAATTACAGTGTATGGTAAAGTTTAATTTTGCTTATTTAAGAGTGGATAAAAATTCAATTTTTTTTTTAGGAGCAAACTGATCTGCATTTGAAAGGCTACGACTCAGAGATATTTGATGACGATGACTTTTATCACCAGGTAATAAACAATTGATTCATCCCGTATATAGTACCTGTGCATCTTCACATACATAAACTGTCCTGTTTCATAAAGGTATCCTAAATGCTGACTGAAATCAGAGTATTTACTCATAATCCTCTCACTTGTCCTTAGTCTAAACTATTCTAGTTGTGCATCTTAATCTATCTTGGCCTCATTAGCGTTAGATTGGTCCTCTTCTACTTTAGTGCAAGCATTAGGATAGGTACATTGTAAGTAATGGATGACATCAGTCTTGTAACCTGTAGCCTGCAGAACAGGCGGATTAGCGGAGCAGTGAGCGAGACGCGATACACGAACGCGGAGCGCGACCACGAGCGCGAAGCGCGAGACGAAAAAAACAAAGATTTGTTTCGTCTCGCGCTTGGCGCTCGTGGTCGCCCTCCGCGCTGGTGTGTCGCGTTTCGCCCTAGCGTTTCGCTCTCTGCCGCGCTAATCCGCCTGTTTTGCAGGCTTTGTAACCTGAAGGTCCCAGGTTCATTTCTTCCACTCCAGTGATGGATTTAGATCTTGAGCTAAGGGGGGGGAGGGGGGGGAGAGGGGGTTTGCTTGCCTTGCCAGCTTTTCTTCCTTCCTTCTTTTTTGTTTTTTCTTTTTTTACCCAAAGTAACGGGGGGCTCTCCCCTAGATTTGTCACTACACTCTTCCACTCTAGAAAGTCTACAGCATGGGAGAATGATGGGTGGAATTTTAGTCCCCTGTGCAAACCTCATTTTCACTCCTGACTTCAGACAGCCAAGGCGACTCCGCATGTAGTCCTATCATTTGACTTTCACACGCGTGGACAGCCTAAGTAGCTTCACACGCGCTTTTAGCCTCCAAGAAAACTCCTACATGTATACTCAACGGGCATGGTAAGGTTTTCCTGTGGGAGAGCTGGATACTATGATCATATCTAAAAGTAACTTGAGAGAGATTAATAAGGCCTACCGCAGGGATTAACTGTCTTACCCTTCATGCTGTCTTAGCTTCAGACATTACAATGTAATTTTTACTTAGTTCTTCAACTCCCCCTTGTAAACTGCAAAAACATGTGCATGAAGCACATGCCAGGGATAGAAGTTATTAGTTAATTTAAGTCTGACTAATTTTTGGCGCTTTTAATAGCTTCTACGCGAGTTTATAGAGCAGCGTACAAGTGGGAACACTGATAATCCAATTGACATGGGAAGGTAAAGTTACCTCTACTTACTTCATTGGAACTGGGTAAAAAGCCTTGGTCCATTTTTCAACATATCATTGGTTACATGTACTTAAACATTCTGAATGTTTATACCCGTCCTAGAAACATAAACTTCGGCTAAGCTTAGACAGATCTGCCTTTTTTGAAAACGAAACTTTTACGATGTTATGTTGATAAGTAATTTGTCAAAACTTTTGTCTGGAAAATACATGATGAAATCAGACGTGTTCACTATCAGAATTACAGCAATCAATCAATCAATCAGTCAATACAAGAATCATTTATTTAGACACTTAACATCCATCAGCTAGAAGCTCGTTCAAAATACCTACCTGCTATCTAGACCTATTTATTAAATGAAATTTAAAAAACGCTAAAAATTACTGTTCTCAATACTACTATTATTAAAAACTGGTTGTACCCATAGCAGGATAATATGAAGTAATTCTCTGTTCCGAACCTTAATTTTTTATTTTTGAATAATTACAGTGCTCTCCCGTTTTAGACAATGGCTTGAACTTCAAAAACTTAGACGAAAAGTGAAACGGAAAGTCGACACGAAGGCTAGCAAAGGCCGAAAAATTCGGTGAGTTGACCCCTATACAGTGATGCATCTAGTTCTTGTCAAGGGATCACAGCAACTACAAATAGACTGCAATGATTGCTGCTTGCTGATTTCCCGGTAGTTTTCCTTGCAATTTCCATGGGCCTTATTTTTACTCCTTGGTAATAAAATTCACTGTGAAAGCAATTTGTCTCGTGCAAGTGATAAAGCGCCCGCCTCTTCAACTGGTCTCTGCGCCTTCCAAATTTAACTTAAGAGGCACAATTAGAAAATTATGCTCTGTAGTTTTGTTACAAGTAAAGGTAACGGGTATGAAAGATTTTTGGAATGAAAGTTATCGTTGACATAGAAATTCACCTTGCGCATGCTCCCTGATAGGTATGATATTCATGGCAAGCTTGTCAGCTTCATGGCACCAATCGAGAGAGGAACCTTGGCGGATTCCTCGAGGTTTGTACCGCATTTTTTTATTTTTCCTTACACTTAGAGAACGAGTATTTATGAGAAATTTTTTAAATGTAAACCTTATGCTTTATTTCCTCGTACATTTTCTTACACACGTTTTGTAATTGAGTTTTTGCGCTTTAAAACTGCTGCTTTACAACTGCTGCTATTGCTTTACAACTGCATACATTAACTTTTATGTACATTGTGCACACGGGCTTCTGTTGGTAGAGTCATTTGAACAAGTTTGTTTCTCTCTTTACCTTTTACAGGAATGAATTGTTTTGTTCTCTATTTGGAGCAAAACAACAAGAGCAAGCTGCTGATATCAACGTTTTCAGATGACCAAAGTTTCATCTTGCATGTATGGTTCATCTTTATCTTCTGAAATCATCACTTCATCAGAGAAATTAACTGACACTTATTCATACATGTATTTACGAGGTGTTCTTGTCACCATGATGACGATAACATTATCCCAGTAAAACAAAACAATAATAAGGAAATAAATTTAATTTCCGATGACAATGCATTGTCCGTACGTTCGTCTGGTTTGTTTGTTTGTTTGTTTTTTTGTTTGGCTTCTTAACGGCTTTTTTTTTTTTTATCATCTTTGTTTTCGAATCTTTTCTTGTGTTCAACTAAATGCACTCTGACCTAAAATGCAAAGCCCTACACTTTCTATACTGTGTTCTTTCCAAAAAGTGCAGCTGGAAGTGGACTCAAATGTCTGTGAGCGAAGTTTGTGTGCCTCACGAACCCGAAACTCCATGTGAAAGAAGAAAGAAGTTCTTACTAATCCCACTCCACACAGACTCTTTCTAGACTCTTTGGAGGCGGCACCTGAACACTTATCAGAGACTGCCGGCACTGGTGTATTTGGCTCATGGCGAATACTGCTATCAAATATTGCGACCACGGAATAGGGCGGGATTAAAACGGCTGGCGAAAGTAGGAATGTTGGAAGAACGATTTGATAAGTCCCTTCTCAGTTTCAAGAACACGGGGTTGGTAATTGGGGTCGAATGCTACTCGTTTGCCAACAATACTCCAGCCAGGAGCGTCGAAAAACTGTGACAGCCCGTTTTGACTCGGAGCATCAAAGTGCACATCCGCTAATATCCCGCTTCTCTTATCCCAGCAAGAAATGCCTTCGTGATGATAAGAAGCTTGAAACGTCAAAGGGAACCCGATATGTCTGATCCTGGTAAACAATGACAAAGGTTGCACATACTGAAGACGGAGGAAATTTTCAAATACGCTGATTTGCGCTATGGCGTGGAATGTCTCTAGTGTTATCGGGAGGGTGTGCCTGAGAATGAAATACCCGATGAATGGGCTGGGGTCAATGGGAAAAGATGCAGCAATCTGCATGGCGAACAGGGTGTTGTTTATGGCTGGTAGCAAAAGATCGTGGGCTTTAGCAGCAATGGCCATGGCTGTTAAACCCTGGGGTTTCATAAAGTCTCTGGCGCTGATTAACACGTTTATTCCCAGTTGTAGTCTCGGTTCAAAAGTAAAGAAAGCTTCGTATGTGTCGATGTTTCCACCCTTGCCTCGCACAACAAACCCCCCGATGTACAACATCTCGAACGGGGATCCCCAAACTGTACGCCCGTCGGGTGCGATGTCAGCTGGAAGTAACATTTCACGGATAGTCGAGACCTTGAGAATCTTTTGTGCCCATGGTCGAGTAAATATCATACCCAGTTTCGCCAAGTCGTTTACCGTGGAATACATCTCGCCAGCGGGAGCTAGCCAGCCCAATCTCGAAAAAGGTGTCTTTGAAACTTTCTTCTGGTCCTTTCCTAGGTATGGAAAGGCTATGTTCTTTTCTACATCGTTAGTGATTTCGAAGCCAGTATTGAACATTCCTAAGGGATCGAGAATTTCTTCCTTCGCCCAGCATTCAAAAGTTTTATTGAGCAGATTTTCAGTTAACAGCCTTCCCAGCAGAGCGTAGCCGAGATTGCTGTAAGAGGGCGTTGTCCAAGGCTCTATTACAAGATATCTATTTCTCAGTAACTTCAGCTGCTCGGTGGAATTGGTCTGAGTGCAGTGGTACATACAAGGAGCTTCTCGCGGAAGCCCTGACATCTGGCTGGCAATTTGCCTCAGTGTAATGTTTTCGTCTGTAAAAGGATTTTTGACATCGAACTCAGGCACGTACTTGCTTAAAGAATCATCCACTGAGTCGATCACACCAGACTCGAACAACTTATAGATCAAAAGGACTGAAAATATCTTGGTGATGCTTCCGATGCGGTACACCGTGTCGCCGTCAGGTCTCTTGTGTGGTGACTTGTTGTGGGTTTTGCTTCCGTAATGACCGCTCCACATCACAGAATCATGATGAAAAACGTTTGCTGAAATAGCTGGTAGAGATGAGTTTTCATCGATGATTGCGCTTAAATAAGAATCAAGCTTGTCCAGAATGTGTTGTATTTCGCTCGGTAGAGGGCGAGATAAGGATGCTACGGTTGGAAATTCAGGACACGCAATATCCAGAGACACTGCCTTGTGATGTCTCGTTTCTTCACGTGCAGTTGCGTTGGGTTTTTGAACGTCGCAACTTCTTTGAGTGTACGTTACAGCGTGCCAAGTGAACAGTAACGTCATGACAACAGCCAGAACTGAACTTATCACAGCCAAGATTACCCATTGGCGAGGCGCCGGGCGCCTGCTGTTTTGTGGACGACGGGCAGGTCGGATCGCGAACTCTTCGAACTCCATACTACATGTAAATAACGTTTGTACTGAACTGTAAAAGATTACTGTGGCACCTGTCGTCCGAGAACGAGGATAATATTGTCGACAGCATTTAACAGATATCACGCTTCACCAATAACGAACAACCCGTATCACACAAGTTAAGTATCGCAACTGTATTAAGGGCCGCCCGATTTATTTGACTAACCGATTTCCTTCAGTCACGAAGAAGTTTGAAATTCAAGCGCGCAAATTTCTGTGGTTTTCCTTCATGACAATTTTCCATTTCCTTTTATGTTGACGATAAAGTAGCTTTTAAATTATTGATAATTCAAGACAGGTCACAGGACGGTTGCAAAATTAAATTATGAGAAATCACCTTATTCGTAATTTTGCTCGTGCTTAATTTCGCGATTTTGTCGAGACAGTATTTCGCGAAGCTTTATTTTCGCGATTGCGATGTCGATAGGGGAAAATAAAAAAGGACATTAAATTTCGCGAAAGTGTTGTCAGCATCATTTTATTTACTAGAAAGTTCTAAACTTCGACCGTTTTTTAACAAACTGGAAATTAAGATTAGGTAGATATTGTCTTGGAGTCCGTAATGTTCCTATATATTCAAGTCAATGAACAGTTATCGGCTCAGCTCCCCGATCTCTTATTTTTCTCCCTAGAGCGTGATTACAATAACACATCAGCAGAATATTACTTGCTTCAAAACACATTTATAAACGGTACTACGCATGAGCAGACCATTATTTCTATGCAGTTATTTGCAGGTCACGTGGTGGGCTCTCGGCAAATAAAAAAGATGGGAAAATGCATCTAATAATAACTGCAGCTTCTTGGAGTTTCAAATCTTATTTCATTGCCTAAAGCTTTAGTTTCCATGTGGTAACTACATATATCACATTATATATGTACTCTTTATTGTATCAGCATCACATGACCAGTTTATATCTCTATGCAATAACAATATTAAAACTTGTGTTTTTTAAGTTTCTTGTTTGTTGAATAAAAATAAAACTGAATTCTCTGCGTTTCTCTATTGCCTAGGGCTTCACCTGCTTTACGGTTTCCAACACGAATTTCCTTGAGAAACAATATACGCGAAGTAATTAACAGAGAGGGTCAAATTAGGGGCGCCGTCAACTGATAAACAGCCAAGATACCATCTGCTGAGTGAAATTTATTCACTAACCATTAGCTACAATTAGCCAGAAATCTAGTAAAATAGTAAAGAGAGATCGAAAGTTCCTTGAACATTTAAGTGAATAGAAAAATGGCCCCAACCACTGCTAATGTTGGAGGAATTTTCCTGTCTGAAATATCTTACAAATTCCTCGAAAATTTGCATTTTGCCTTGCATTTCCTAGCGAGCAGAGTAATCAAACCTCATGACTCAGCCTAATAAGTTACATTTTTGCGGGGCGAAATTTTCAAGCATTACCAAGTCTTTTTCATTTAGCTTCAAATGTGAGTCAACTTCTCAGCTGAATCTACCAGAGAACACATAAATTTGAAATGTTTCGTTGAGCAGATGTTTCACAGCATGAATTTCAACCTTGCGCTTGGCTATTGTGAGGCAGCCTCTCCAGCTGTAACACTGTTGTTCATCCGTCTTGCAGCAATAGACCATTGTGGAACTGTAAATCCGTAAGACAAACCATCTTTGTGTGGTTGACTGAAATGCAGGTCAGCAAATACACCGGACCTTTCTGCAAAGCAGGACATGTCAGTGTCTAAATACTCTGCTCGGAAAGTCAATAAATCTCCAATGTACCTTATGGCAAAGGGGAAGGCTTGTTTAGACTGGCCTTTGAAGAGAAGGACACTTTTTGACTTGTTAATAGTAGCATAATAGCTTGACTTGGCCAACGTAACTGTGTTCGTCTGATTCACGAGGTATAAACCGGTAAACGCTTTCGAGCTGATCGGGAAGTCGGCAGACTCGTCCATTTTGAACAGTGTCTTGTTAAGCACTGGTAGCAGTTTGTCATACGCTCTTTGACCGAATGTGGTCGCATACTTGACATCGGACTTCACAAATCCCATCGCGCTGATGAGCACGTTTATTCCGAGCTCAAGTTCAGGAACGAACGAAAAGTACGCGTCGTAAGTGTCGATGTGTCCTACTTTTTGTCTTCTAAGAAATCCATTAGAGCGCTCCATCTCGAATGGTGATCCCCATAGAGTGCGACCATCCGGTGCAACGTCGATGGGTAAGGCCATTTCACGCACAGTTGATACTTTTAAGACCCTTTGTTTAGATGGCCGAGTGAACATCATTCCTAGTTTGGTCAAGTCGTTAATAGAGGAATGCATCCCTCCAGCTGGATTCGCCCAGCCTATGTTCGAAAATGGCATCCGTTGTTTATTGTTTCCGTAAGGAAAGGCCGTGTTCCTTTCAATCTCTGAAGTGATTTCAAATCCAGTGTTCTTCATCTCAAGCGGACCTAGAATCTCTTCTTGAATCCAGGTCTCAAACGTTGTGTTAAGCACTCTTTCTGTGAGTAATCGTCCCAGCAATGCGTATCCCAGGTTGCTGTAAGACGGCATTTGCCATGAGGGTAATATAAGGCTTCTGTTTCTAAGAAGTTCCAACTGTTCGATGGAATTGGTTCCTTTGCAGTGGTAAATACATGGAGCTTCTCTGGGCAAACCGGACATTTGACTCGCAATCTCTCTCAGTGTTATATTGTCAGTGGTAAAAGGGTTTTTTATGCTAAACTCAGCAATGTACTTACTCAAGGGATCATCGATTGATCCTACCATCCCGCCCTCGTAAAGTTTGTAAAGCAAAAGCACGGTAAAAATCTTTGTAATGCTTCCAATCCGGTACACTGTATTCCCATCTGGTTCAGTACGATCTTGAATCGAGAGCAATTTAGTGCCACGATGAGCACTCCAGAGGACAGAATCTCGATAAAAGATGTTGGCCGAAATTGCAGGCAAAGACGTGTTCTTGTCAACCATTTCCGTCAAGATGGAGTTTAAATGATTGAAGACGTCTTCCAATTCAGCAGGTAAGGGACTCGACAGTGGACGTACAGTTGGCATTCTCGGGCAAGGCAGCGTCTTTTCAGTTGGTTTGTCGTCGCATCTGAGGGGACAAGTCTTGTTTGCACAGTTCTTGTTTACTGCCATGTTCGCCGCGTACCATATTAACAAAGACGTCGTTACTACCGCCACTATACAAGCAGCAATCGCTAGCAACATCCACCATCGAGCGTGCTGTCTGGCACGTCCAGTTGGGCTCATTGGAACGAAATCATTCATTACGTTCTCAATTTTCTGTGATGAATTATCAGATGTTGTTGAGGTATCTCTACTCATTTTGTTAAGTGACACGTTATAAACAGCTTACACGCAAGGGGGCACTCAAAAATACTTCTTCGGAATAACAGTCATGTAAGATAAAATCTCAAAAATTGCTCTCTTGACGTTATCGTCTATTTTCGCTCTTTGTTTCCATCGCATCAATGTCCAACGAAAGGTGAACGTGTCGTTTTTTAGAAAAAATTTTGTACATAAAACGAGATGGTTGACGGTACGTGTTAGTAGAAAACAAAAACCAGCACAGTTGTCAAGCTTCGTTCGATTCGTCGAAAGAATCTTGGTAATTTGGTCCTTGCATGCCGACGGCACTTCATATATTTTCTATAAATCTCTTGACCAGGTCAATGTTTATCTTGAGGGATCCGAGAGGAACGAAAATTAAGAGAATGTTTTGTCTAAGACGTTCAAGGTACGATTCCATGCTTTATGATCTGCAAATCAACATCCATTCACTTCGAAGACTGCTGCTTTCCATGTGCATCATTGTTCACCCAAAGCAGCTGCAAAGTAGTGTTTCTTTGAGTTAACATCCCTTGAGGGTCTCGAATCAAGCTATTTTTAACGAAGATAGGATACTTTTTTCCATTCGCATTGAAATGCGAGCGCCAAGAATTCCGTTAGAATGCGAGCCAAAATCGTCCTCCGATCTTAATACGTGTCTCTTGTCTGCCTAAGAAGGGGGATATTGGGGTTGCGGTATTGGACAGTTTTTCTTACGGTATTTCGGTAATTTTAATCTCGAAATACGGTATCGCGGTATTCTCCGAACCTGCGGGATGCGGTTTTCAGCCTTTTGAACGGTAATAAAGCCCACCCCACGGATATAAGCTCTCCTCTTAATTTTTATTCATTCCTTGCAATTTTCGTCGATGTCCTCACTCTCATGGACCAAGTTGAGTGTGGAACAATATGCTTTTATATAATCATATAATGTTTTGTCAAATACCATGCGGTGTATGACATTTGCAGACTACAGCCTGCAGTAAATTTCACTAATATTGCATTCCCATTTCATTATCGATAGCAAACCGTAAACAGACTAAGCTGAGCGGGTTAACCTGTGTTATATTCATGCTAACCGCAGCGCTATTTACGCCTAACTGTAGTCTTCAGTCTGCAGTTTAATCTGCAGTCTGCAAATGTCATACACCGTACCGAATACCGTGAAAGAAGCTGCTTAGTGTTTTAGAGTACAACAGTTATTAAAATCCGACGTACGGAGCAACTCTTGGACACATGTTAAATACGCCTCAGCTTTTTTTGTGTGCGTACTTCGGGTATTTGTCATGATAAGGAGGTTCCATATAAGACATACGATGACCTGTGTGCCTCGAATAATTATTTTCTTAGTTGTACGTTTATGAGCTTAAAACCAGTAAATGTGAAGCCCCTTTTAATGCAGCAAGATTTTACGCCTGCGACATAAGCACAAGCATAAGCATAACGGCAAAGACAACGCTGACTACACAAACATAAGCACGTAGGCATGCACAGAATTGATAGTTTCCTTATTTTCGGTTCCATACCTTTAGGGTATGTTTCCAAAATGTTGCAATTTAAGAACTGGAACCTAATTGAAAACTGTTACCGACTTGAATACTAGCAATGCCACAAAGTAGGAATTACATTGAGGTACCGTTATTTCTTCCATAATATTCACAACCTTATCGCGCATAATATTCACAACCTTACCACTGCCTTTATATTTAGGAGGCAGCGTGGCCGAGTGGTTTAGGACGCTGTTGTAATCCGGACGTCCCGGGTTCAAGGCCTCTACCCTGCCACTAGCGGGATTTGTTTCTCGATAGTCCCGAGTTCAAATTCTAGGTCCCGCTTTGTAAATAGCCCACTGGTCTGCCTCCTGCCAGTTGGGATTTTTAACGATGTTACGCCTTTATTTGAAATATTTGTTTCCTTTGTTTCAGTGGCATGCCTGTAAACTGCTAAGCTTAGTGCTTGTATAGCTAAGTGCATGACCATTTTAATATAAATAAGATTTATTATTTTACTATAATACTCTTTTTCTTTGGCCATCTTAGCTTAACAAGAAATAACACACAACCTTTTTCAATTCTTTTACGTTTTGCTTCTCAAAAAGGAGGGTGGCTCGCGACCGAATCCACCCCTAATATTTCATCGTCGGTGTTCTTAGGCTCACGTAGGTCGTCTTTGTGGCTTCGACCTCTAGTTTGATCTGGTACGCGGCGACGCCCTCAGCGGAATAAAATCGTTTCTAATATTCTTCTGACCTGAAGGAACTTTAAAGGAGCTCAGTCACGGTTTGCCCATATTGACAAGTTTAGCCTCAAACCTCAATTTTTCAAATTCGTCGTTTACAATCCGTGTTAATCTTCTCCATCCTTAGACATACTTGTCCCTTTATGGTTTATCATTATCTCTTTGGTGTTTTTCTATCTTATTAAACTGTTATTTTCAGGTTTCCTACCATTTAAAGGTAGTTTTGTATGTGGCCAAAATAACTCAAAATACCGTGACTGA
>Ga0126338_10001400_pt1 | contig 15560 bp, 12 predicted proteins | sample OrbCmetagenome_2_FD_92529 | JGI IMG/M metagenome (GOLD analysis project Ga0126338, IMG submission 92529) | Coral microbial communities from Petempiche,Puerto Morelos, Mexico - Orbicella C C metagenome | ecosystem: Host-associated > Invertebrates > Cnidaria > Coral | place: Petempiche,Puerto...
CATAATTTTATGAAAAATAGGTCACTTGACGGCTTAGCTGCAAAGGGCCTATTTGTTGTGACTCGCCTGTGTCTTCATGTCACGTGTCAGCCTGGTCAGCACGTGGCAAAAATCAGCTTATTTGTGAGATAAATTCAAAACGAAACAGCAAACTTTATACTTACATTAAAAACGGTCGATTGCTGTAGCTGCAGAATTTTTTAAATTCCTCAATTACTTTCACAGCCTATGTAAGTCTATTTCAGCTCCGGTCACCTTTATTTTTGCCGAACCCCAGTTGTGCTTGCTCAGCAAACAAGCGTTCCCTTTTCGGGTACATACTTTGTTTGCCAAGAGATATGGGGATTTTTGAAGCCCTCTCGTTCATGACTATTTTTAACCACAGGCAAAACCGCTGTCACATGCAAGTTTTGCTTTGCTATAAAGTTCACCAGCCTGTCAGAAGCCAAATCCGCGCATTTAGCAGATTTTATTCTTCAAAAGGCCTTATGTATAGAATACGAAAAAAACACACACTTTCCTCTACAATCCGCCAATACTTACTTTGCCGTTTAGCTGAGGTCAGATGCGTCACGTTCTTTTCGATTTCGATCGATTGTTCGATTTTTTCTCGACCCTTGGGGTTAGTCACGTGTCGAATGTGCAAATCGAAGGGAAGGGTGGGGTAGTCGACAATATATCGGTGATTAACCCTGGATCTTTGTGTGGAAAACGCTAAAAATGTTCTTTTAACCTTTAAAAAGCTTCTCGTCATTTTGGATCACTTTCAAATCGCCAAATAAAATCAGGAAGGGGGCAGGGCTATTTTTAAATGGATTCAAACATCATTGACTTGCTAATGAGTTTGACGCATAACTTAGGTCATAGAACAGCGTGCTGTAAATAGATCTCGCTTATTACGTAGGGACTACAAAATCGGCTCTGTTTGAACCGCTGTTTCCCGCAACACCAGCGCAGCTCTCCTTTAAGAGTGTTTTATCTACAAAAGTAATCATCATTTCAGTCGAGTTAGGCTTTCAACAGTCTGTCGCAGCATTTCATACAGTGTTTCGTGAGCCAGAGTACAGCGTGATTACGGGGTCCACGACATTGGAAAGCTTTCTTAATGGCGATGAGTTTTGGTGCTTGCTTCGGCGCTCGATCACGTGGAACCGAAATGGTAAATATTAATTTCAGAAATATTTCTTCTTTACAGAGTAATTACAGAATCTGATCTCGTCGGAGAGCTTTTTGTACCTCGGTTACAGTGGTAAGACTTCTTATCGAGTGATTCTTTGTCCTTCCTTTATAAGATATACTGGCATTCGATACATATACCGCTCAGGATTTCATAACTTTTAAGGAATCCAGCGCCAATCTGGCGGCATTTCCTTGGAGAAAACATCACAGATTTAACTGATTGATAACTTATCGCGAAATACCTTCGCAAAATGCCTTTGTAAATATTGTCATTGTTCTTGTAAATTTCCATATAGTGTGACCGAAGGACATGTTTGTCTACCACGGTCTAACATAGCGCTTGCTATGCAAAGCTCACACTGGGTTCTAGGGACGCTGATTTTAGACTCCGAAAGTTTCGATCGCTTGAGCGAGCAATGTACTCGTTACAATTCTGATAAAGCAAGGAAGGAAACACGTTCTCAGAAAGTTCGGTTACGTTTTCGAAACTTCTTGTCCTTCTGAGTGCAATTGTCATGATTGCAATTATGGAAATTTAAAAATCCCTACGGGCTATTGTTCTTTTATTGCTGTGTCTGTTCATGCCTCATTTCATACTCAGACAAAACAAAAATCTATTAGTGAAGTTCAGACCATTTGCACTCGTCATATCTGTAGAACCCACAATTATATTATCCTGTTTATATCAAGTAACACATTTCTGATACCTTTACATATCAACATCGAATTTTGCTCGAGGTTACATATATATGGGACTTTGCCTGACGGTAACATTAGATATCCATACATTGTGTTCAGTAATAACGGACAGCAAAGAAATAGATATCACCTCGCCGAGTATGGAAGCCTTTATTATCAACTTGCGAACTAAAAATCGGAAGCAAATTTATGACGTTGATGTACTCTCTAGACAGACTACTTTCGACAAAATGACACCAATGGAACAAGGCTGATCAATTTGACGCAGTTAAAAACCTCCTCCGTCATTGTGGTTTGACTTGGGCCTTTACATCAATTCATGATTTAGATTTATTTCTCGTGATATTCACACTTCCGTTTAAATTACATCCCATCTGCGGTTTCTCCAACAAAATATACCTGCAATAACAAATTATGTTGCTATGGCTAAAAGAGTAGCTTCCTGATTTATGGTTACAGTTTATTTTTTTTTTATTTTTACCGTTGAAATACTCCAATTAGCCAATGATACCGTTTGCTCTGTTGTTCATTTGTAACCTTGTACGTAACGAAAATTTTGATGCCCTCCTTTTTAGGCTATTTTATATGCACTGTTATTCAAGATGAGTGGTGCATTCTTTTATATTTGTTTAGCGCAATGTACCTTTCTGTAATTAACCATTGTAAATACACTGCTTAGCAACTAAGTGTCGCAGTGTATGGATTTCTCTTCTTGATCTCAAGTAACTTTTCGAGTTCCTGCAAAAAGGAAATGAGGAACTTTCCATTTGACTTCCGTTACCCAGCATGCTGCTGTGCCGGTGACCGCACCCTCGTGGAAGTGTGGGAAGGGAACCGAGTAGAATCTCGAACCGTGGAAAGCGAGTGTATTCTTCGAGGAATCCACCATGAATTTGCTACTACAATTCAGATAAAGAAGGCTGCATTTTGAACTGACGTCGATCAGGATCGACCTGGAGAGTAAAATGAGCGAGTTGTGGTTGTGTTTTCCTTGCTGTGTTACTGAGCAACCTCAGCCGGTATCGTCGAACGCAAAGCCAGTTCATGTCGTTTCATGTGTGTCTAGAGATTTCTAGGCGATATTGCGTTCCAAAGCTTAACGTGTTTTTCTTTATTTTGCAGAGGAGGCGAAGGATCGACAGGTCCATGATTGGAGAACCGATGAATTTTAAAGTGAGTGCATTGTTTTGATGTTTGATTTTGTTTTCTGGAGTCAAGTTTAATAAACTGTTTGACTGATTAGAGCTTTCTTAATATTTGATTTTAATTTACAGCACACGGGGCACATTGGAAGTGGCGACATGGCTTCAGGCTCTGATGTGAGTAGAGACTTTTACTGTTTTTTTCAAAACTTATTTGTCCTTTGATGCGACGAATAGTTTAATTCCAGTTAAGTCTTTTATTTACAAGAACGTTAGCAACTAACTCTGAAATCAACGCAAGCTTACTAAGCTAGAGTTACTTGAGATTGTGGTAAAAACCAAACTCTCTCCAGAAATTCTAATTTCCTCGTTCCAATTTTTCACGCCTCGCATAGTTCATCGATAGTCAGGGTCACTTACAACTGATTACAAGAGGTTGTCTTAAAATATTGTTACAATTTCTCGTTTTAGCTTGGCTCAATTCAAGGACAAATGCAGTCTAAAGGTGGTTATCAAGGAATTAGTGTACCCGTTAGTTCGACACCATCGGGAATTCCAGTGGGCGGACAGAATTAAATCACACATATCATTTGTAGGATACAGTAAGTTGACGAATGTTTTTGCCCTTTTCAATTATTTTAGAAGTGATCAAGTTTTAGTTTCGTCAAAGCTCGATATTTACTTGTCTTTATTACGTATTTAAACCACTCTTCTTTGCCATTTCACTTTCGATGTTTTTGGTTTTCGAAAACCCAACCCACGCACACATAGTCATACTTGTATCGATGATATTTTGCTGGAAAATTTTCACACAATGTGAGAGAATATTATTATAAACTAGTCCACCTGAGTGTTAAGTTTGCACTAAGAACGTTATCCTATTACCATCGTAATGGCATCAAAGGAAAGCTGTGCGTTACTTCAGCAGTTTGAAGAATCAATTTGCTCCAAACTGCCAGTCCTTGCATAATACACCTAAAATTGATTAGCTACACAGCTTTTTCAGTAGCCTTAAATCCTTTGCAGGCATTTTGTTTTTTTTGGCAAGGAAGTAACTCTTCCAACCCCCCTTCTCTGTCTTCAAGGGTCGACGCACCACCTTCAACTTTTAATGCTTGCAAGTGTGTTAAGAATTCTTAGCCTGCGCATAGATATGAATACAGTGATACAGTGCTTTCTGCTAGTTTATTATTCACTGATGTTTCACAAATCAGTAGACAGTAGTGTTTTGCAAGTATCAGTTTGTTACCACTTGAACATGGCAGTCATTTATGGGAATGGAACCTGTTTTGCACCCAATCCAGTTCGCACCCACTGAGTTCGCACCCTGAGCTCATTATAAAATTTAAATTTCGAGTTTGCCTGCACCTTCAATGGATTAAATTTTGTTTCATGAAGCCCACAATGTTGTAAATTGTTTGCTCGGTAAGAGGAAGATAAATTTTAAGCACTTGATCGCTAGTGAGTCGATGTGGGTGCGAACTTGGTGGGTGCAAACTTGCTTGGAGTTGGGTGCAAAACCTCCAGCTACCCATTTATGGTCTTCTGGGAATTTGGGAATTAATGCTAACTATGTGAGCATGGGTAAATGTTTGCTTTTGGGACTGTGATGTAAGAACTCAACTTTGAAATTGAATCAGACTTTGGTAGTTCTCACCTTGCCAAGAGTTCATGTGGTCTTCTTGCTAAAGAGTTCATACTTCATTTGGAAGCCGGTCTTTTGTTTACTCAAAAAAAGCCATTGACATATGCTAGGAACATGTTGACTGAACATCCAGATCTGGAAATCTTACAGCACAAATATTAACTTCAACTGTCTGCACAATTTACCTTTAAGATAAATATGACATCATAAGAAAGCACTCTCTCCTCTCCTGGGCATTGACAACAGTTTGCAGTACAAGAAATTTATATGAATTGTGGCTTCTGCTTCTCATAGGCAGAAGTGACAAATTCTCATTATAGTACATGTTGACAGCTTAAAGACTACAGACTACTGCAAAGGAGCAAACTTTGTGATTTTGTTTGAAGCCGGTAAACAGCATTGACAATGACGTGAAATCAAGAAGTAAACTTAGGTGCATTTTATGAATGGTTTGCATGCATATTTCAATATATCAAATTGTTTTGTTAGTTTGAAAAAAAAACAATGATAACTTGCAGCAGTGACACCTTTAATTTTAAAGTTCGATTGCTGCAAAATACATGTGTACAGTACGTACACAGTCTTGTGTACACTGATGGATTGTTTCTCAATAGGTAATTCAACTGAATATGATTTCAACATGGTTTCACACTACTTTCACTAAATTAAATTTTAGATCAGAGTCAGTCTGGTTGGCCATAAGTAGTTAGTACTATTAACTTTAATGCAAAGGGTCTAATGATGCAAGCTACCATGTATGACTTTGAAAGTCGAAATTTGATAGGCATATTTTCATTGATGGAGAAAACGTGTTAACATAAAATGGTGTAATTTTGTTAAAAATCATTATTAATATTAAATGTACATGCACTGGAGTGCAGAGCACATGGAGTGTTAGTGTGTTACATATGCACAAAGTTGTGATGCCAAATTGAAAAGTCTGGCAGACTTTTTCAAAATGTGAAGACTTTTCTGGGAAAAGTTGTTAAAAATGATTAACAATTCATTTCCCTTTCATCAATTCTCTTGATATCTTCATCTTGGTGTCAATCTAAGTGAATCTACTTAGTCAAATTTTAGGTCTGTTTGTGGTGCATGTTACTCCTTGAAGTCCTTAAAAAGCCCTGGAATTTAATTTAAGATTTCAAGGGTGCTTATAAAGCCCTTGAAAAGAAGAATTTCTGCTGAAAGTGCTTGAAAATAGTGAAAGCTCCTTGAATTTTTGCTTGATGGGAAATAATGTAGGATTATATCAAAGTGATTCAAAGATCAAGCACAGATTTCAAAACTGCAGATGGATTTTGTAAAAATGTGTATTGCAGCATGCACTGTTGCATGCTGGGTGAGATTATGTGCTGCGCACATTTCATTTCGGAACCACTTTTTACGTCATGTGATCAGATTGAAGCCATCTTGTATGTCTTTGTATGTGTAGTCATGGTTGCTTGGATGAAAACTCATCTAATTAGTAATCAAAATGCCTGGCTTGGGTTAATTAATGTGTTTCGAACGTTATATGGCTTCTAGATGATGCATACAAAGAGTGGCTTCTAGGTGTCAGTTTTAGAAATGGCCTTTTTTCCTGTTTATGTGTTTTTAATGATTCATTTCATGTTCTGTCTCTTGCAGGTTGCACTTTTTTGTTTGAAGAGTAAACAGAATCAAAGGAAGCAATATTTCAGGAGTGACATAATAAAAATAGGAAGACAATAGACTTCTTTTGGATGAATATTACGGAGGAAAGAAATTTGAGTGGCATTTGATTCCAGTTGTAAATAATGGAGCAATTGAAGTAGTGTGTTTTATATGACAATAGAGTTAGTTTCATAGTATAAATAAAGCAAAGGATCAACCTTCAACAGCTAGCTGTGTATCATAGCTAGCTTAAATTTATCAACATACATGCAGTTTTTGATCAGAATGACTCGTAAGCTTTTTTACTCCATGTTTCTTGTTTTGCAAACATTTTTAATTTTCCTCTCGGCTGGATACAACCCCTATAAAGCTAGTGATCAACAAATTTAAGAAATTCACTGTGAATTCCCTGTAACCTTGTTAACCCAGTTGCCACATCTTTGTTCATTCGAGTGGAGATATTCTGGGAAAATTTTACCTATGACGAAAACACAATTTCTGTTAGGCTGCTAAAATCCCATAATTTCCATATTTTTCATTTTATTTATATTTTGATGGGAAATTGAATGTTGATCTCTGTTAGGGCTAATGGGTTAAATGGCGAGACATGATTAAAAAAATGCCCATTACACTTGTGTGGTGTCAAGTAGGGGGTAACTTGTGTATCTCTTTCTGCTGTTTATCTCCACTGTATATGTATATATTAAACATAACATGAGCCCCATGATCCTGTTTATCTGAGAAAGTCAGCATTGGATTGAATAAATTGTTAAATAAGAAAAGCTGCATTGGTTATTATTCTTATTGGCATACAGTGTAGTTGAGGTATGGAATTTTATAAGAATTTTTAATCAAAGATATGAGGGAACAATGGTAATATTACTAGTTGTGAAGAAGTGTTGCGAGTGATTGTATAGTATGTTGGGGGTTTGTCAACAAGAAGTCTCTATCTTTCAATTCCCCATAATTCTCTGTTTAGTCCCCAACTTTTGCATAAATACTCTTGGCAGGTCTGCATGTTCCCGAGAGCATTTCACAACAGTAATTTATTTAGTACTTGAAGTGGGGGGGTGGGCAGGAGAGGGGGGAACAGAGTGAGTTATGGGGAATAGGAAAGTAGAGAATGTGTAGATCCCATTTCATTTGCTAACAATTAAGAAGAATCAGGGGTGGATCCAGGATTTTCCTTAGGAGGGTGTGCACCACTAAAGAATGGCATAACTGACTGGTGGGGTAAACAAATTTTAAAAGTGAATATGAAGAAGAAGGCTTCATCTCAGGGGGGGGGGGCACCCCTGCACTCTCCCCCTAGATCCACCCCTGTGGATTAAATTTATATTACATCTCAAGTAATCCCTCCTTACAAAAGATTGCTCATTGAGAATTTTTGGTTGTCACTTGGTAGTCCAGGAGGTGAATGAGTATCATGGCTGACAAAATTGCACAAGACCATACAACATGGGCAATTGTATGTCATAGAAAGCTTTAGAAGTGTTTAGTTATTCCAAACTGCATGAGAAAAATTGTGAATGCTTGTAATACACTTGATTTCTTAGGCAACTGGCAAGAGCCTTAGTCTTCCAAATATCTTAGGAATTGCAAGCCTTCCCATAATGTCAGAAAATCTTCGGAAATGTTTGGGCAATATGCGACAAACTCAAGATCATGAAGTAATTGTTGGACCTCTTCACAATCTTCAGAAGTATTCAGGTAATATTCGGAAATCTCAAATGTTTGTGACATTTGGAGGTTCCTGAAAGCAATCAGGTGGTCTTCGGAATTCTGAAACCTTCTGTTATTTTCGAAAAGCTTCAGGTGATCTTCAACCACCCTCGAAATACCTCGGATGACTGGGGGTAGTTTGGGGCTAACCTTGGATTTGCACTGGTGTCCTGCTCTTTTATAGCTATCAGGACCCTCCCAGCATAGGGAGTACCCCCCCCCCCCTGGGAGAATATCTTGTGATATGGTCTTTCTTTGTAACATATTATATAAGACATGTATTCCATCACCGTAACTCTGAAAGGCCCTTTTTACTTGGTGAACAATGAATTGTGTGCCACCTCAGATGGGCTCAATCTATGTTCCTTCCCATTTGGTAAATCGTAACACCTTTTACGACAACTACAGAAATTCTCACGCACTCATTGGTTAATTTTCATTGTCAATAGGCGGACAGACATAAATTTATAATTTGTGCGATGCATCAATGAGCGAGAGCAGACAATTTGTTATTGTAAACAACTGATTGGCATCAGTTTTTCACCTGTCTGTCCAGTTATTGGCAATGAATTTCGTCATAACATTGTCAAAGTAGTCTGCAGATCCACTCAGTCATCGTCTCGTGGATCAAGTTACTTTGACAATGTTATGACAAAATTCATGATCAATAACAAGACAGCTGCATGAAAAACTGACGTCAATTTGTTGAGTGTGTCATGGAATGTTATAGTGTAGGTACTGTTTCATAGGTTCAGTAAAGTCACTCTATGCAACACCTCTATGTACACTTTCTGGCAAATTAATTGTAAGTCCCAAATAATAGGAAAAGTGGGGTGCAGCAGGGCGGCCGAACTACCCTTGTGGGCAAATATTAAAGTCCTGCGAAGCAGAAATATTTTTCCCTTTAGGCCCCAAAATATTTCTTTACCCCTAGGGCCAAATAGTGTATAACAGCTATTTTAAAATTAATCTCAATGCACCATTGACAACAACGTAGTACAACTCTGTTACATTTTTATTAACCCAAAAGTACAATGCATCGTCCTCACGTGCACTTCCTAACCTTTGATTATTACTAGTTAACCTTCAAGTCCAAATTTTGGCTTACACGCATGCTCCAAAGTGGAATATTGTACATTTTTGTACCTACTCCTCGGGAAATCTATCTTTTTGGTCAAACAATAGCTTTTTAGCAAAACTAAGCCCCAGCTCCAAGTCACTAGTTGTGTCATTATCTTCGATTTCCAATGATTGCTCACCACCATAAGTATCATTCAGACACTTTGCGCTCAATAACATTACTGGCATTCAGAAGAATATTACTCAACTGATTAAGGAGCTTGAAACTGCATCAAAAAATATAAGTCCACTTAGACCCACTTACTCCATTGGTTCTAAACCAACGTGTCAAAATCTAGGAGAATAAATGGGGACTCTGATCACAGTCTGTTGCGACTATTTTGGAGTAGTGTGTCTACATCAAGGTGAAGAACGCCTAAATTTATTGAAACAAAGCTTTGTAAGATAAATGGTTTTTGGTTTTTTTACTTGCCCCAGCTCAATACTTTCAGAATTTTGGTATCCCTTTCCCCAGTTTTACGTTTTCAGTGTTTTGGGTATCCCTATTTGGGATACCAAAACACCAGGGTACGTGGGTACACAAAACTCTGGGATATCCAAATCACTGGGGTTACGCAAGGGCTGATAAATGAAACATACGACTGGGAAGAGTCAAGTCCTGGGGACGAGTCAGGAGGCCTTCCTTTTGCTAGGAGACTTTGAATGCCAGAAACCACCCCTATGAGAAGGTAGTGTGACTACAGGAAGTCAGTCAGAAGTTTCAACTAGAGAAAGAAGAAAAAGAAACAACCCAGTAGCCAGGATGTTAACCTGCCATTTCTGGTCTACATCTACATCTAATTATTACAGAGAGATACATGAATAAAACATGATACAGCCATTTGTGTCTGGCAGCTGAAACACAACTTCTATAATAAACCTGGTTAATACAGAGTATTCATTGCAACATAATTCAATACCAATGAACACAAACAGAGCACTTGGAACATCAGCAAAACAAAGGATGGTGTCTTTTTGTGTAAACGAACCAGTGAAACTTAAGAATGCAAATAACATTGTTCGACAACAAAATTTGAAACCCAACAAAGTTGCAAGAAGTTGTGTGCCTCTTGGAAAACCTGATAATTTGATGATTTGTTAGTTTCGATCCTAAATGATAATGATAATATATATAATTATGTCTCATCTCATATAATTAATTCCGATCAATAAACTTGTTGTTGTTCAACCGTCGGCACCCTTTGAATTCTATCTCACTTGGGTGTTTTGTTTCCTTTGCGGGAATTTTTGCGTCAGACTCTTACCTGTAACATTTTATTTGCTGAAAAATTCTAAAACTGTTTCAAAAAAATAAGATCAAAACTAATTAATAAAAAATATTACAGTTTCCTGAGAGATCAACAACTTCTTGTTTATATTCTTCAAAGTCAGCGGTTCATTTACAAAAAAAAGATATCGTCAGCCTTTGTTCTCAATTAACGTTTTGATTGCATAATTAACTCTGCCCAAGTGAACAAAGTTGAAAATAGCTATTTGGCCCATCTGGCTTGGTTCGAGTGGTCACAACGTAATACAACACTAGTCTTGAAAACTTACCGAAGCAGCCAAATAATTGCAATATCAACTACTACAAACTGACAACCTCTTTCACTTTGTACCTAGAATAATATCTTAATGCGCAACAGGAATCTCTTCATCATGCCATGACGAGCTCAATAAGCATCTGCGCTGGACTCTAATGTTAATGAATAACTAATCTAATATCCCAACTTTCCAACTACCAAGATAGTTAAAATGCTATGTGACTGACTGACTGAGTGTCAAGGGGAAAAAAGCCTATTAAATCAAAATGTACATTTAATTTCAACAATAAAATAGAATAGAAAGATTAGTCACAACACCAACAGGAACTAACAAAGCATAAAACCTAATGTAGTCTGGGATTTTAAGAATTCTCAAACCAGTTGTGTCATTGATTTAGATAATAGCTAATGAAAATCTGTAAGGTACTGGTCCACTGTGAATGTTACAAGTCGTGATCATTAATCATATAAATTCCTATTTGACATTTTTTTTCTCAAACAGGAGTATAACCCAACTTTCCTAAGTATCAAAATTTCCGCATACCATGTTCAGACATGTGAAAGAGAATCCCACATACATTATGACAGTACTCTCCACACATCCAGCAGGTAAAGTTTTCTCTGTCTTCAGGAGAACATTCACTGCATCTGTGTCCTTTTAAAGTCTTATTATACTTGAAGGATTTACAGCATTGGTCACATTTGAAGGGTTTTTCACCACAGTGAATCCTCATATGTTGTTTCAAGTTTGTTGTTTGGTTAAAACATTTCTTACACTGAGAGCATTTGTAGGGTTTCTCACCACTGTGAATCCTTAGGTGTCTTTTCAAAGTCGATGAGCAGTTAAAACATTTCTTACACTGAGTGCATTTGTACGGTTTCTCACCACTGTGAATCCTTAGGTGTCTTTTCAAATTCGATGAGCGGTTAAAACATTTCTGACACTGAGTGCATTTGTAGGGTTTCTCACCACTGTGAATCCTTAGGTGTCTTTTCAAAGTTGATGAGCGGTTAAAACATTTCTGACACTGAGTGCATTTGTAGGGTTTCTCACCACTGTGAATCCTCATGTGTCTTTTCAAATGCGATGAGTAGTTAAAACATTTCTTACACTGGGTGCATTTGTAGTGTTTGTTGCCAGTGTGAACTTTCAGATGTCTTTTCAAACTTGATGTACATCTGTTGGATTTAGTATTCATGTGGCTTGGCAGATTTTCTCAAATACAAAAAAAAAGCTATTGAAAAGTTCTCTGGAGTTTTTGTCACTGACAAAATGAACTATAAGCATCAAAAGAAATCAGAAATTAGCAACTAGCTAAACAGGAACAACATGAGTTAGACAGTCACTACAGAACTTATGCACTATGATCAATTTTGACTATGCAAGAAAAAAAAACCCACAAACCCTTGATTTGATTCTGACAAGTTAAATGCGTACTCACCAATCAAAATAAAGTTGATGACATGCAAGCAAACCTAAAATTTCACAAACTACTGTCGCTGTTTGCAGTTTAGTTTTCCCATGCCTAATTGGCTTTTTCCTAGCTTCAGACTATCATTCCATAAGCATTTATGGTCTTCCTGTTTTTTGTGTTTCACGGTGATCCTCCAATCAGGTGTGTTTTTTCTTTTTCTTTTGGGGAAAGGGGCAAATGGGGGAAGGGGAAAAACGAATGCCTGATCACAGGTTATTTCACAGTAGTAGGTCCACCTATAAATTATCTGCAGAATTTGTGCTTTGATGTGTGCCAGTTTTGTTTATTTTGATCAGTTAAATCATACTGTAAACAGGGTTTCTTTCAGTGAGAAAATAATGACTTGCCCTTATGCAATGACGTTTGCTTTAATCATGCTTGTGGAATGAAAATACAAATGTAAATGTACAAGTTATCTGCTGGGAAAGACAATTCCCCATTCACGCCTAAAGATTTTAAAATCAGAAATGGACAAGTGGACAGCACTTTTGCTGTAAACCATTTTGCTGTTATGGTTGGAAAGTAAAAAAATGATGCAAACAGTAGTTTTTAAAGTGTAAAATTTTGTGGTCTCCTTTCAACATTTTCAATATTTTTTATCCTAATTGTGAAATTAAATCAATATAGTGAATTTTTTTGACAATGAAAAATAATAATTAAAAAGAAAAGCAATGGAAATATTAGTGGAACCATACTTCACCAGGGTTTATCTACGTCTTAACGTTTGCTGAAACTTGAACTTCTCACAAGACATGATTTGACCTATCAGGCAACAAGTGTGTGGTAATCAGTCACACACATGCTGGAATGTTGTTTATAAACAAACTGTGCAAATAAATTCAATTTGTATTTTATTCTAGTCCATCAGTAAATAGCTTTTTAAATCCATTTAAGTTCCTTTCCCTTAAACTGAGTACCGGTAATCACTATGTGATTTACCTGGGATTCGGAACAGAGATATTGTTACTGTATGAACAGCTTTTTCGGTATTTCTTTATTATGGCCCCACACAAATTTTAGTGAGAGAGGGCAGAAAAATTGATGAAGCAAGGGGTGGTGGGGCAAGTGCTCACCCCACCGCTCCTAAGTTCTTTGATTTTTTTGCTCTCGCTCCAATTTGCATGCAGCCAGAAGCATGGAGAAAAGGCACTAAGTATGGGAGAGCAGAGTACAGTGCAGTGCAGTGTAGTAAAGCACAGCACAGCACAGCACAGCACAGCACAGCACAGCACAGCACAGCACAGCACAGCACAGCACAGCACAGCACAGCACAGCACAGCACAGCACAACACAGCACAGCACAGCACAGTACATTACATTACATCACATTACATTACCGTACAACAATTAATGTTTTCACGGGAATAAAAAGAGCCTCACTCTTAAGTATGTCCAATCTGATAACAGCGCTTGCCCGAAAATTTGAAATAGGCAGAGAATGATTTGTAGCACCAGTGAGAAGCATTTTCAGAACCAAAAAAGTAACAGTTTTTTTTACGTTTTATAAGAGGCCTGCAAAGAACTTTATTTTTTGGCTTACTAGCAACACCTAGTCATTTCATTTACATACCACAAGCTAACTTTATGACTTCCTGCAACTGCGCAATATTTTCTGAAGTGTAAACCACCAGATGTGAATGTACCCGCAATCCAGCACTCAGTCAAAATTGGTGAAAACCGCCAGAGTAGAATAGACCTTTCAAACTGTGGGAGAGGCAGAGGGAGAGTCAGACTAGGGATACAAGGAGGGGGCTTGGGGGACAGGAGAAGCTTCTTTCCCCTCCTTCCTCGGGTTCTTTGCCTCCCTACCGTTTTCCAGTTCACGCAGGTTGGAACTTAAACCTGATAAGGATGTCTTCATATGAGCCCAGTAACCATGCTGGTTTGGTTACCACGACAAATTTTGTGGTCTGTTTCATATGGGAAATTTAAGCCCAGTGGAATGGGATGAAATTCAACAAATAAAACCAAAATAGTGGAACATAAACTTGTATTGTTAGCAACTGTGGTAGCTTTCTCCTGGGACTCTCATGACTTTACTGACAAAGGTAATTTGCTCACTTCTTAAGTGGAAATGCATACAAGAAAGAAATTATGCCATTTTAGCTGTTGTGTTGTGAAAGTGAGTTATTTTGTCAATAAAGTTTCAACCTAGTCACCCCGGCTGGAGTTTTCATATGGGAAAATTTTATGTGGCTATGGGGTGGCCAAGGGATTTGTGCAGGGTGCCTAGATTTTACAGCTCGGTTTCAAATGTCAAGTCATTCTGCGTGTTTTTCGCTGCTGGACAGATCTCATCGAGCTTTTCTCCCAGCCCACCCATCCCCCTTTGGCTTCATGGTAAGTATGTGGTGAGTATCCTGTTTTTCCACTGTTTCCACAGTGTGACAGTGTCTCGATGGTTGCTGCTCACAGGGTTGTCATGGATACCCTACACACTCGGTTTAGTTTCCTCTCAGGCACCATTCCCCAAGCTCATTCATTGTTGATGAGTTTAACATCCATGTAACCAAGATCTTGGTTACAAAAACTGAGATCTCAGTAACAAGACCAGCCAAGCTTCTCATATGAACACATTGACATTTTTACAAAGACAAGGGTGGTGAGACAAGATCTTGGAGACCAAGCCAGCGCAGTTGACCAGACTCATATGAAGGGACCCTAACTGGCCAGCTGTTACTTAGAAAGATTGATTTTAACAAATAACAAAGCTAATTCAGGGCATACAACTATAGAAAGCACTGTCAGCATCCCTGATACTGTTAAGTTTTCTGAGTACACTTTGGGGGAAGCTGGAAGGTGCTCCTTCATGCAATGTAAAACTAATTCTCTGTCCTTAATCCTGAAGTCCAGACCCGAGAGAGCGGAGTAATCAAGCGTTCTGTTATGTTGCCCAAACCTCCATTGATCGCATTCAACGGCGCATTATTTCATGTTACTACAGGACAGGAACATGCTAAGAATGTATCGATAAAAGCCACAACTGCGCTGAAACAAACAGTTCGATATCAGCTTGCTGACGAAATATGAGAAACCTGCGAGCACAAGAGCGATTTGACATGCAGCTGTAAGGTGATGCAGATTTCTAAATCGATTGAAGCATTGCTGCGAGAAGGTTTAGAATTACTAGTTCAACTGCTTACCTGGACTCAAATAAGCGGAGAAAACGAGAAACAGCGTAAAATGATGCAAACCGGGAAAAGAACGAACAACACTGCAATGACTGCGCATGATCTCTCGTTTTGGCGGGCCGAGCTGGCTCCATTCTCGTCCCCAGTGCTACTCGTCTTAAAATGTCGTTTCTCCGACCACGTGACCAAAAGAAACGGAGGCTCTGGGGACGAGAATGAGCGGGCGCCCGAACAGGCAGATTAGCGGAGCGTGCCCGGGGGGGGGGGGG
>Ga0126338_10001401_pt1 | contig 15558 bp, 9 predicted proteins | sample OrbCmetagenome_2_FD_92529 | JGI IMG/M metagenome (GOLD analysis project Ga0126338, IMG submission 92529) | Coral microbial communities from Petempiche,Puerto Morelos, Mexico - Orbicella C C metagenome | ecosystem: Host-associated > Invertebrates > Cnidaria > Coral | place: Petempiche,Puerto...
AAAGTCTGATGACTATTCGCCCATGGAAAACTCGGGCTCGTAGTCTAATTTTTATATAGTGTCAGAAGCATATCACCTTGTGTGCTTCTGATAGTGTACGATAGCTCAGCCAACCATATTTTTTGCAGCATTATTTTCCATTGGTATGCCAACGAAATTGATAGGAACACGGAAAGGTTCTCTGTTTCTTATAGAGGAATCGAAAGGGCATAATCTAATTTTTAAATAGAAATACGAGTGGAAGTTTGGGAGAACGAGAAATGCTGTAAGGATACAAGTCCCAAGACTTTTTAGAGTTCTTCTAAACGTTCACGAGTGTTTCTGTTTTCTGTTTCTTTTGGACAATACCGCGAGGAAAGGCAAAGAAAATCGATTATCACATTGTAAATTCTATATTTACTCGCAACATCATTATGTCAACAACTCTTGCTGGTTCTGCCTTTTTAAGGAGTTATAGAGGTAAGGCTTCAAGCCATATAGATCAGTACTATACCATTGCCTTTTTTGTATGGCTATCAATTGACACGTTCTGTTTGTATATGTTTATAGTTGTGTCCATCTCCGAACGATGACGCCCATCTGATCAGGACGATTAAAGCAACAACAGACAGCATGACAGGAAAGATGACTTCAAACTGGAAAAGGGTTGACGAAATTGTTGAGCGAGTAAAAGGAGAGCTTGACAATGCAGACATAGAGTTCGAAAAACTTAATCATTTAGTTTTGGAAGAGCTTGGACACTTTGAAAGTTTAATTAATGACCCTGATCAACTGGCGCGCGATGAGGCGGTAGATTTCGTGGACGCTGGATATGCGGGCAACTCCCTCAGCTCCCCAGAACAAGGTGTGCCGGATCGATGTGATAAACCGGTGCTAGAGCCCATCAGAGAGAAAGAAATAAGCCATCTGAACGAAAAAGATGGACCAGGTTTGGAAGACCAACAATCGCAAAGTTCACTTTTAAAAAGGGCACACGAGAACCTGGAAGAGCTGACGCAAACAGCAGACAGGAAATTCACTTCGGTCTTTGAGTCTTTGGAAGCAGCCGAGACCAAAGCAAATGAGCGCATGCAACACCAAAAGAAAAAAAGAGAAAGGGTGGCAAAAAAATTATTCATTTTTAAAAAATCACTGAAAGATCTCCTTAAAGCTCAATGAACACAATCAGGTGTTTAGTCATCGAGGCTAGGCCAAATTATATATGCGAGCCTAAAATTCGGATGCAGATATACTGAAGAGCAAATGAACTCGATATTAAAGGTGCTTCATGCGAGATTTAGTACAAGGCGTTTATTAATGTGTCATAGGTACTTTAATATTCGTAATAAACCGCATAAATTCCAAAACTCGAAAGTAACACACTGTGAAGTTGCTTAAATTAAACCGTAAGGATTCTGGAGGAAGTTAGCCAAAGCCCACAATTTCTGAAAAAATTTTAAGCAGCGCAGTCCATTAAGAGATTATCACAGGATCGTCAAGATACATGTGCATCTAACTAAAAGAGCTTGACAAATTAAATCAAGGTGTTCTCGATAGGTGTTAGGCCATCCCCATAAAGTGTTTCGTTTTCCACCGCCCAGGCCTAGTTTTTTTTATGTTGTTGTTCTCACGGTTTTATTTTGTTGTTGTTGTTGTTTTTGTTTAAGTTCTATCTATCTATTTCTTTTTAAAAACGGAAAAATGAAAAAACGGTTTTCAATTCATAACCTGCTACCACCTTTTGGAATGATAGTGGTTATTGATACGTATACGTTACTCAATATGTCCGGTTTTTGTCCGCTTTCATTTATTTTATTTGTAGCCAATCGACAGAGAGCAAGAGCGAGGGTGGTGCGAAAAGGAATCATTTATTTATTTATTATGTAGAGCATTATTCAAAAAGTATGAAATGCATGTGTAACGTTAGATGAAATACCAGTATTGTCAAAGTGGTTTTCCGCTATTTAAGTTCAAAGTTTGCGTGAGTTGTTCAATAGTGTGAATTACTGTCGACCCTGCCTATAATAAACAGGTTGGGTACAGGCGAAGACACGTCCTTGTAGTATTCTCTCTGCATACATAATTAGCGCATCGTGGAATTGCCCTTTTCACGGTTAATTTTTCTCATTTGCATTAAAATGTAATCCAACGTGGATGCGAGGCAATTTCGGGCTAAAGTTACAAACTAGCCCAAGATTGCCTCACATACATGCTAGATTTTATCGTAAAGCAAATGAGGAAAGTTAACCGTGAAAAGGGCTAGTCTGTTTAATACCCCAAAATTTCACCACGCTTTTATACCACAGGGCGGGCATGACGCTCTGTGGTCTCTTCGTTTAAATTCCCGTGTTTTGCCTCAATCAATGTCATTTTGCCGGCGTTCCGGGCTAGGAAGCGTTTGTCGTTGTGTGGTGTTGGACCTTTTGAGACTCCAGAAGAACCGGCGACTGGTGCTGTCCCCGTCGGCGTAGAAGTTTAACCGCCTCCAGTGGTTGAGGCTGAGGTATTTTCTCTTTGGGTGTCAGTAAAACGAGGACTCAGGGTCAGGGTCGGGGTCGGGGTTTCTTTTTTATAATTTTTTCTTTCTTTAATTTCCTTTTTAATGTCTTTTTTTCCTTTTTTTTCCTTTTTTAACCCAAATTCAGATTTCTCGCGATTTGCATCAGCAGTGCATCATTGCAATATTTTCGCATATAAAGAAAATAAAATGTGGTGGAGCTCATTTTTTCACATCATCTCAAACAATACGCGTCACATTTTAGTCAAGACATTCGAATATAGAAGCTGCACAAATTTATTTTCTAGTTCAGCGCCGATTTCTGCTAAAAGGTCCATGAGTTAGTGAATATATATTTTTTTTACATTCGCATCTATTATCATGTTTATAGTTTTTGTTATATTCATGATTGTTCGAGGTTTCCGCTTTGTAGGCGAGGAGTTACCGCTTATTTGTTGTGCTCTTTTGCAAACTTGAGTGCTGGAGGTTTTCGTTTTGTCAGCGAGTAATTATCGCTTTATAGCGAGGAATAGACGTTTATCGTTTCTTTAATGCTTTACTAGTGTTTTTCCGTTTTGTTGACACTGGAAGTCATTTCTTAGCAGTGCTGTGGTTTATTCCATTTTTCATTTACGCAAAATTTTCGTTGCCGTCTTTTATTTTCGTTAGATTTGTGTTATTTCGCCCGTGAATTATTATTTTTATGTTGTTCCTTACACTGGTCTATGCACTTTGCTGCTGTGTTTGTGTTTCGTTCGCTTACGTTTTGCTTTTTTTATTATTTGTCCGTTCTGTCAGGCCGGCGATCGTTTGGTTCCGTTAGAGAGCGCTTGAGCAGGACAAAGCCTTAGAGACGACTGAGTGTGCTTTGACGAGTCTTAGAAGGTATCTTAACCATCCCAACAATGCGTTCGATCGTTTTGAGGTACTGGACCTTCCACAGGCCTTAGTACGCCTCGCACGCACACAGGCTCACCAAAAAGCTGAAGAGTATGCCGCGGCGGAACAGCCTAGTCTCCGACACGTTCTGTTTCTTCTCCAAGTGCTCAGAGAGCCGAGGCTGCGGCTTAGATTGTATGTTACATTTTGATAGAAGCTGGCTATTTCATCAACATTAACAAGTCACAGTGTGTCCCTTTCACAGTCGTAACGTTCTTTGGGTTTCCTTTGCGATTCTTTCCGCCAGTCTTTAGTTCCCCCGGATAAGAAGACAAAGTCTGGGATTTTGAAGGAAAGCATTTTATTATGTTCTCTGGTCAATCTCAAGCCTTTGCAGCCTTTCGCGGGAAAATTCGTTTCCCTTAGTTTAGCCATTCGTGGTTGCAAGCTTTAAGTCCGCGAAGTATTTAGCGTCATAGCCAGCTTACGCGTTCTTTTACGGTGGCCACTAAAGTCCAGGGAAAACTCCGCTTGGATATACAGTATTGGCGTTTCGTAGATGATTGGTCAGATTGCCTTCCTTGGAGGTCGGAGCAACACTGCATTGTCACATTGCGATACCTCTAAACGCTTGTGGGACGGAGTTCCCCTCGAAGATAGAAAAAGGATTATTGGCTAGATGATTCGGATGACATCAACTCTCTCGAAGCTAAGGCTTTGCTGCATTCTCTACTCGCTTTTATAGATCACATCCGTGACTGTAGGGTTGATGTTCATACCGATAATCGAACCCTCAGGGACTGTCTTGGAGAATTTTGGCTGCAAGAGTTCCTCTGTTAACGAATCCGTCAAGGAGATTTTACAGTGTAACCGTCAATTGAACTTTGCCATTGATGTTCATTTCGTCCCCTCTCTCGGCAATCCAGCAGACGAGCCATCGCGGACGTGTTCTGACCTAGACTGCATGCTGTCCGAGAAAGGCTGGGATTTGGTGGAGGGTCGTTCTGGTCCACACTCATTTGACCTCATGTCATTAGACAGTAACTGTCGAAGAGATCACTCCGGCTTCTCAAGGGGTTAACGCCTTCGCGCAACCCATTCCGTTGGGGCATAACATTTAAGTTTATGCGCCCATTGTTTTAGTCGGGCCACTCTTAAAGTATTTTGTGCATCAGAATTCTACTCTGGTAGTTCCCGACGTCCATCCAAGGTGTTTTTGGTGGGCTCTTCGTCGGGCTGTCGCAGTTGACCGTCTCTTGCTCGGCAGGAAAGGCGACGGAACCGTAATGCTTCTCCCTTCTCGCTCTGCGCTTGCTTGCATGGTCGGCGCGAAACCTGCAATGGGATTTATGGTCTTAGCGCTGCGTTTTCTAGGTCTTTTTCCCGTTCGTTATGGTCTGTTTTCCAGGTTCGGCGGCCTTGGAAACCCGCCCGCCGCTCCCCTTCATGCTTATGTCCAAATGATCAGGACGCTAACTTTTGCCAGGCGTGTGGAGTAGCCAGCGCTCCTCTTAAACCAGCTGTGCAGAAAAGACAAGATGCTTTGGATGAGAGGGCGATCCAGGAACGCTTCCAAAACTTTAAGTCTTCTGTTGGCAGCAAGCCCTATCAGCGTCAGAAGTCAGCTCTGGAGCAGCAATTATCCACGTTCCTCGCGTCGGCTTCCCGCCTAAGATTATATCGTCTTGTACGGCAGATGCCGTGATAAAATTCCTTTTTCATAAGAACAAATCAGGGCGAACACTGGTTCACGCCCCCAAGTGCTCCAAGGTGACCTGTAAGTGTCTCCGACGTTTGGCCGCTGGTACTACAGACTTCCTTTCTGGCAAGCTCAGACCCATCTTTAATGGTCTTGGTCGCCTCGATCATGCCAAAAAAAAAAGTCAATCAAAATCGTTAAAATAGATTATGGATTATCCAATGAAATATTGTTCCAAACTGCGTAAGCCAGTTCCTCTTCCTGGATGAATGTGAAATTTTTTTTTGTGGTAATTTATAAAACTTAGGGGTTTGCTACCAAGATCACCCTTGTGATAATCAGGATGTCTGTGATGGTGGCGAGGTTCCTATTCATAAACTTCCTCGCTGTCCAATTGGTTGTCAAGGGGGAGCTGAACGTCCTTTTTTTCAGCTCTCTAGCTTGTTTTCGCTCCTTTTCGAGGAGGAGGGCCAGATTTTACTGGTCTGGGGTTTTCTTTCTGAAGATTGACAAATACCCTTTTTCTTGTTGGTGGTAGACCATAAACTCCATCAGGTTCTTCCCTGAAACATAGAATGAAACTTAGTACTTTTAATGCATCTTGTGATCCATTAAAAGTCGTAAAATAAATTTACCTTGCTCCGTTGGTTAGTTCCTCAATGAATTCTTTTCCTTCCTTGGACTGGCCCTGGATTCCAGTTAAAAGCTTGTCATTGAAGGATATCTGGTCATCTCCGGTCATTTCCATAAACTTGTCAGTTGCAACTTTGGCTTGAAAATAGGCTACTTTTATTTCCTGGTTTTCTATTTCCATCTGCACTTTTGAGGCTTCATCAAGTTCTTTTTTTCATGGTGATGATGGTGGTGGTGATGGTGTTGGCACCTTTCACTTTCTTCAGTCCCTCCCACCCCAGAAGGACCGGCCACCTCAGACTCTTTGCTAAGCTTTGAAGTATCCGAAGAGGACTCCGTAGTCTGCATTTTCCTGGTAGTTGTAAACAGAATTATCAATGCAATTTCCTGGTCCCCTTCTAGAACTATCTAGAGCTGTTTGAAGAGCTAAAGCTGTTTGTTCAAAAATTCCTGTGTATTGATAACAGCTTCCTCCCCTGCTCATAGCTTTTTCTCCTAGCATATTGGCCCCTAAAGGTTTCTTAATAAATTTCATTTTCGTGGGTTCCGTTGTTTGAAATCTAAGAAGGGGAGGTCCCACAACCTGACCATAACCACTCCTTAAATTTGTAAGAGCGCCTACAAGAGCATTTGTCATCATTTTGGGCTACCATGCAGAGATACAAATTTCATTGATTCTTCTAGAATTGCCGGGTCAGCACTATTTGCAACATATAACCACAATCCCGCAAGCCTTTTGGCTGCCACATCACGGCTACCACCACCACCCCAGGGAACTCTACGCCAAACGTAACTCTCCCAGGGAGATGTCTCTCATTTTTTCAAGAAGTTTCTCAATATCTGCGAGGGCCTTATCATACTCTTCATTGGTGAAGCTAAGAACAGATCCCTCATCGTCTTCTTCTGCAACATCGGGTACAGTAAAAGAAAATGGATTTGGAGCGGGTCCGTAAGGATAATCCTTTTGATATTGATTCCACCAGTCATGCGCTGACGTAGGTGTATCCCCAGGCCAGATATCTTGCATTGAATCTCACTCGCTAAAAGGAATTTCAGTTTGTTCTGGCGCTACCTCTCCGATAATGTCAGAAAGTTCGTGAAAAGGTGTATCTCTAACATCCTCGTTAGAAGAACTACTCTTTGAGGCGATATTAGGGTGAATTTGAGCTTACCTTGCTCTGCCGGCTTTCATAAGTCTTGCTCTGCCGGCCATTAAGCAAAAAATGATCGTTTTTTCGAATCTGCCGCCTTTTTTTAAAATTCTGAGCCCGCCAACATGAGCCCGCGATGTTTTTGGCTGAGCCCGCGATAAAAACGTTCTAACAAAAGTCAAGGGTATATGATTTTTCGCCTAGACGTTTTTAGGTACCCAAGTGTTGCAGGCTCAGGATCGCGGGTTCAAGACCGCGGGCTAAAAAATAAAAAAAAAAATTGGGAAATTGATTTAAAAAAAATAGTTTTTTTTTTCTCGTTGCAGGTTCATATAGTCGCGGGCTCAACTTAACCGATCGGTTTGGGTCACCAAAGGCCATCTGTCACACTGACCGATCGCTCACATAAGCTTGTCACGCTTACCAATCGGTCAGGTTGTCACCGATCGGTAAATCCGACACCGATCGGTAAATCTGACACCGATCGGTCTCAAAAACAATCGATAATTGTCAATAAAAAAGTCAATAAAAATCGTTAACATAAATTATTGATTAGCCAATGAAAGATTGTTCCAAACTGCATAAGTCAGATACTCCTCTGGATGAATGTGAAATTTTGTTTGCGGTAATTTATAAAATTTAGGGGCCTGCTACCAAGATCACCCTTGTGATAATCAGGATGTCTGTGATGGTGGCGACGTTCGTATTCATTAATTTCTTCGCTGTCCAATTGGCTGTTAAGGGGGAGCTGAACGCCCTTATTTTTTGAGCTCTTGTTTTCGCTCCTTTTTTAGGGGGAGGGCCAGAGTTTACTGGTCTGGGGTTTTCTTTCTGGAGATTGAAAAATACCATTTTTTGTTGGTGGTGGACCATAAACTCCATTAGGTTCTTCCCTGAAACAGAATGAAACTTAGTACTTTTAATGTACCTTGTGATCCATTAAAAGTCGTAAAATAAATTTACCTTGCTCCGTTGGTTAGTTCTTCAATGAATTCTTTTCCTTCCTTGGACTGGCCCTGGATTCCAGTTAAAATCTTGCGAATGGAGGACCTCTGGTCATCTCCGGTCATTTCCATAAACTTGTCAGTTGCATCTTTGGCTTGAGAATAGGCTACTTTTATTTCCTGATTTTCTATTTCCATCTGCACTTTTGAGGCTTCATCAAGTTCTTTTTCATGGCGGTGGTGGTGGTGTTGGCACCTTTCACTTTCTTCAGTCCCTTCCACCCCAGAGTGACCGACCACGTGTTAAGGAATATTTGAAGTTAAGTTTGTTCGGGAAGAACAAGCAGTAATAAGTATGTGTTAGATCGAGATGCTGTGTTTTTTGTCGTAGATTTCTTTACGGCCGATAAGGCGTCGGATTTAGGTCGGTCATTGGCTAGGCAGGTTTTTAAATTAAAGGATCGTGAGGGCTACCTGTTGCGATTTACCCTTACTAAAACTTCGCGTAAGGGTCCCTGCCCCTTTCTTTTGCTTTAACTCCCTCTTGCAAATCGGTTGTGTGCCCGGTTAATTGGATAACCTATTACCTTTCTGCGTGTGATTTACTTAACGTCCGCTTAGCTCCAGATTTTTTCGTTAGAGCGTCTGACCGCAAGAAGGATGTTGGTTCAAGGCCCTTTGTCGGCTCGGCGGTTAATAACCGGCTTCGTAGGTATCTCGTCGAGGCTAAGTTTATCGATGGTGAAACCCCCCATAGTTCCCTGGTGGGTTTGTGTTATACTTAGCGATTGCTTGGTTGTTCGCAACAGGATGTCGCGCAATACATAGGGTGGCAGAGTGGTGAAATGGCTGAACATTACTCCCGGTTGTCTGACACGGCTGTATTTCTCGCAATCTTGGAAGACCTCCTTCCTGGCGTTATCAACTTGGTCAGGACACCCTGAAAATCTCCAGACCAATTTTAATATTTAAATTACTTTAATTTCAGTTTTGATATCGTCTCTCATTAGCTGTCCCATCAACTCTCGTTTTCGGCTAGGGTTGTCCATTTATATTGTTGTGTGTTGAGGAATTAACGGATTTCTGAGAGATGGGGGAAGAGGTTGGATTGAAGGCATGTTTTTTTTATGTTTTTATTGATTTTTGTATGATTTCGGGGTACTTCTCAGGGGCAATGGTGTAGCTGTAGCGTTGGTAATTAGTCAGTTCATTAGTTATTTAGGTATGTAGTTAGTTAGTTAGTTAGTTAGTTAGTTAGTATGTAAGTTTTTATTATAAAGTTTTATTATTCTTAGTTTTTCTTCTGATTTTTCAGCTTAGTTTTTTTATTATTTAGTTTATTTGATTCACGTTTTAGATATTTCTACGTTTTTATTCACTTTTATTGGTGAGATGTTTTCAAAATCATGGCAAAGCGCTATTGGGTAATGATAGAAATAGCGCTACATGTAAATAAATAAAGTATTATTATTATTATTATAGTGTCATGGATAGGAGCAGACTCCCCCCATTACTTAGTCTACCGCGATGTGGTAATGGGTATGCAGTGAGGATATAAAAAAAAACTCTTTCTAATTTTGAATTGCGGCAATTTGATGCGTTTCCTCCAATTCTTTATACGTCAATTTCGGACAATAATCCCTCAATCCCCATTCCAGACAAATCAGTCTCAAAATCCTTAAGTCCCTTCCGATAACAAGCCCCTCCGCCCTTTTTGTTTCTCAAATATGTCTACGAGCTTATATTTAGAGTTAGATCATAAGGAAATAAGCAACTTCTACCGATTACAAGCCGCCTATTGGAGAGCTTGTTTGCTATCATGATCTTACGTGGTTACAGTATGCACAAGGACTTGTGGTGTTCGTTAAAACTTCTTTCTCGTTTTATCGCTTCAATACTTCCAAATATAAACCCAAACCTTTTTCAAGCCAAATGTTTCTCAGCAAAAGGACGCCCACAGAAAGCCTCGTAAATAATATAGGCTCACAGCTTATAATTGTTGAAACTTTGCCTTCACTACACAACCGAACACAATCTAAGGTTGAGGCATGGGCGCGTTGGTCAGCCAGGCCCAAGATATGTTTTATTTGCGACAATAAGCTTATAACAAAGCGGATACGAGATACATCAAGTAACGTCCTACATGCGCCAAAGCCGGACACGTAAACCCCAAAAACCTCTTGTTAGGAAAAATAGGGGCAGTATACGCCCGACCAAATGCAGTGGCGTCACCTTTGGGATTTTAAGGTTGATCAATAAACAACAGAATGAAAAAACGAATCATGGCGCTAATTACACAATAAAAATAAACCTTATGGGAAAGTGCTAGTGGCAAGGCTGACCGTAGAATGTCATAAGTTTCTCAACGGTCTCTTTTTACAAACGTACTACCCATGAGCCTTTGCGTACTACTCTCCCACCCAGTTCTCCGTTCCGTGTCGGCAAAATATTAATTTATGTCAATACCGATTATCACAAATTACATTTTCCGAAAAGCAAACCATCCAACCGAAAACTTCAAAGATTTCGGGAGGAAAGTCACATGGAACGGAAATTCCCGAGGAGAAATTTCCAAAAATTTCGGTATACCTTGCAAGCTTGTCCTCTTTTCCGGAAATTCCGGAAGATGCTTTTCCACTCTTCACTGGAAATTTCCGGAAATTCATACCAGAACTTTTAACGAATGGTAAGCGCTGTTAATTTCAGAACTACTTTATTTACGATGAAAATTAATGATCAAAATGTAAATCAGTATTGCAAGTTTTATTTATTTATTTATCTACTAAGCAAGAAGACATTAATATTGAGTATTTACTTCATGTTGCATTCCTAGGCATATATGGTAAAGTTACTATAAGTCTACTATAAGACCCCTAGGCCCTTACACCTGTTATTACTCGGGCTTCCGTAGGAAAGCCTGAGTCGTGAAATGCAAGCGTTTTGGTCGCCAAAAAGGGGGTCATGGTCCCAGGCGTTCCATGCGTAGACCATGGAAACTGGGGACGAGAAACGCGACATTGCTCGCTCTTCGTGACAGATTGCGGTGTTTTGCGAAGAACGTTTTCGCAAGAATCGCGCGTTACACGTTCATCTCCGTAAAGCTGCCGTAAAGCTCGTATTTACGGAACTTTACGGATCTTTACAAAATCGGAAAGTTGAACTTTAAGCGTCTTTACGGGCTTCTGTAAAGACGCATAAGGGGATACATTTACGGAACTTTATCGCATCGTAAAGTTGCGTGAAGCTGTACTTTACTATGTCCGTTAAGTTTTTTTAAAACCCTGTAAAGGGCATACGGCTTTATGGACACGTCGCGTAAAGCTGTACTTTACTATGTCCGTAATGCCCTTCTAAAGCGCTGGTAAAGGCATCCTTTCATACGGCTTTATGGACATCTAAGCCACGTAAATGCAAGCCCAATATCGTCCGCATTTTGCTCTGTTCAGCACTCCAATAAGCTCAAGCACTTTTTTTGAAATGAAGTACTTGTGTAACTTCAGTTAAAGTAATATAACAAGCCGGTAAGTAGTTACATAGCTGGAACATTTCTCTTTCAACTCGTATCTTCTCCAGTGAAAAAATTAAAAGCAAGCCACAAGTTACAGTCATGTAATCATTTATTGTAAAATGTAATAAAACAGACTCAATAAGATACATGTAGTTTCTTGGCACCGCAGACGCTAAGTTCAATTTACGAATATACAATCATCAATGTATAAGTTTAAAATGGAACGGCAACTCATCGCATCTAACTTAGGAAAAATGTGTTAATTGTAAAAGTACTCTTAATTCAGACTTTTCAAGTCAACTAAAGCAACTATTAATATAACCAATTGATACCTCTGTAGATACACTTCTGACAAAAAGTAAACGAACTTCGAACAATTTCTGCTAGCATGTACAATGTAATCGCCATAAGTTGTAAACGGACCTGGAAAATTCTTTGCAAACAAGTTCTCCATAAATGCGTAGACAGCTGTGCTTGATTCTTGAACCAAAATGGTTTAAACTCACAACTTGCGATTGGATTAGAAGGATACTGAACGAACCAGCTAATGAATACTAAATACCTAAGCGGAACTCTTGTGCTAAAATATCCTGATTCTTATTTGTTTTTATTGAGTCGAAAACGCGTACTCGTAATGAAGCCTGAATAAACACTCTTAGAACGTCTAGTTCTATAAGATGCTTATACAGTTTGTAAAAAACTTTCGTAGACCAAAACTAGAGTCCAAGACCAAGCTAAAATATATAAAATATATACAACGTTTCAACTCGGTTTTTGTCGTAGCCACTCTAAGAGTAGAATCAAAATTACACCATTTGCAAATGCCTTAACACGGTTTGTTCTGAAAGTTGGCATGTTGGCATGTTGGCATGTTGGCATGTTGGCATGTTGGCATGTTGGCATGTTGGCATGTTGGCATGTTGGCATGTTGGCATGTTGGCATGTTGGCATGTTCACTAGGTCAGGCTGAAAAGCAAAGGAGCGATCTGGTTTGTTTCCCGTTAGCAACCAGGACAAATTTAACTTAAGATGTGACTATAGATCCGGAGTAGAGTTGAATTTCTAGCTATCCGCCGCCTCACATTTTTCTGCTTTGCTCTAAATTTTCAGAGTTGTCCTTATTTTAAAATTGCTATTGTTGTCGTTGTTGTTAGTTACTCTTCTAAACAATTTTCTAATTATTTCATTTGGGATCTTAAATAGTGCAAGCAAAGACTAAAGTTTAATTAATTGACAAATGTTCCCACCCGCTAAATTTGAGAGGTTAAATGAAAATGGCTTTTCGAGAGGTAAACCGGGAAACGGTCGCCATCCCAAACATTGTCATGAATGGGACCGTCAATACCTGGGGCATTATTATGAAATATATTTTTGTACGTTTCTCTCGCTCTGCAGTGGTTGTTTCGTGGCCCGTTTGTGACAGTTACTGACCCGTATTAACAGGGTCCACTGTACCTTACAACAGAAGGTCACAGGAGTCTTGAATAAACAGAGGTGTCAGAAAAATAGACATATGATTTCTTTCCACGCTTTCCATTCTTTCAGTGAATAGTTCAAACACACCTGTTGATTTGAAAACTCGCGGAAAAAGTTCGCCATTAACCTCGTTTTCGAGGACTGCGATTCTTTTGGTCACCGCTGACCGAAAACACGGGGGCTCTGGAAACAAGATTGGTCCAGTTTTTAAGCGATGACGTAGTCACTCGCATAAAGCTGGCAAGCTGCATTCCTTTGGATAAGTGACTTCGCACTTTTTTCGGGCTCGCGCACGGTTTGCCCCTCTGTGGAAGCGAAATGCACTCTGGGGGCTGGTGAATAAGATACATTTTTGCGGCCGACCTTTGGAGTTCGTAGGATCGGCGGAGTGCCTTTATTTTCAGCTTTTAAACGAAGATTTTGAGTGTGGATTGTGCTTTATCGAGTGTTCGAAAAATTTGGCTTACGGACAAAGACCGACAAACTCAAAATAAGAACATATCGTCCATTTATACAACTTTAGATCGACAAGCAAGTCGCACACACGATGGGTCAGGGGTCTACATTAAATTTACGTATTGGTGAGCGTTGTTTAGGCCGCACCTTTGCCTGTCTTGAGTTGAATTGAATGAGCAATGTCAGAGCACTGTATGAGCATTGTATGAGCATTGTATGAGCACTGAAATATCTGAACTAAACTTAAGTCATTTCAGGTGACCTTAACGTATTGGTGAGCGTTGTTTAGGCCTGAACTAAACTTATCTGTGGGCTGAAATATCGGTGAAATTGAACTTGAATTGGAGAAGAGCATTGAAGAAGTTCGCTGTGAAACCAGTTGAAATAGCAGAAAGCAATGGAGAATAGTGTAACGAAAAGGTGAGCTACCTGAAGGTTTTGTCTTGATCAGAACTGGTTAATGTAGCTTAAGTCATGGTTTCTTTAACGCAACACAGAGCGGCGGTTGGGTTACACAACATTGATATGAAAAGCAAAGAATACTCAAGTCGTGTAAGAGGGAAGTTCTGGTCTATGCTATTGTTTATGTTTTACCTGGAGGTAATATATCTTCCAACTTTAAAAAAGTAATGCGCTCGTGGCAAATGAGTTATTATGCAAGGTTTTGGTTCTCACAAATGTGTGTGTATCGTTTTTACATTCCTTTATTAATTCTACTAGCTAATGATGTGAAAATGAATCCTGCGTCTTGTTATCGTGTGGATTCGTCTATACTGTCGCTGCTGACTATCATTAAGGTTAGGTGACGTTTCACTGTTTGGAATGAGTGTTGGTAAACAATGTGCAGCGGTGTGTTTTTAACTTGTGACAATTGTTCTCACATCCCTATTGATGAATGAACGCAAATTCCGTTTACAAATACCCCTTATAAATATATCCCAATTTTGCAAGTGCCAGCAAAAAGAAACGTCATCGCTCCTGCGTACATTGCGTGCCGTTTATTTCGAGCAATGCCACTGCAGTTTTGCACGGATATGTGTATCCATTTCAGATTGGCTAGCTTCGGCTAACGCGCCAAGAGACTAGGGTTCATAACCTTGAGAAATAGATCACCCAATGCTAACACTGATATAACATCGAGATCGAGAGGTCCGAGAGACATTAGCCTGTGTCGCAGACAGTCTAAACCGCTGGGGATTTTGTGACACGTCCGGCTGAAACGCAGGCTAAGAGACATAAGTTCGATCAAATTGATGCGAGAAACATAAGAACCAGAAGAAGAACGTGTCTATACAAACGTATGGCTTTCTCGAAACCAAGATACGGCAGTCTCTGAAGAAAGCCGAACAAAGATAAATATGATATCCGTGATAAGAGACACTAAAAAAGCAACATATTGTGCAAATAATTCCGATCAAATTGCCGGGCTCGGCGTCTCAATAGAATGCAAGTAAGCAATATGTTCACGGAATATTTCAAACTTTGCCCCTTGAAAACTAATACTTGTAGATCTTCAAACAAATCTTGCAATAGAAATGAGCCTAACCATAGTAAAAGCACAATGCAAATTACAGAGATTTCAACCGGGGTGTCAAACTCTGCGAAGGGCCATGCAGACAACAGTGAGGTCTGCAGACCTATGACCTCTATAAAATTTGCAATACTCCACTCTACTTAAAATTCCTCCTAACAGAAGAGCATAAAGTGCCCTTCAAAAACACGTGTGAAGCAATGAAAAGTAATCGTAGATACCTTATTTCCAGCTCAAAAAAAAAAAAATTGATGTTACAAATGTACATACTCGCGAAACCCGAGAACAAATTTAATTTCAGTATTGCGTGATAGTTGCGTGATCGATTTCGCGAGAATCTATCCTATCACAAAGCGTGTAAGAAACTAGCCAATCAGAAATGGATACAGATATCCGTGCAACTGAAACTGCGGGATATTGAGAGAGTGAATGACCTTGGACCGTCCTAAAATCAGGCTGTATGCAAGTAAGTTCATAATTATTTCTGAAATATATACTCTAAGGAGTCAGTCTTGTGTTGCAGGCATGAACTTGGCATACTTGAGCTAAAACCATCGCGTGCGCGGATGAACCATCTGTCTCAGATACGGCACAACATCGAAAATCAAAGTCTAAACGAATTCAGTTCTTTCCCTGGTTGATTTGGCTAAAGTGTCGCAACAGAACGGTGCATTCAAGCCGCGAATTTTTTTTTTTTTTTTTTTTTTTTTTCCAGAAGGATTCAAACCTTACTCTTTTTTTTTATTTTTCTAACGTGTTCCTTTTAAAAGCAATTATTTTAACAAAATTTAAATACGCCCCCCCC
>Ga0126338_10001402_pt1 | contig 15557 bp, 15 predicted proteins | sample OrbCmetagenome_2_FD_92529 | JGI IMG/M metagenome (GOLD analysis project Ga0126338, IMG submission 92529) | Coral microbial communities from Petempiche,Puerto Morelos, Mexico - Orbicella C C metagenome | ecosystem: Host-associated > Invertebrates > Cnidaria > Coral | place: Petempiche,Puerto...
CATGATGCCACAAATGTCACTGTTGAGGATGCTGTTTCCATGGCAGGAGAAGAATGTGGGGTTGAAAGCCTGGGACAACAGATTGATATCTTTGGCACGAATCTAGTCAATCAGTTGGCCAATGTGCTGGTACAAGAGGTGCAGAGTTTGTCATGCCAATCATTTAGTGTTGTTGTGTCACATGACCATGCTTTTCTTGTTGTAGTGAACCCTGACCAGTCTGCAATGCTTATTGACTCACATAGTCGTTGAAGCAGGGGGGGGGGCATTATAGCATACAGTCAAAAAGGAAATATTATTTCCCTTTCCTTTTTGGCTGGATGCTATGATGAAAGCAAACTGGCAGTGTTCACTCACTATTGCAGCACTTGCCAAAATTTTTTTCTAAACTAATTGAAAGTCACAGGTCTTTTCACTGAGCTTCATTTGACTACGTAACAGTTACAGGTTCTGGTCATCTTTGAAGTTCGAAACAGCTGTCATTTAGTATAAAATGCATTCTACATGTACATGGGTTTTCATACACTTAAGTATTTGTTTACATGTAGGAAATAAATCATTCACAAAAAGGAGCCATTTCCGACCTCTCAGTCTGTGGGCAATGGTTCAGAAGTTCAGAAAAAAGAGCAAATAAGTATGATGGGTGCATAATTATCATGTCAATCAAAGAAGTATTTTATGCCTTATTGATAATCATTTGAAAACTGATCTAGTTATTGTCTTTACTGTCTTTGTGCTGAGACAATTTGAGGCACTCATTTCATATTTGTTGTTGATATATTGTGCTATTGGTTTTTCCTACTAGAAATATTGAGTGTCTTACAGCATAAGGAAACTTCTCCAGAACCGAAAGTTAATTCAGAAGTTGTGCTGGGATCCGAATAAAATGATAACACTAAAAACTTTGTCATTAAGTAAAGATGTGTCTATTATTCATCGTGGTGTAAGACAGGATAGATGACTTTTTACTCGTTTGTCTCACGATGGAGTCACTTTAAGATGTAGACCGCCACGTTTCAACTGCTATACTGCTAGTCTTCATCAGGTGATGAGGTCAATTGTTGTGAGTCGCTATTTGTAGCACCTTGGTTTGCCGCTATAGGTGCATTTTCATTTTGTATTATTATTAGCAACTGGTAATGTGTATTTCAGATGTCTGATGAAAATAGGTGATGGGGGTGGGGCACAAAGACCTCACAATGTATTTTCTCATGGAATAGTGTTTCCCAACCCGGCACAATTATTTCCCTTTTAATAAAAGGTGTCTGGTATAGGTGGGTCTTTACAAGGTAAACTGAATGAAGCAACCAAGCCTGACTCTTTTTGAAAATTTATACCTCCCAATGAGCACAGTAATGCAATTCCATAGAAACCTTTTTTTGGAAAATCAGTAAGGGAAGAGAAAGAAATGAAGAAGGCAATATAAATGTTGCATTCAGTTATATTTATTTTCATACCTTCTTAAATGAAATTTGAAAACGTAGCTCAAAATCTGCGATAAGATTCGGGTATTCCGTGGTACTATTTACTTTTACTACTGTAAATCAATTGGAATACTTATTTATCAAAAACATAAAAATAGCAACAGCAACGTTAGGTGAAGTATAAATTTGACAGAAGTATCTCAATGTGAGATTTATAGTTCGAAGCCATTGATCATTACTGCAATGATTGCATGAATTTCGTTGTATTGGCCAAGGCTTGTTTCCTCAAAAATTTGCCGCAGTGTTGTTCTACTCTGGGTTAGTTTCTCCTTGACTTCTTCAAATGCTGCATCTGGTATTTCCAGCTCAGTCAGCAGCCTCAAGTGCTCTTCTTTGCCACCAAGTCCGCTAGCAATCAAATCAATGACATAAATTTCCACGGTGGCTTCTGCCACTCCAAGCTTCTGAGCAATTTGGTCGAAGGAATCTCCATTTTGCCACTGGTGAAAGGCAGTGTGCTTCTTTGGAAAGTTCAAGACTTTCCCATACACTTTCCTGAGGGCAGATACCTGGGTTATATAGAAAATAATCGGTGTTACTAATTCGTTTTCCTGACCAGCACTACAAGTTGCCAGAAAATAAGCAAGACTAGATGTGAGTTCAAAAGATTTCCGAGTGCGATGTGTGACGTAGCGCACTAACATTCCACGTGGACGAATGGTATATTACATTCTGGCTGACAATCGATAAGAGGTATCTTTATATGATTTCAAAAGAACCCAACGACAAAAAAGTCATCCAGCAATAGAAGGTAGTACTCACAGAAGTTGCCTTCCTGAGCTTTGAGCGTTCCTGATCATGACTGGACTCTCCGGCAGTTCTCTTGATACCACTAGATCGACGAATCAGAAACAAGAATCAATTTACCACATGAGGGAATACATAAATAGCATCAGTACCTGAAACAGCATCAATTATACTTACATTCTGTCCATAGTAGGTAGAGAAGCTCGACAACTGATCTTGATATTCGCAATACACAATTCAACTTTCAGCACACATGCAGACAAGCAAGCATGAGGCAGAGTTAGCAGGAAAAGTAGGACACAATGGGTGCATACACTGATTTGCATAATATTTTTTGCCACCTCATTATATAACCTTGATAAGCACGTGAAAAAGTAAATTGAAAACATTTGGCCCAAGGCTTATCTCATTTCTAAAGAAAAGAAAAGAGCAAATTTCACAAAACTGATCGATATATATAAATATATATAGGTAGATGGTATCAACTATTCCCAGAAATGCATTTTACTTCATTAAATCTACAAATGCCAGTAAAAAATAATTCCCACAGGGGACAGGAAATTTAGACCACCACACAAATAATAATGCGATTCAGTAGGTGTCAAAACACAGAGTGTGAAAAAGAGAGTGAGAGACGGTTTCAAGTCTCATGCTCTGTGGCAAAACGACTTCATTCTGAAATGAATGTATCCTCGGTGCTTTGGTTTGCAGTATTTCGTTTTCTGGACAAAGACCTAACACGAACAGCAGGAGCGTGTTTTGAGTGGTGGACAATAATAATGAGAGGACCGTACCTGAAAGAACTGGAGTTGGATGATTTGTATCTTTCGGGGACTGAAAGTCTTTATCGTTTTATTCCACTCAAGAGGTTTAGAGAATTGACACGTTTAAATATGGCATTGACGAACATTTCAAATCACCATTTGCAACAAATCATACGTGGTGCACCAAATTTGGAGTTTCTGGATATTTCTAATTGCCAAAATTTGGAACAGAGCTCCATTTTCCACTTCAAAAGCGCCTTACCCTACCCGTCTATGCTCATGCGAAAATATACATATGCTTGTGGCCCATGGGTACAATTTTACCACCGAAGAATTGCTTTTCCTCACAAAAACATTGTATCAAGCGGGAGTTTGGAACTGGAAACCGACGATGGATACAATCCTGTGACTTTGATGAACGTGTTTGAGGATGAACTGTTTGACGAACTCGAAGAACTTTTCTAAGACTGAAATCAGCAACAGCCTTATTTTTACTTTGTAATCCAATGTTCTCAGTTGTGTAGCATGATACATTACGAATCTGTGTACTGTTCTGTTTGAATCGGCTGTTGGAGAAGCAGCGATTTCCATCACAAACTGAAGGTACATTGAACCAATATCAAGCAGGAATTGGAAATGGAAAATGAAGATGGTTACAATAGTGAACTGTTTGACAAGACGTCGTGGAATAATTTTTATAATGTTTCTTTCACTGTATAATGAACCTTTTTACATAAGAAGTTACGAAATTGCACATGTTATGTTGGTACGAAATTGTATACGTTTTCATTTGAATCGACACGCGATCAGATGTCAACATGAAACCTGAAACATAAACAAGAACAATAAAAATCTCAAAGTCAGTAGTGTCCTATTACCCTAATTGCGCTAGTTGTCCGAAATGTTTGTCAGAAATAATACTTCCCCGTTTCATTTTCTTTTTAAATTACGCACACAATGTAGTTATGAGCATAACGATAAAGTGTACATCGGCAAATCTGAGAAAAAACTGCAAGTTCTGTGTGCAATTACGAATAAAAATTCAAATTTCACGCTTTTAGGTGAGCCAGCCAATAAGCTGGGGGAATTTTGATTCAATTAAGTAACTACGTGATAAAAGTTCAACGGTAGTTTGTGCTTTACCCCCGCTGGTAATTGCCTACTTCTTACCCAGAGCATTACTTAATATCGACCTCAATCAAGTCTCCAATTTTCTTAACAATTGCGTTTGTATCCTCTCCAGTTGTTATGGGGACTCCTCTTATTTTGAGACATTCGCTTCGTGTGTATTGGGCTTGTTCATCGATGGAGGAACATAAATCACTAATCTCTTTGTTCATTTTAGCAGAATTACTTCTCAAGCGATCGTTTTCTTGAGCTGTCTTCGTTTGTTTCTCCAGGCTATCCATCTTCACTTTCATTGTTTCAAATGATGTATTGAAGAAGGTCATCAATTTCTCATAAGCCTTCAACTTTACGTCCAAGATGGATGACAAGATGGCCATCAGTTTGGATTCTAAAATTTCATCCAAAATAGATCTCATCATCGCCTCCATTTTGGTTTTGTCTTGCTCCATCTTATCAGTTTACCATTCTGGTACAATAGGTAGTCAGGAAATAATGAAAAATTATGAAGAAAATTAACTATAAAAGTAAAATCAACAGAACTAAGAAATACATGCCATGCTGGAGAGACAACTGCTTCCACATGTTGTGGCAGATAGATGCGCTTGCATACCTTGCGAGACTGTCCCTTCTCAGGTACATCAAGGCTTGGGTGAAGCTTAAAAAATAGGCAAAAACGCAATAACAAATATTTAAAATTACAGAAACTGTATACATGAGTCTTTATGCACTAGATTGCTCTGAAGAACTTTTTCCTAGTTTTCCAAACACTAACGGTCAGCACACAAGTGTCACATGACACTTAATGTACATTTTCCCACGCATGTTATTTGCTATCCTTGCAGGAGTACTTTTTGCTTGCCTTAAAATGCCAAACTTGTCAGAACGATAGTTCATGAGATGAAGAATCTGAAACATACTTTCAACGATGACTTAACTTTCTGTTCAATGTTCTACAGTGAAATTAGGCACTTCTGGGTAAATTGTGGCAAATGATTGTGACCAATGGCGAACTAACTGATTCTTTCCTTCTTCATATATGTAGCCTTTCCAGTAAATGACATGTTTACTGGGGTTCTGCAAAAATGTTTTGGGTCAAACACGTGGCTAAAGTGTGTAAAAACTGCTCCTGCAGTTGAATTCGTGAACTCCACTATGGTTTGATTTCCGACCGCCATTTTGTTTGTGAACCTACCGGTTTTAGAAACAGTGGATGTCACTGTTGCTATGACATTTCGGAAGGTAGGCAAGATGGTGGACGAAAATACTATGTTTTGTTCTGGAGAGAAATGCTACTTCCCATGACCAAATCATCGCTTGAAAAGGAGAAATGTTTCCCAGAAAAGGGTCTATGCTGAATAACTTCTAGACTTTGCAATTTTGTAACATAATTCGATGTGATAGGGTGAGGAACAAAGAGCATTTGTGGCTGTTAAAGCAGACAGTAAGGTTGTTAAACTGCTAATGTGAAATTTAATTTTGCCCTCAAAGCCTATTTTGGTGAAATGATATTCCATTAAAATCTTAAAATATTTGAAAGATGATCTGTTCTTAACTTATGTGGGCATATAATGTACCGCTCAGTTGAAATTGTGCAAACTTCAACCACACTAGTATTTCTTTCAAAGTGGTTCAGTTCGCAAGCACAGTTCACTCTTCAAAGTAAAATGGTTGCTACCCTTATTTGCCTGATGAGTTGCAGCTTTGCTCGGACAACTGCTCTAGAAATAGTGAAGGAAACAACTCAAATGTTTTGCTGGGAAAACGGAGAGGGAAGAGCAAAATTCAGAGTGTGCTCAATGCAAGAGTGTTACAAACGGTTCACTGGAATTTTCAAGGAGAGATCTGAGGAGTTTGCTATTGATTTTCTGAAATTTCAAAAGAAAATACCAGCTCTCTGAGATATGTTTAGCGGCTGGAATCCAAGAAAAGATGAGAAGGAAAAGTATCTGGAAACATTCAGCATAAAAATCTGGAAGGAAATGGCACATGTGGAAAAAACGAGCATTCGTTTTCAAACTGCCAAGGGTGTTATCATCGCTATGCTAAAATTCAAGCTTTACTCCCAGTGAAGTCAAATCAATTTTTGGGGATAGCAAAGGAAAATCCCTTTTTTATTGCTGGCAAAGAGAAGAAGATTAGACCAAGGAAGGCAGGAGAAGTCAAAGAGATTGCCAGGGCTCTCTACAACAAAATTGATGCCACCTTTCAGAAAGTACGCAGTACATCCTTTGGACAGGTTTTAACCAAACTCCTAGAGCTCCAGATTCAGAAGAGAAAGTCTCCAACCAAAGCCAAGAGAGAAAAGAGACACTGCTACAGAAAATACAAGCAGAAAGTAGAAGATGAATGGGAAAAGACTTCCCTTTTAAGGTAATTATTCAGTGTGAATGGCTGAGTGAGTAAGTAAAAAAGAGTCTATTTATTGCAGACATTAAAAGGAACATAAATGATAAAATTGTGGCCTCAAAAAAAAAATTGATAATTAACAATCAAACTTCACGATAGAATTCTTTATTTCTATTCTCTCCCTGACTTACATGTATTATCTGACAATTACAACTAACCTCCAGCCTTTCTCTACTGGTAAAAGATTTATAAACCTGCTTAGTGTACATGTTTTATAGGCTCTTTATGAGCCTTGACTTCAACAACCACGAGGAAAGCTACATTTACTTGTCCAAAGTTTGAAACATGTAAATCATATTTTATCTTTCAGGTGTCTTGATAAGCGGCAATCATATGCGGTAAGACAATGAGAGCGTCTTGATTCTTCATTTGGGACCAAACCAGTTGCAACAAAAAGAAAGGAGACCAGTTCAGAACCTGAAGCAACAGCCCCTGTGAAAAGAAAACGTCATGCTGGCAACTACGATGCTATGACATGGAACAAGAATAGGTTAAAGCTTGAAGTGGAGGGATACAAAGATGACACCAAGGTCAACTGGTCTGAGCTTGCAAAAAGATATGAAATGAAGAACAATGAGGGAGAAATCGCTAAAAATGGTGGCCAAATAGCACAGGAATGGCTCATATCTCAAGGTGTCAACCTGGATAGATTTAAACGAACCTCTGAAGCTGAGTGACAGCCCCGAAAAAACAAACTAAAAGGGCTTGGTAGTGAAATCTCCATTCCCACACCAGAAACAAATGATACATTAAAGCAAAGGCTTAAGCTCGAGATTCAACAAGGAGAATTTACACTTGGAGAGCTGATTGTTCCTAGAGAGGTGAGCATGTGATGAACTGTGATGACAATGACAATGATGATTAAAACGAAGAAACACACGTACAATACATGTAACATTTCAAAATCTGCAAATTTTTTCTGAGCAGTTCTGAAAAAAAGATGTGTATTATGTATTACAGTATAGGTTATTTAATTGTTCTACCTATTTAGCATCAGTAATTTTTCTTTCTTATTTCAGTATGAAAAGCTGGTCATTGATGCAAATGGCAAAATCCAAGCAACAACATTCACTGTGCAAGGAAGAAAGCAACCTCTTGAAGAGATAAGAAAAAAAACACTGCAAATGCATGAAAAGTTCATGAAAAATAAGCCCAATGAGTACTACACTGAAATGTCTAGGGAGGAGGTCACCAAGCAATTGAAGAAACTGACTGAATACAGCAAAGGTAATGGACTCACCAAAATAAGGAAAAAATTACAAAGAATATCAAAAACAAGACATCCTCAAATATGGCATGATCACTCCACACTAGCAAACACTGGCCACATCATATTCACAGACAACTGCTTGTACTACCCTGCCATCTACATGACAGATGAAGAGAAAAAAGGAAGCAGCTGGAGGTGACAGCTGATGGTGGCAAACGTCCAGGCTGAAGTAGAGAAGCACCATGTTTACATTGTAGCAAGGTGTAGGAGCTGTGATGCAGAGCAACTTGCATATGTTGAAACATACCTTTGTTGTCTGCAGCACCTCCAGAGAAACATAAAAACCACAAATGGAGATGAAATTAAGGACATAAAGAGATTTTTTCAAGGTGATTCCCCATCTTGGGAATTTGAAAGCGGACAACAAAAAGGAGGCCACTACTACTGGTCTGGTTGTGGAGCTCACGCAGACAGAGTTTACGACCTTGCCTACAGTTTCCACAGCACAACAGTTTCACTAGATGACCATCAAAAGATAGTCTTGAAAGGGCCCATAGGAAAGAGACACTCTCTCCCTCATAAGCCAAGACCTTTCACTGCATTGCAAGAGCCAGAACTTGAATTAGAACTAGCAGGGAGGGGAATATATGATGGAAAGATGAAAGAAATGCAAAAGCTCTTGGAAGAGGATCTCCATGGTGTTAGCTGAGTGCCAGCACTTCTCTTCAGTAGCCCTCAAAGCTCACTGGAATCTTTAAATCCAGGAAGTTATGAGGTACTTCCATGTGAACCAATGCATGACATTGCACATCATATTGGAAACCTACTAACACAGCTACCAGTACACATAGAGGATGAAATATGTAAGAAGAAACTACTTGAAGCAGCAAGGCCTAACAACTGGAAGGAAAGAAGCAAACAGAGCTGTTGATTTTCCCTGTTCACTGATTAGGACCTCCTTGTATGTTCAAGGACCAGCTAGCCCGAGTGCAGAGTCTTCTGGATACAATGGTTGATATGCAGGGCACTCTTTACAAGGATGACAAAAAGAGATCCCCAGGATTGATTTTACGCTATCACGACTCTAGTTGGTACCACCACAGACTCGGTCGAGAAATTCTTGGTTTCAATCTTCAGAAAATGACTGTAAGAAAGTTCTATGGCACATACTTTCATGACCTAACAGCTCATGTCCCACTCCAACTCCGAATCATATCAGGACGCTCTTCAAATGCTGAAGAAGAAAGAACATTCAACACTGTCAAATCAATCACTAACACCGCATCAAACTATCGCCCTGCCCACATGATCGGCAACATATTCATTCGTTTGGAGGCTGAAGAAAAATTAGGAAGATCAGAGAACTGTGTGGAAAAGTAACAGTCACAAGTTTCACGTTTAGCACATTCACTTCCACTACAAAGAAACACAAAAATCCCAAAGACCCTCATCAAAAAACATTCCAGCTCACGTCAGGCACATTTGGAGAGGATAAGTGATTTTTTGATACCAGGAGAGGGTGTGTGGTGGCCCCAAGATGATGATTTTGTTGAGTTTTTTTATGCCTGTGGTGAAGCTGAGTATCCAGAGGAGGGTCCCACACTGCACCACTTCAGGTCCAGCAGTCCAAAGAGTGAAGAGCACTACTTGTTGGAGTGTTGGCCAAATGTTTACAATGAGAAATCATAATTCCAACACACTTGATTTTTGAAGAAGATAGGGATGGCAGAGTTAATCGAATTTGATACAGATTATTTGACTGGCCCACTGTTTGCTGAATTTTCTGCACAAGTAGTTCAAGCTCTACATGTACCAGAATGTTAAGTTATGACAGTACAAGGAGAAGATGAGCCTTCAACATTGAGTTCATATCTTCCCGTGAGGAGTGAAATGGTGTGAAGCTGAAATAATTCATACATACTTCACATCATTTCACTCCTCACGGGAAAATATGAACTCAATTAATTGACCTTGTTCCCAATGTGTGGCTTCATAGCTCAGTTGGTAGAGCATCGCACTGGTATCGCGGAGGTCACGGGTTCGAATCCCATGAAGAAATAGAATCCCATTTGAACACAGCAAAAGGATAATCTGGGCCTAAATGTGGACAATGGTATCATTTCATGCAAACATACACTGTAATTGCCAGGATGCCTCAATAGTGAGGCAATTGAGGGATAAATTGTTCCGCAAATTTGATATTCTCTCTTCCTTAAATAAATGTTATTATGGCTGTAATGTTTGTCTCACCGCACTTAAGATTGTCACCTTCATGGATATGCTTGAAGAACTACACAGCAACAGTGCAATGAATGCAGCGATTGTACAAATGAGCAAAAATGCCCTTGGGGTGCTTCAGCTACAAGTACTAGGCCTTCTTTTTTTACAATACAGGTACGGAGGCAAGAGTCATGTTCAACTTAAAGCATTTGAATGTCCCACTTCTTCTCGGAGTTTGTACTGTGACAAGCCATACACAATGTATTCAGTACTGCAAAGCAGCAATTCGAGCCTAGAATTGGATACCTGGCTTATCCTAATCCATCAGCTTGCTCAAGCAATTTCCTATCTGCATAACCAAGGCTTTATTCATCGGGATATAAAAGTAGATAATGTCCTTGTTTCACATTTAAACCATGAGTGCTGTGCAATCTTAATTGATTTTGGCAAGTGCACAGCGTCAACAGCACGCGGATGCCTTATAAAGTGCCTCACTCCAGAAGAACAAGAAAAATATAAAAGAAAACATGGTCATATTGCTCCAGAGATTATAAATGGTAGCCATCCACCTTCATTTGCTAGTGATGTTTACTGCTATGGACAGATTGTCTGTGCAGTTGGAGCAAAAGTTGCATGTGATTTCCTTTGTGCTCTAGGGAAAAAGTGCATCTACAGTGATGCCAAGTTAAGACCAAAACTAATTCAAATCAGAAAGCAACTTCAGTCAAAAATTCAGTGGCAGTGTAAGCGATTAATATTTTACAGTTAACACAATCCTTTTGATACTAATCATATATATTTCATGTTTATATCAATTCTTAATGCTAGGGAGATTGTCCAGCACTTTTCATTTTCGCTGTCACTTAAAAAGCCCACCAGAGCACTGAAAGCTTTCTCAATGGTGCATCGTAGGTTGACAGCTGACAAAATGGCACATCTTGTCAGTTGGTACTTTTGTGGTGCTAACAGTGACTACAAAATAAACCCTTTTTTAAAGGTGAATGGGTGCCATTTCAATTGTATATACATGTATATGACAGTTTCATCAGGATTCTTGGTTTGGCAAGAGTACTTAATAGGCTCAACATGCTTTCTGTGTCGGGAACTTTTATGTTTATCTTGTGCTTTTCCGGACGGTAATTTATTCGCTGCAATTCAAGATTACAGAACCTTCAGTATTGTTTTGAGCCAGCGGTTTTTGCCAGTTACACCCATCATCCCTTGTGCAGATTGAAGAACCATGTGTTTTTGTGAAATGGCGTCGATGTGTTATGATGCCTGTATTTTCGTTCGAAATTTTCGTTCAAGTTTATCTTAGTTTACACGGTGTCGCTGACAGTGTCGATGTTCAGAACAGCAGAGAACGTACAACAACGTATGTATGAACAATGTGAAATTTGATTTCTCTTGCTACTTGAATTTTCAATGCTGTTTGCTTCATTACAAAACACATTTTATAATTTTGTCACCAAGGTTTTACCTAGTTAGCTACGAATAAAATGGAGTTAAAATGTCTGTCGTGTGTCTTGGATCGATGCCATTACACTTTCCTCTTGTTAATGACTGCCAAAAAACAGGTCCCTATTAATAGCAGGTATTTCACCTATGGGGTAACCTGCTTTAAAAAAAAACTGGATGTTATATTTAACAAAAAAGGAAGGAAAAAAAAACCAGAAAGACAGACAACAGAAACAATTTCAAAATTACACAATTAATATATAAATTTTTATTGAAGGACATAAATAAGTTATAATATAAAATCAGGAACGATTTGACAAAATTAGAATAGAATGTTACTGGCATGTTAGTTTTATGACTCATAGAAGCTGTGCAGTTATTTTTTATTTACAGTATAGACATCCAGCTGTATCACTGCCAGGACATTTTCAGCTTTATATGTATATGAAAATATTGGTGATAAAAGAAAGGAAGATATGGGCATGCTCCCTGATACTAAAGGGAGTATGCCTGATGTGTGTGTCTTGTTTATATTTAATTGAGATGGATTCTGCTCAAAGTTCAAGCGATAAGTGCAAAAATTATTTACTAAAAATTAACTCACAGCACGGTAATTTTTTTGCATAAACATCTCACTTTAACTAATTTCCCTAAGTGACCCTGTGATTAAATTCTCAAGCATTCTCAAGATTTAATGTCAACCCCTTTAAGGATGCTTAATGCATGTGCTATTGTGTTTTCAGCTAATGCAAAACCTCTGTTTTAATTGAATTATGGATAACTTCAAGTTCAATTTTCTCCCACCGGGTTAGCTTGATAGCTCAAGTCTTGAGAAGTTCTTTTTTCCTTTATTCAGAATATTAACATGCTATGAAGCTTTTTTGGTAACTTGATTTTTGCCATTATTGCTCGAATGTTCTGCAGAAATCATCTTAACCCTTTATAAAGCCCCAGTGGGAGGCATGGGGGCCTCAAGGTTAGTGGACTCAACTCCAGATCGAGCGGTCCAGGTTCGAGGCCTGACTGGGGACATTGTGCTGTGCTTTTGGCAGGACACTTTTTTCTCACGGTGCCTCTCTTCATTCAGGTTTATAAATGGGTACTGGCAAATGTAACACTGGGGGTAACCCTGCAATTGACTACCACTTAGCTCGTATGTAGACTTTACCTAAGCCCCAGAAGTAAGTTGCACCTAATTTCTCATTGCAACATCATCAAATATAATATTATATTTAAGCGTTTTCTTAATCCTTAATAATGTATATGCTTCCATTTTCCAGTTTATTCATAAATTTCTCTGAATTGATCTTACTGAACCTCAAACCAATTAAGAGAATATAATACTGGGAGAAGGGTCATATGGTCGATGCCTCTTGAGATAGTACACATGATTTGATAAAAACAGTCTCTCATCCATGACACCAGCAACACAAAGGAGGTTCAGATTATAACAGGCAGATCAAACATGAAATCATAATAAAGCAAAGTTATAACTAGTAGAGTCACAAAAACCAGGTAGCCTTTCAATAGGAATAATGATCTGAAAAAATAAAGGCAAGAAATGAAATTCAGTCTAAGCATAGGCATTTCTTTTCTGACTACGACAATTTATCCTGCTCTTAAGTGTCATTGTCACTAGGGACCAGGCAGGGTCCACGGATCGAGGTTGGCCGATTCCCTCCAAACTCTCAGCATTTTTTCCCTATCAGATAAGATAACGACCAGTGGTATTTTTAGTAAAATAAAATAAATTTCATAGAATTTAGACCACCCCCTAGTTTTTGGTGCTATTTTGGTCACGTGAGACGGTAAATTTGGGTAAACATCCACAAATGATTTTACGTACTTTGCATTAGCCTTATTTATTTATACGAACTGTACATACTTCTCAGCCTATAAACAGCTCATATCTCCAATATAAACTAATTTGGTTAAAAATAACTTACTTTGGAGTGGTTTCAAATATCATCACTTTGTGGCTATCATGAGTAACAAGAATTTTGGCAATTTTTAAAGCTGGTTATCTCTAAAGTGCAGCAGTTTATTTCCAGATCGAAACTATTTTTTATTAGTCTGTCTTAAAGTCTTTAAAAATACGCAAACTCTCATTTGGTAAGTTAAAATCCTGTCGCGTGAGCTTTCTCACGACTTTAACCTAATTTCCTAATTTGCATAATTGTAGTTTTTACCGGAAATATTCACACTTGACTAATTTGTGACACATTCCAGGTATTTAAGAGCAACACATTACTTTTTCAGATTAGTACAGTGGCTTGCATAGTATACTTCACCGGAGCATTTTGTCAAACTTTTTGAAATATTGAGCGGTTCTGATTTTTGGTAGAAGTACACTTCAGGAAGGATAGTTTTCCATTCCTTATCTTATCATCTGCAGACAGCTGTAATCGTTTCTTTACACTGATCCAGTTCAGCTGATGTTGCTGTTTGCAATATGAATGTTACTTTGACTTGCTCGTTCAGTTCTCCTGATTCTGCCTGTAGTTTGGAGGGCACGGGGTCACAGATTGTACCCCTGTTGGCATGTAAGCTAGACATTACTGCACATCTACCAAGCCTGGGAGTGAGCAGGTAAGCTACTACACATTGGCCATTTATAGCTAAGTAATCAGATGATTTTTTGATGCGCCCAACAGGTGCCCTGATATCTATAACGACTGGCAACATGAATAAAAGGTATCTTTGTTGGTTTTCCTGTCTTTTCTTCAAAGGGTGTCCGTTTTGAATCGTTTCGGCGTGGTCGATTTCCAAGAGGCTTTAGACCTAGTTATAAAGATAGCGGTTTATCCGAGTTTTCCGGTCACGCGTCAAGAACGGTTTCTGAATGGCAACTTAGTCCCAGTCCTAAGTAAAATTCAACCGCGCTTTAACAATGACCAGTGCTTTAAGACACCAACAAGAACAAAAATGCAAAGGCGCCCTTTTGCATCAGCTAGGAAACACATATAGAGCTTCCACAGTTACATGTATTAGAGTTCTTTGTAGAATTGCTAATAATCTTGTTCGTAATTTGCTAATCCATTTTATTACGCTTTAGGATCCTTACTCAGACACCTTGGGGATTGGAGACGATATCGAGGAGTCTGATTCCGCCACTTTCTCTGTCATTAGTGTTTGTAAGGAGAGCACAATGCCAGCCACGGTGTGTGCAGAGGTCTCAAGCACTGGTGAGGGGTCAGAAACAGTCTCTTTGCAGTCCCATTCATCCCAAGCCTCGATACCAGAAGAAGAGATTAGTACATGGGTTGACGAGATGGAGGAACAAAGCAGCAAACAGCAGAAATTAAACGAAGCTATCCACAGCATCTCAGGTGGCCAGTACAGCCCTGTAATGTTCACCCTGAACACGACCTGGTACGACGTCTCTGACACCCAACAGCGATATTACATCCACAAAGCTAAAGAGACTATAGCGGCCAAGAAGAACTGGTTTGGAAGGCGTTACAACCAGAGTTACTTTTGGATCCAAACAGAGACCACGGAAAGCGCAAGCGTTTTGATCCCAACTCTGGTCTTGTCGACATTTTAGTCAAGGCCTTTGAGCAAGCAGCTCATTGGCAAACAAAGCGACAGATCCTTTCCCTCTTTGCAGACGACTTTTCAAGAGCTGAGCTTCAAGAGATGATCCCTGGACTCTCCAAATGGCACATTGATTAAGCTCACCAGCACGCAAGAGAAGCCGGAAAAGGCCAACCACTCCCTGAAATTCCTAGTTTCCGTACAAGAATTGTGCACGAAAAGGTGGATCATTTCATTGAATATATCTCCAGACCAGAATTTGTCCAGGACGTGGCGTTCGGGACAAAAACTCTCAAGCTTGACTCGGGAGAGAAGTTTATCATACCAGCGGTCATTAGGACCGTCATTCCTTCACACATCATCAGACAATATTTAGACTATTGTCAAGAACAAGAGTTCGAGCCAGCGAGCCAGCGTTCTCTCTACCGAATGATTGAGGTGTGTTCGGCCTCTATGCAGAAATCCCTTCAGGGACTTGCCAATAGGCTTTGGTAGATTGTGCTAGCATAATTTTTAGCATAATTTAGAAAAACGAGCATAATTTAAAGCTTTTATTTCAGTTTAGCACTGCTAGCATAATCCGAGCTTTTATGCCTTGAAAAC
>Ga0126338_10001403_pt1 | contig 15556 bp, 7 predicted proteins | sample OrbCmetagenome_2_FD_92529 | JGI IMG/M metagenome (GOLD analysis project Ga0126338, IMG submission 92529) | Coral microbial communities from Petempiche,Puerto Morelos, Mexico - Orbicella C C metagenome | ecosystem: Host-associated > Invertebrates > Cnidaria > Coral | place: Petempiche,Puerto...
AAGCAAATTGTACGCCATTACACAGCACCGCGGCTTGAATATGCTTTCCCTGGAGCATTAAACAACCAGGCGTGCTATGATTAGATGGAATGTTAATCGATTAAGGTTGTTACCCAGCAAGCATTTTGGTCAGCTTTCCTAGCAACTCACTTTGAAAGTATATTGTGGTAAAGTTAACATACGATAAGCGGTTTCAGTTGTATAAAGCGACTAGGAATATTTCTACTTCTCTTGGACGAGATGTTAGTCCATCGTAGGGTTACCCCTCGCCCAAGAACACAACACAATGTCCTCAGCTAGGGCTCGAACCTGATGAACAGCTCAGTCTGGAGGCGAGCGCACTAGCCATGAGAGCACCACGCCTCCGCAAAGGTAACATACACAGTCAGTTGTCACTTGGTGTTGGGGTCATCCCTGTGGCCAATCACGTGTGATTTTGTGTGGGAATTGTGTATCACTGTCCCAACCCAGTAACGAATGTGCTGCGCTAGTAGAACACGTATATAATTCTTAAAATTTTAATTAAAAATACAACATTCCGTTGTTGGAAGATTTTGCCAGTCTGAATTAGATTCAAACTATAGACCTTATCCTGAACTGTTATCATAAAAAAAATTCGGCTAAAAAAGAAACAACGTACTTTCCAGTAAACCTCTTCTTTAAAAAGTTGTACAAAGCTCTGTGCATGAGATCAGTGACCTGAAAAAATCAACAGAAAAGAAGTTGTTTAAGATCACCTATTATAACCGAACCCTTCAATGCAATGGTGTCCATCTTTTTTCCGCTTACACTGCAGGAGTGAATCACTCCTATGCGACATCGAATGTTCCTCTAGACTCGAACTAAGCATATGAGGAAAGGAACGTCACAGCTAAATGTGATTTTTCGCTATGTCAATGGTTGATATGCAGTACATGTCTACTCGCACATTTATCGTCAGTTTTCGTCGTTCCTCGGTTTACATACCTCGTATCCTCGGAGCGAAGGGCCCATTACAATAATGGGTCGAGTGGCAGGGACGACTTCATAAGGTGGAAACGAGATCTCGCTGGATGAACTCATCGATCCCTTAACAGGAACAAAGAGAAGAACAGAAACGTGTCAATAGTAATCATGAGACAGCAGAAGCCACGCACAAGCTTGTGATTGCGATCTTCTTCAACCGTTTCGCAGAAAATGGGAAGAGAAACAGAAGAGGATGAGAGTAGGATTCTCAAACAACAAGACAATTTTGATTCTGGAACGCAATATCATATATTAAAATCTACATCGTCTTCCGCAAGGGAAGACGATGGTCCCAATAAGCGCGCATGACATCAAACCTCGCAAAATTAGAAACAGGCCACGCTTATTGATACCTGCCTCATCAGGGGAGTACAAGCGCTTTGCTCCGATTTTAAGGCTGCGTTTTCTGCTGTGTGCCATCATACATACATGTACATCGCTCATGATCAGAGAGGCGAAATTTTCATTAATATAAGCAAAGCGATTATATCAGTTACATTGCGAAGAGATAAAATGATTAACCGGTGCTAATTGATCAAGCCACAACTATTACAAAACACTTTTCTCTCGAATGTCTGTGGCTCAACTTCACGTAGGCGTTCTCAGCATTGCATACGAGTTATCTCCCCACGCAGTTGAAATATTTCGTTTTTTCAATTCCGCTCGGAAACCGGGTAAAAAGATCACTTGCAAACGCGAGTAAAAAGCGAATGCTGCAAGACTGAATCAAAGCGTCGGCCATTTTTTTCTTTCACCAGTTAAAATGTAAAACCAAGCGATCAATCGCTTTCACTCCACATGTCTAGGTTGGTAAATAATAAAAGTGAAACTTCCCGATTGGATGAAAATCCAATAAAAAGCCTCTCATTTAATATGCCAAGAAAGAAGCATTTATTCTACCCTGAGTTTACATAACTAAAGTAAGATAAGTATACTTTTCATAATCCTGAAATTTGTGCTACCAGTTTCAGGCCTGGGATCATTTTCGTGCATTTTCGTGCATTTTCGAGAAAACAGACAATTTTCCAATAGGTGAAAATTCAAATTGTAGTTTAGAAAGTCTGGTTTTCCTCTCGACGCGAAGATGAAGTTGCACACTAACATTGTGAGAAAAACCTCAAGTGCAAGCACGTTTTGAACCATATGAGATCTATAAGAGGATTATAAAGAGCTGTTCTAGGCAAACTTGGAACTCGAAAAAGCCTGGCATCAGCCCACACTAGCTTAAAAACCGTGGAATTATGAATAAATTAGAAAAGCTAACAAAATTGATGATGAAATCTTCAAAGAACATAGATAGATCAAAACATTATGATAATAACAATTCATTTCGAGAGAAAACAATTAGGAAACAAAAGTCATAAAACTTTCATAACTGACAAATTGCAGCCCCTTGTCGATTCATAGTGATTCATGAAACATTTTCACCTCCTAAAAAATATATTCGACCACAAGAGCGAATGTAAATACGAATTCAAGGTGAAATTGGAATATTTTCACGTGTTGAAGCACCGACGTAGTTGTCTGCTTTAAATGAAAAATATTCCATCGATCGTCGTTCGTAATAGCTTTGCACTAGAGCAAAAATTTATATGAAATAAAAGAAAAGGGAGTTTACGTACCTGCTCCCTTCTTCCGGCCGATTTTGCTCGCGCTAATGATGGTTCTGAAGTACTTTCTCCGAAATGTTGAAGAGTAACACTGCTTTCGCTTCCGTCGTTTTCAAGTAACGTGAAAACACGGTTGGTCGAGAAGTTAAAAGCTCCTTTTTTCAACGGAAGACAGGAAGCACGTGTCATGGTTGGGGAGCGAAGTCTTGCCAATGCTTAATTCATGCATGTTTTCCTTTTTGTCGAAAAAACATCAATGCAGAAAGGCCCGTTTAGCTTGGGTAAGTACACGACGCGTTTAATTGAATTAATTCTTTGAAGAAGTCAAGAGCAATCCAAACCAACTGTGGCCAATGAAAATTTACAGCACCGACTAATGGCTTCTTGTTGAAGAGTGCTAAGGTATAATTACTAAAACGTGTTGAGTCGGCCATAGATCATTGGACCATATGAAGCTAATTTTAAAACAACTCAAAAGTGTATAAAATGGATATTCTCTTTGAAGCTGTACGTTTCTAATCTTTCTCCGTCATATTTCGAGCTTTCGTTGACCCGCTTAGGTTTTGACGCTATAAAGCTCGTTTGCAGTTCTTCTTTTTCCAATATCAACTCGATAAGTTTGTTGTATATTTGAATTCTTGAGACCTTTCCCTCGATGTAAAATTGTAAAGCTTTTAATAAGACGCTACCGGTCCGGTATAAGCTTCAGAATGTAATACAAAACGGCGCGTAGTGAGCGGTTTTTATTGTTGTCTCGGTTTTCAAACATGCGAAGCACGATATCACTTTTTTTCTTAGTATATTCCAGAACAAAGAATATTTTGGTTTGCTATACTATTAGCGATAATTGACAGATTTTTAACCCGTGATAGGCCTTGACACCGACAGGAAATGTCAGCCGTAAAAAAATCGTTGTGATTTTAAGAGGCTTATAATCTCTGACACAATTTCTCAGTAAATGTATGCCACTTGTTGAAGAGTTATCGAAGTATGAAATAGAGCTTGACTTTTTTAGTCAAAAGTAGCAACATTTATTGCCTCGCGTGATAAGGCAGATTGCTAAATGAAATAAATAGACTCAATAAGAGTGGAGATATGTTATCTTGAAGTTATTAAAAGTCGCACCACTTTGGCGAAAGTCCGAGATAAGAATCCGTGTAGACATCACAACATTTTTTTTCTAATTTGGTCAACTTATTCCATTCATTCCGCGAATTTCATGAAGAAAAATACGTGAAACTGTGTCATATGAAAGATTAATGTCCCAGTTTCACGTTTTTCACCAACGATTGGCTCACTAGAAACTGCCATAAACAAAGTTTACTTTGTCCTGAACTTGAACTTGAAAATTCACCAGTACAAAGAAAATTGCTTTGAAATTTTGAGCGTGGCTTGGCGTTTCGCTTGTTGCCTGTTTAGCTGGTAGAATACATGTCAGATAACATTTTTTTTCTGTTCCCAGAAATATTTCGACTTAATGAATGTTTCGCGCATGCGCTGTTTCTTCGAGTATTTTAAACTTTAATTTAGACGAAGTGAACTCATTCCTAGGACTCTCACGATTTTATTCTGCTTTTTAATACCAAATCCGATAGGCAATCGAGCAATTTCGGTTTTTAATGGGAAAAAACCTTGTACCAGAATAACTTGAAGTATTACAGTCCTTTTTGCAACTTCTAAAAGCTAAAGATATAAATAGTTGCCTGAAATAACACCAAAAACAATTTTCCATGGGAATTCGAGAGAATAAATTTCAAAGTTCAGAGAAATTGTGCAATCATGGGTAAAATTTGATCATCAGTTTCATTTCACCAATACTTTCAAGTGTTTCATATGAACTTCACAATTTGTTTTCAAAATTTTATGCCAAAATTTCTTTTAAGAGAATACCGAAAACAGTGGCACAGAAGTTTGCGATACAATGTAAATAATCTCGGTACAAAGTTTTGTCCGCTTGTTATTCTAACTTGTGATGGATTCGTTCTTAAAACGGCTTCACCATCGTGCTGTAAACTTTCTTCCAAATGAGGAAAATTAAGAAACCCAGAGACCATATATATAAAGGTAACTAATTAGTTCGCAATTAACGATTAACAGTTTGCTGCTATAAGTTGCTAATCACAACAGACTGAGACATAGAGCTTTCAATAGAAATAACAACAAAATAAAACACTTGTCAAAATTATTCATCAGTAGTTTCTTACTTACGTCACTTAGTCGGCGCACAATTCTTTTATTTAATTACAAGATGAATTAACTTGGCATGCCGAGCCGGATTTGTTCATATCAAGTATTTGCGCTGTTTTTCCAGACGTTGCGATAAAAATGGAAGTGATATTTTAAATGAATAAGCTCGCTACCTGCTTTATGTATGAAGTAAATTGCAAAAGTAAATAGCATAGGCAGTAACCGTGGCATGCTAAATATAATTATGGAGCTATCTATTGTTTTTATTATGAAATACCGGAAAGAAAATAAAAGAGAATTCTTGTAACCTAATTGATCATTGGTTTTCCTTAACCATAGAAATTGGATGTGTCTGTTTTTTAAAATTTGTAGAAAGTAAACAGAAAACCGACCTATTATTGTAATCGTGTGATTTTCTTTTCAACGAGTGTTGTATTAATGATGTGAAATTATTTTTAATGAATTGAATTACCCAAATGAGGTCGATTATTTGATTAAAAGCTTAAACTTTCAAAAGAAGACCAAAGCTCTTTCTTTAACTACAAATCTGTCAGAGAAATCTTACTATGATGTGTCTATACGTAGGAACAGGGGCATGCTACAATCTGCAACTTAAGAAGCGGTTTGCAATTCAGTTATCTCGGACAATAATATTTCATTTGAATGCATGTTGAACAAAATTTCGCTGGTAACTTGTGAACGCTGAAGTTACTTAAATATATTAAAGTTGATAACACTTTCTAACTAGGTCAAAATTTCGCTCATTGTTCTTCAGAGCAATTTTACCGGCGTGTTTTTCTTCTTACCTTTCTCATATAAATTGATAATTGAAGTTTTACGCTGCTAGTTTCCAGATTTTTTTTTGTGAATGACTGAGAAGTTGTTCTCTGGTCAAACTTTTACTCAAACATCAGTTTTGGAGACGACTAAAATCGTTCGTATATGTTTTTGAATTCATAATTATTTCCAAGCATAGGCAATTTTCCTTCTTCGCAGAATGTTTCAAAGATTTCAAATCAAGGACTAAATTTTATAAGGCTCCACTAATCTGAGAAAAATACTGTCAGTTTTAAACGGTTCAGCTAAACTCACGGACCGAAAATTTCCCGTATTACATATAATTAGACTGAGATTTTGATAAACGGTTAGTGTCGCAAATATCAAAACATTAATCTTAAACAAAACGATGCAATGGGAAATACCTTCGAAGAAATGCTGGAGCGAAACGCAGCCTGAGTTGTAAAGGTGGCCTGGCCGATAAATTTGTGAATTCCTGCTACAAAATCCACGTCCATTACTGAAGCCGGTTTGTGTTAACAGCAAGACAGCAAAATCTCATGTGAGGATGAGAATTACAATAACCCACGCGAACAAAAACAACAGAGAGTTCGTCGCATTTCATTTGTTGATCCCTGACCGTTACTCATAATAATGTAGAAAACTTCGGATTTCGTCGGGTTTCTTCGGAATTCTTTGGTTTATTTCCGGTTTGTTCGGAGGAGTTCGTTTTCATTATACTTTTAATAAGATTAATTTATGAAAAGTTCAAACCAAGTTTGGTAAACCAAAATTAAATTAATACTATTAGTTCCAAATAGCTTTATATCTTCTGTATTAGTTGAAATTAATTTTTCTTTTTTTAATGTTTGAAGATTTATGAGCTTGTCTTTGCCCTTTGAAAATGTAGAAGAAGTAGGTAGTAGATGGTAAAATTGATAACAAGAAGCAACTGATTCCTTTAGTGCCAGACCATCGTGTGCGCTGCGTGCTACACAAATGGGTGTCCAGTAAAAAAAACTTCAAATGCCATAAGCTTTTTCATTTAATCTACAAACATGTACACAGTTTCTGAAAGGTTATTAAAGTGTCTTTTCAATTCAGTTAATTTCGCTGAGGTTGACGTAGTTTGATATCCATATGACGTCACAGGAATGGGAAGTTAGCAGTGTCTCGAAAAACCTCCTACGAATATCAGGTGCCGATAAAAGTTGTTTTTAGTGTGGCGGGAGTTTGACTAAATCTATTAAAGTTTTGACGTACTCAGTACGCCATATCTTGACGTACTGAGTATACGTCGTATAGGCAGTCAAGAGGCTAAGCACTGAGGAAAATGTTAATGTTATCAGGGAATTAAAGCCTGCTTAAAAAAAGTAACGGGATAATTATTAAGCCAGGTTTTCCAGGACTTTGTAACCAGGCTATGTCGTGGGGTGACTGTTGAAAGTCAGTATTTTCAATAGATGAACTCGTTAATTATAGTGTTATCTTTTCTTGTCGATACTTCTTGAAGATATTTGATTACATAAGTACGAGAAAGGGTTCAAGTTTCTTCTTTTTAATTATGAATAAGTTGTTGTGCAAGATCTTCCTAGAAGTGTCATCTTTTTGCGCCAGAACAATTACTTTTCGTAGTCACACGCCGAGTCATTGAATTAGTTCGAGTGGGTCTGAAGTTAAGTTAATCTTAGTGGTTTATTGAGTGGTTTTACATCTAACGTACTTTACTAAAGATAGTGTATTTGGACAGTTTCTTTCGATGAGGGGGTACAGCCATTAACAAAATATTTCATCGTCCTCGCTGTGATAGCTGCATTGATCGAGCTTAAACACACCAGGAATTAAACACAGTTACAGAACGCGATAATTTTTGTTTTAGGTCGATGTATAACTTATATGTGTCAATTATACCACGTTGGTATAAAAACGAGAAAGTAAGTTTCAAACAACTTGTTGCATACAGGTATCTCTGAGAAAGATCCTAAATTGAAGATTAGCACAAAGTTTGCGATCGTCCATTACATTAAGGTATTGATGTATAATATTCAAAGACACACTGAAAACGACGTAGAATGAAACGGACTTCGTAGACAGATTTAGTCTCAAGGCAAAGAAGATGATTACAATAAAATCCGTACTGTATTCGCTGGCTGGAGATTAACAGAAAAATTATCATATTCTAAATTCGGAATGAAATCAAGAGCATGTTAATCAAGAGGTGCTCAATTCAGGAGGCAAAAGACTGTGTTGAATGAAAAAATCTCGAGATTAGTCACTTATTTACTTCGCTACTGATAATATTTTCATAATGGACCAAGTATTCATAGAATTCAAAAAGCGACGATTTCCTTATTTGCACTTTATCAGCCTAAATTAAATGTAACTCGGAGCTGCAATTTTCTAATTGTGAAAATAGCGCCTCGAGCTAACTGAATTAAATTAAATAAAGTTGTGGTTATGACAAACTAATACACACAACTGAAGCTATGAAAAAGGAAATATAGAAACCCTCCCACAAAATGTCTTCAGACAGACGTCATTCGGGAAATATGAAGTCAAAATTTAGCGTTGTTCTTGGGAAATAAGTCTTCCTTGGAGGACTTACCCAATTTCAAATCCCCGAGAAAAAATTCCTGTAAGGTGTATGCGTGGACGACTGATAATTTCAGCGCGCAATTACAAAGAAGGAGATGTCTTCTTAAGCCATTGGGCGCCAATTGCTTTGTTTTGTGGCTGACACAGGAAACAAAATCTCAATAAGTTACGCTGAACGAAGCATTGTGACTCACAGAACGCGACTCTTTTACGGCAAAATTGACTTACCTGTATTCTGTGCTTCCCTAAAACTCTAAACTCCTCGTCGCTCATGCTCACTTAAATTACACACGCGTCAATTTTTGTCGATTTCTTGTGTGGTTTTCATGAAAATGCATAAGTAGCCCAGCGGCAGGTTTTAACTTCCCTAATTTGATCTTCTGTTTTTTATGACGACATAGCTTTAACATAAAAGGAATGGATTCCACGCAGAAAACTTTTAACATTAAATTGGACTGCGATAAGGTAGCAGAATATCATGAAATGCGAATCCTTGGCCTAACAGAATTTATATCATAGTTCAAACAGGCTTTTTCTCTGACATTTAGCAGTTCTAGTGCTTGAATCTTAATCCTTTTCTTACTGGCATCTTAAAATACGTTGATCACCTCAACCCGACCCCCCTGTGGCTATAACGAATTTATTCCATCTGTCGCTAAGGCAAACATTCCAGTAGGATCATAAAACATGTTGCTAGTGCCGTCTTTTTTGACTAACTTTTGGAGCGCTTTTCAGATAAAAAACATTGTCGTAATCGACTGCAAGAAATGCATATCGCCGCTATTGACTAAAACACCTGCCTGAATTAGTTTAAACCAAAACTGCTTGCGTTTCTCTTTCGATCTTAACATTATTTACCTCGTCTCTGGCTCAAAAATGCAAATACAACGAAATTGTTTTCTGCCTCGGTTGGTAATTGGGAAAATTCACAGCTGGAAGCAGGCGGCTTATAATGAAAAATTTAAGTCGGTGAGTGAGCGAATGGTTTCTCTTTTATAGTTTCCGCCTGACTTGTACAACGTGACAGCAGCCTTTGTATTCCTTTAAGAACGTGACTAAAACATAGGTTCATCTTACCCTCGCGTTGCTAAAGACGAAAATGTGATCCCTTTCCAAATTGAGTTTCAGATTGAGAAATGTTCTTCAGTTTGCTCTCCGAGTCAATCTTCAAAAACCTCATTTGCCTGAAGCATTTTTGAATCAAACGGTAAAATTTACAGCCATCTTTATTAAAGTTCTATCACTCTAAAGCATAGCTTTTCAGCTATACAATTCGCAAAATAGATTAACAGAACCGCAAAAGCCTATCCTTTGTCAAACGTTGTAAACTACAACATTTCACCGTCCATTTTGAATATTGTATTGTTCGCCGTAAGCGAGGTACGACGACGGCCTTACAAATGTATATAACTGCAAAACGTGGAAAAAAAAATGTTTTACATGTAGTGAATAAAGTACGCAGGGCAATAATGAGTTAGGCCAAGAAACTGAATTGCGCGCTTCAGACGAATTTTATTTGTAAATTGTTATTTTGCTTTGATAAATAAGGAAGCTGGCCGACCACATTCGGACTCGAAACAATGCTTGATCTGCCAAAAGCTCATTTCTTTGGTAACTAGAAAGTAAAAAATGTCATTTTTTTTTAAAGTATTCGACATTTGAACCAATCTCATGCGCTTTTTGGCTTCGATAATTTTGTACAAAAACGTTGCTGTGTTATGGTGTGACATAATTTGATGGCGCATGTCAATTTCCACACACGTACACTTTTTTTAATTTCAGTTTTCTTGCCGACTTAGTGAAGTATTGTAACAATTTCTCGATAATGCACTTGTTCAGTTAAAGATGTTCGCACGCTAAAGTTGTTCTTGCCAGGAAACAAATTACAAGTAAATATTCTTAAGCTACAAGTCTGCTTCGGCATATATTTAAGTATATATATCTCATTAGTTTATTTGCCGGCCAGCTCCCGATGTCATTTCAAACTCAAAAAATAACGCGCTTATTTTCTAGACCTTTAACAAGCCATAGTTTATTTGATATTTTATTCCTTTCCATGTTCAAAAAAAATTATTTCGTCTCCAAGACAGATTTGTTTGCTCACGGATAGTTCCGGTTCACTCGTTGAATTGCTTCTATGCGCAGGCCATGTATTTTTTATTTTCTATGCAGCATTTTGTCGCAGTAGGTGACATGTGAATGAACTCTGTTTAGCGGCTTTTTTATTCGAAGTCAATATGTCGAGATCGTTTTAAAACGCAGTATCATCTTAAACGTTAAGTGTTTTCACGAAATATTTCGAATCGTGCGGTCGTTGTTTATAATCATTCACTGCGTTCTTATTTTGGAACTAAACTATAAATAAAACGAGACACCTTCAAAAACTTACCCTTGTGATCAAACTCCGTTTTTGCGTCGTTTGGTCGAAGCCTTCGAAGGCATTAGCTGCCATCGAAATCATGTTTACTCCAAGTTGCAGCGCAGACACTTCTACAAAATTATACGTTTCATTCCAGCCTTGTACTTCGCCTATAATATCATCAAATCGAACTAGACAGCACGACCATAATCCTCCTCTAGAACATTCATTGATCAGCAGCGAAGCAGTGTAGACATCTGCCACGGCAAAAATTAAATATTCATGACGCTATCCAGTGTGGGAGATTTTTTTTGTCATTTATTATGACTCTTGCGAGCAAGATGAGCTGATTTTAATTGCCGAACCGATAGACTCTTCAGTCCTCTCATTTGTTTCTACGCATTTGTTTACTGCTAGAAACCCATTCATTTTCCCAGTTAGCACTTGCCTAGATTTCGTGTTAAAATCTGTATCAAACAAATAAACTCTTTCGCTTGCTTCTGTAGTGTTGTTGACTATTTTATGATGTAAATTCACAGTCCACAAATGCATCATTGAGTAGTTTATGCGGCAAATTACATTTGATGAATATCTGTTTCGCGAGAATTTTCTCCTACTCATTGAAGACTATTTTTAACTATGTATCCCGTGAATTTCTTTTCAAGATACAAAAGTTCGTTCAAATTCCTTCTAATTTATGATTTCTCGGTTTGGAAATTGTCCCTTATGATTTTCGCAACTATTGCAAAACGATCTGACCTATAACTTCTGAATACGCATGACTTTCAAACTTTATTTTACTAAAGAATTAATTCGGAGCCAATCTTCGGGTTTTACTTTATTTTTAAATCGATTTCGAGCCGTCTTTGTACCTCTTGTTTTCCGCTGAATTATTTAAAAGTTAAAATAAAACAGCAAATCGTTATAGAAATGTGTGAGTCTAGTTTTTGTTCATCAACCGCTCTTAATTATTTTCTATTATACAGCTCACAGAAGATTTTCCAGGAATTTAAAATTCGATTCAGAATCCGATGACCTCGCTTTGCTCTTTCAGCCATCCACCAGAGTTTATACTGCTAACGAAAACGACCCGTTTGTTTACATTTCCAAGGCGAGAAAGCAATTAACAGAATGGGAAACGCTTCGGGCTGTTGAGTCTGCAGACACACGCATTTTCAATAAACTACGTCCAATTGCTGTTTTGTAAATACTGTTATTTGTAAATACTTAAACTATCGCATTTACGATTTTCCAGTTTCCGATCTGGCACATACAGTTATACACTGGTTATATTCTATTGTGACCAAAATTTCCGCAATCTAAAAACGAAATACGTGATAAGATGTTGCGCAACAAAAAGAAAATAAAATCGCAAAAAAAAAGGTTGAAGAGACACTCAAGGTTAATTGACAGATGCTAATTCTCATCACGCTTTAATTAATCTCCGAACGCGATCAAATTCTAATTTCTCAACATATTTTGCTAAGGGCATCAAGGAGAAAGTTCTTCTTTCATCTACCAACAGCTAATGTATAGCTCTGAAAAAGTATTCTTATCTCGAGTTAGCCTCAATAAAGTTGATGAGTTATTATCTAACTGCTGATAAATTGAAGAATATTGCGAGAGATTCGTTTTAATTGGCAAGCAAGAGAGTGGGTTTAGTGTAATTCGATGTTATTGGGAAGTGTCTACTTGAATACAATGGAACTCCGACAGACCTTGACCTCATAATGATTACCCTGTGCATGTGGCGTAACTTTCTTTGCCTGTTCGTATTTTAGACAAACAAAGTAAACAAAGCCTAAAATGTACTTTCATATGACGTTTTAATTCTAGAATGACTTTAGACTGCAGTGTAGGTAATGGTACGGAAGATGATTCTTCAGGAGGTTTTTTCTTGGTTCTTATTAATAAATTTATTTTTATTTACTATCTGTATATTTTTGCAAATTTTGAGAAGAGTCGAAACACAACGTATTAATGGACTCAGAAACCGATGTTTGAAAACTGTTAATAAAAGATTAAAAAGATGGGCGTGATAGATAAACTAAAACAAATGCATGGGGTAATTTCTTCATTGAGCGAGCGCTAAATAACTGTATTTTATAAACTTGTTCTTAGGCCATCGTAGCTTGATTAAGAATCTTACACAAACAGCGATGATAAACATTATATTCCAACGCATTTTAATACAGAACTTGACGTTTCGTATGCTAGTCTGCATACATTTTCAAAAGTGACCGTTACAATTTTTTTAAAACTATATATATATATATCGTAAAAATCAGAGGTCCGGAACCTAGACTGAGAAAAATGATCTTCCTATGGCAGTACGTTAACCTGTCTAGACATCATGAGGAGAAACAGCTAATAAAGCAATAACTCCTCACTACTGACATTGACATTATGGGAAAGCTTTAGCTCTTGAATGAACAGAGTCTCTTCAATTTTGCAATGAAAGTCAGTTTTGCCGGACGCTAGAATATCAAAATGATCCCATTTTATGTTGTGACTAGTAGTTTTCACATGATCAGCAAGGGCTAATGAATGGTCACGTTTAGCGAGGGCCTTGAAATGTTATGTTTTTTTTTGTCATGGAGTCTTCGTTTTGTTTGGCAACGTAAAAAAAATGCGTTTTAAAAAATGCGTTGGAATACAATGTTCATCACCGCTGTTTGTGTTATATTCTTAACTGTATTTTATTATTTGCTTACGTAACAAACAACTCACCAGGCTTAGGGAAGAGAGAAAACTGGGATGAGACTTAAGACTTAACCCATAATCCCACATGGGAGGGGCCTTGAGAGAAAGAGCTCTCCCCAAACACAGGACCCATGACAGGCTCCTTCCACTTTTTCGTATTTTTCTTTGAACCTCGCCATGATTTCCGATCCCTGCTCGCGATAATTGATTGAGGTTATTGCAAATATAACCCCAAGTTTTAAAAAGTAGCATTACATGCAAAGCTAACATGATTTTTACGTTTCCTGTCACCCTCTCAACAGCTTGACTCCCATCAACAGTTCATTCATATTTCGTATGATGTTGACTCTGCCATCGAAGAACTGTCCTGGAAAACGTCCATGCTGAGAACTCTTAAAATTACCCGACAACTCCGCCCTCTCTGGGAAAGTTCCCAAAGTACAACTTAACGATAACAGAATGATTTTTTTTTTCGAGAAACACATAATATGGACATAAATTTTCTTTTTCTTTTTTTTATTATTTTTTTACTTTTATAATTACATTACATTCATAAAGTTTTTCTGTTTCGCTTAAAAAAGCCTTGATACATTCGTACGTTAATTACAGAGAATACATGCAAGTAAAAATTAAAAGATTAGATTGAGGCACAAAACAGAAAATCTTTCAAAAGACGACAACTTGCATCACAAGGCCCAAAATATCTGCTCCAGACTCCGCTAGCATTCTCCAGGGGTTAATTGTGATTAATTCATGTATGCAGTTACATAGTTACAACCTATTTGTAATACAATCCTCTTCAGTATAGCCGTATACTAAACCAGTGTGCCTGACAAACTTCTATTAATGACAGAGCTAAGTAGAAAATCATTCTAATCAACACCTCCATTGGCAGTGCCTATTAGCAGCCTACCTCATTTTCCGGATTACTTTAGTATGTGTTTGTAGTGTTTGTATAAATAAGTCAAACTGTCTTGATTGTTCTTGTAGATATTTGCTTGCCCCAGGCTGTGTTCGCGTGGCTTTCTTATTATTGAGACCTCATCTAATGTTGGCACTGTCAGGAGCAGCGCTCATTAAAAGGGCATTAAATTTAAACTATTTCTTCATTAAACTCGTATCCCTTCCAACAACTCGTTAAATGACATTTATAACTTAAAAAACATAAGAAAGCAAAGGAATTCGTAAATGACTAATATCTCATAAATTATTATCGTAATTAATTGTGAGCTGCCTGCAGAGCTTTCCGGCGCCTGAGTGTCTTAAAATGAGAAGAAAACCACAGATGATCAATGCCTTCTGGTTCTTTTCCTTTCAAGTGCGTTCTGCTCTCGTGGAATTTTTTTGGATCATATTCATTGTTCATGTTAATTCTTATAATCTCGTTTTACCTTTTCTAACAAATTCTACAAGAAGGATGAATCTGATTACCTTAGACAAAAATCTTGATCAAAGACCATTTTCTCCCAGGGAAAATTATGGGAGATATAAGTGACAATAAAGAGAATTTGGATACGATCATTGGGACTTGTTGTTCAGTGTTTTTCAGTGCTGTTTGGGTGTAAAAGTACTTTGAGCTGAGTGTTAGTCTACTCAATAAGAGAACTAGACACATAAACGATTTATTTTACGAGGGAATATTCCATAAACACGATGAAAGTATTTCCGTTTCCGTGCTTGTCGCGTATCTTCTTGCACTGAGGTCGGCGCTTGAATTTCCTGTCCTGCAGTGTAATGAGTTCTACATTTCATGCTTCATTCATTGTTTTCTATTGATCATTGCCAACAATATCACGGGGCGCATGTTTACTCAGCTGCTGTAGATGTGCTTTTAAATGAGTCGTAAATTGTTCTCATAGCACATAAGCGTTTAAGAGCCTCGTTAAATTAAGTTGCTGCTAAAACTCACTAGCCTTTCATCGTAAAATGAAGATCTGGGCGGCGTTGTTCGTTTGCCTTATGGCGGTGTCTGGGCGAAGGTACTGGCATAGATCTAGAAACGCAGGTAATGGCAATATTTGGAAGATTCACGTCTTTGTTGTTCCTTTTAATTTATGAACGTAAACAGGATAGGTAAGACTTTTCGAAGGCCAACAATTAGAAATTACCGTACCCATATGGAAAAGTTTAGTTTACTTGTAAGAAATGCTGCGAAATACCATGCAGTCTGAGCTAATGTTCTCGTTTGTTCTCTTTTTTCTAATCTTTTTGGCCAATTTACTCCCTAAATAAAGGGGAAACTTACAACTGAGTCGGATAATAACACTGCTGTGTAAACAAACTTGCCTATCACAATTTGTACACAAACCGAACAGCATAA
>Ga0126338_10001404_pt1 | contig 15556 bp, 13 predicted proteins | sample OrbCmetagenome_2_FD_92529 | JGI IMG/M metagenome (GOLD analysis project Ga0126338, IMG submission 92529) | Coral microbial communities from Petempiche,Puerto Morelos, Mexico - Orbicella C C metagenome | ecosystem: Host-associated > Invertebrates > Cnidaria > Coral | place: Petempiche,Puerto...
TATGTTAAAAAAAAAAAATAAAAAAATAGTGGGGGAGGAGGTGGTGATCGTGGGGGGGGGGGGGGGGGGGGGGGGGGGGGGAAATTCCCTTCCATGGTGGAGGTATGGATATTTTCTGGAACTACACAATGAGATTTTATGGACTTTTTTAAGAAGCCAATCAAAAAGTGAGAAAAACGTCAAATTGGATAAAATTCACTTATCTTTGTTTACAGCAAGTTTATGGCATCGTTTCCCCTCATTTATTCCTGTTATTTGACCATTTTGGGATCTTGTTATTGTAAAAAACAAATTGACGTCAGTTTTATATGCATCTGTCCTCTTATTGATGATAAATCATAACATAACTCAACCCAATATTATATTATATTATGAAGTCTATAAATAGAGCTACATGTATCTTTGCCAATTTGCAGCACAGACCATTGAAACTTGGTAGGCTAATAGTTCTACAGGAAGCACACCCACGGCTATAAAAAGTTCTGTTCCCATGGCAACTCACTCTTTTCCAGTCCCCACTCACTTGAATTCAATATGTTCGTGATTTTCAGTTTGAAAAACATTAAATGATGCTACAAACTCGAGCTAACATACATGTATTTATATGCTTGCTGGATCATGCATATGAGGCACCATTTAGCAAATATCAAAATGGGATGCCAAAGGTGGCCAGAAATGCCTTTGATATTGTGTAGTTCCAGAAAATATCCATACCCCCACCACGGAGGGAATTTCATGCAAGTTGTTATTATTATTATTATTTATTATTTTAGGATTCGTACAAGTACAGGTGCTTAACAATAGGACATAAGTCCCCTACTTGGTTAATACACCCACACCCAACCCCTTAAAAAATATCCCGAAAAAACCCTTCCCTGACCCGACTAAACTACAAATCAAGTAGTCTAAATAACACAAATACAATCTAAAATATACTAATCAACTTAACAAGTACAGACAAAGAAAATATTAACATGGCGACACTTAGGACAAATTAATTTAAAAGAACAAAAATTTCCAATTTTTTGAACACAAAAATAACCCCTCCACCCCTCTGGAATTTCCATGAGTATTATGTGCACCCCCCATAACCTCTGGGAAAAATAGTTTTGGCAAAAAAGTGTGTTCAAAGCTACATAAACACTCCAAACACTTTGCTGTCTGTATTGCATACATGTACATGTTACTGCTGTTCATTCTTGATCAATCGTCTGAAGTCTGAACATCTGAAGATACACACAGAGAAAACATAAAAAAACAGATCAAATGGTAACTTGTCAAATTACCTTCCTATATAACTAAGTCCCTTTGTAAATGTGGTATAATTTCGGTTGAAGGACTGATAAGATGAATGTGGATGAAATTGACACCATACTTTGTCACGACGAAAGCCAATTTTACAGCAAAATTACATACAAATTGAGAGAGATAAACATGATTAAGAAATTCTCAAGTTTGTGAAATCATAACGTCATTTCTACCTTTGTAAAGAAACTAATTTAATGAAAGAAATCGACTGCCACTTGACAGCTTCTAAGACCAATGCAAAAACAAACTAGGCTAGTCACCAGTGCTTTTCGCTCCACAAGATGACTCCATGTAGACTGGTAACAAGTAATGGGGCCATTTCCATGCAACAGTATATCCTTTGCACTTGTTAGCTTTCAAAGTGCTTTTTGAAGAAAGAAAATTTATTTCAAATATAATGCAATTCAGATACAATTATTCAAGCTACTATTTTTCCATGGGAAAGATCTACTCAATAGGTAAGAAAGGATTTTTGATCAGCAAGATCTCTACTTAATTCCATATTGAATCGAAGGACATCTGGAAACTAAATTGACAGTCCAACCTCCCTCCCCTCCAGAATTTCCTGGGTCTTTGACCCCTCCCCCCACCCCTCCAGAATTTCTTATTCCCTCCATGGTGCGGGTATGAATATTTTCTGGAACCACACATTGGGGAGGTGTGTAACCCAGTATGTGACCATGGTAACAAAACTGTTGAGCTTGTATTGTGGAGCACTTGTAATAGAATCTTACTGCAAAAAATCAAACATTTCTGATACAAATTGGCTGAGATATCTCTCTTCATATTTGATCAAAATTTGGTTTAGTGTATGACATCACCACTCGGCTAATTTGCACATTTTAAAAACTTGTAATGAGTATCTCCGGAATGAAAAGAGATATTTGAAAATAATAAACAGCATTTTTCTTCTCTTACAGACTATGTACTTCTTTATGTTTTAAAATGGCCTAGTTAGGAAAGATGTGATTTTCGTCATAGTACCACTTTAAATACATTTTACTGATGTCATTCACATTTTCTTTTCTAAGGAAACCACAAGAAGATGTTATTAGCCACTGGATACAAAGCTGAAAACATCAGGGAATACAATTACTTTGACAAAGAAACTAAGTTATTAGATTTTGCTGGTATGACAAATGATTTAGAGGTGAGCAAATTTCATTTACAGTGTATAAAATTTAACCCCATGAGTGCCTGTATGACGTACTCAGTATGTCATGATTTTTGTCCCTCAGGTGCCTATAAGATGTACTGGGTATGTCAAATTCCTAGCACACCAGAAACAACTTAAATTGGCACCTGAAATTTGTAGGAGGTTTTTCGACCAACCTCTTACTTTCCCATTGCTGTCATATCATGTGGTTATCACATTAGGTCAACCTCAGTGGAATTAATTGCATTGAAGGAACATGTTTATGACCTTTCAGAAAATGTGTACATTTACATGTCCATAGTTTAAGTGAAAATGCTTAAGGCATATGAAGGTTTTTACTAGACACTCATTTTCAAAATAACCATTAGCACAGTGCAGTTTCATTAAAGCGTTGATTTACAATGTATAAGTAAAAGACTTGGTGTGGCCGCTTACGAGAGCTTAAAGACAAAGGAAAAGTCCAGCTGGGTAATCCCAAAAGTGATCACGGTCCCTTACAGGATTGGTCGCTTACGAGAGCTTTTCATGACAAAGTCATTGTTCAAAAGGGGTTTCACAAAGGTGGTCATAATTAGAGCTGGTGGCTTACGAGAGTGGTCGCAAGGAGAGCTTTGACTCTATTTCCTTTGTGTAAGTTACCGCTCAACTCGGAGATACACCATGTCAGTGAAAAAAACTGATGTCAAGCTTGTATCCATCATCAGACTGATAAGCTACTCTGATATAACTTGGAATTGAACAGACTTAATCTTTAACCGAACAGTTTACTGATGAAGTCTGAGAAAATCACATGCACACTTGAACTGGGACCAGTTTAAACTTGGGGTGATGGCAATACATCTGGTTTTGGACTCATTTAGTGTTGTGACTGTCAGCACATGCAGTCAATTCTCGCCTTTTGGACACCCCACTATTACAATACGCAGCTCTCATGGACAGAAGTTACATTGATGGCTGAAACTACAAGGAAGAGTATGGAAACAACTCCTGCTATTACAGACTCCCACTATAATGGAATTGCAGTCTAAACATTATGTGGTTCCAAACTAATATTTTTTACTGTTCTTCTCTTGTTACAATGGGCAACTAGTACTTGGACATAGTGAATATTCTGCAGTCTTGGAATGTTCACTAGTCTACAGTAATTTGACCTGTTTGTCAGGGGTGTCATGATAAGTTTTGAAGTAGATGTCATAAATTTGAAAGTAGCTGGCAGGCCACTTTTTGAGTGCCAACGGTGCTAGCCTCCTAGGGGAGCATGCTCGCCCAGGAAATTTTAAAATTCAAACTCTTGGAAATGCTGTTTTCAGCATTTTCGAGTCAGTCAGTATTTGGGCCTAAAGAACAATAAAACCTATCATTGATATGACTATTTCTCCCATGTTATAACAACTGTTCTTTTAGTCAAAATCTCAATGGTCTCAATCAGAAAACCTCTCCTATTTAAAATCTTCCCATGAATTTGGCGTACATAACCCTGTCCTTCTATTGAAAACAAGAAGACCTTGGCAGTTTTCTTCTGTGCCTCTTTTCCTTCCATAATGGCATTGCCGTGTTGATTACAGCTTCATATTCTTTTACTGGTGGCCCACAAATTAAATTATGAAGCAGACTATCAAGCTCCTCTGTCCTCTTTCCTTAGAGTATTTTAAGGCATTTTAGGGTGCTGCTCACTTGGCTGAAAGGGGAGAAAACATACTCAGCAATGACCAACTCAATTTGTTTGACACGGACGCCAATTTGGTACATGTGAAAGCCTGGAATCAAATTCTGTGATAATGCTCCAGGCATTTCACTACCCGTTAATCTACTCCTCCCATCACGCGTGAGAAAGGAAAACACGTCTAAAACTCTTGAAATGCATCATCACTTTAGACAGACGTTTGAAACAGATGTGTTGTGATATTTTTGGGATCTTTTCGTTATTTTCAGTTTCTTGTCAAAATTAATGGTCCAGTGAGACAACATTAGGCAGCCGAAGATTGGCCAGTGGCCGGCTGTTTGGCCCGCTACCAGCCCTTTTTGACAGCACTGATTTTTCAACTGACTTTAAACATCACTGACAGTAAATGTGTACTACTAATAAAAACAATTAATTAAAAGAGACGGCAAATCTTAAAAGAGTATAGTGGTATACATTGTATGTGATACTTTGCAACCAAATATATATTGGGTCTTCTGTTTTTTCATCAATGATCTCCTGCTATTGCAGACTCTTGCTATTACAGACACCAAAATAATGATGGTTGCAAGGATGTCTGCTATAATGCAAGTTGACTGTTCTTGCAACTTTTTCAGGCAGCTCCAGAAAATGCCATCATCTTGCTTCATGCTTGTGCACACAATCCAACTGGAGTAGATCCCTCTAAGGAGCAGTGGAAGAAGATAGCTGAGATCATGAAGGTATTGTAAACAGTATCTGCAATGCATAAATCTTTATTATTATATCTCTCAGTTAGTATGCATGCTGTGATTGGTCAATTTAGTGGGCTGTATTTTTCTGTAGGGCCGCTAAAATTTAAAGTTGCTTTTGTTGCCAAATTGTTTTGTGATTTATCCCCAAGTGTTCTTGACTTTTATAGCAAGTAAAAGTTTAAAACTTTCTTTTACTCTAAATTGTGTGTTAAAGCATGCTAACAACTTAAAAACAAATTCAAATTGACTCATTTTGCCTTTGAGGTGCGTCAGAGGTTTGAAGCCATTCCTCATGAATGTAAATCATTCCCAAACCTGTCCTGAAGGCACACAGTAGAGATATTAATAATAAATATCTTACAAACCTCGTCTTCTCGGTCTGTACTGTAAGTTACAGATCCTCGTTTTTTCCCCATCGATTTATGGCCCACACACTTCGTGCTTGGGCCATAAATCAAAGGGGACAAAACTTGGTCTGTAACTTACATTATTATATGGTTCTGTCTCACAAGGATTGGGAACTACCAAATTCACAAGTTTGATTGGCTGAAATCGATATTGAAAGCACTCTAGATTTTCCCATCTAGACCGGCATCTAGACTGGTAATGTTTTGCAGTGAAAGAATTGCAAACTAAAGTGAAAAACCATTGACTATGTTCTTCTAAAATTATTTATTTATGAAAGTGCCAAAAAGCCTGATGAGAAAAAAAGGTAAAGAGGACAAGAAAACTTTGGCAGAATTAAATTCAGCTCATCGCCATTCACAAGCAAAATGTCAGTTAGTACAAACCAGTTACATTAAAAGAATTAAATTTTTCTTGTTTGCCATATAATAAACATCTCATTAACTGAGGTTAGTTGGTCTGTATGGGAGAATCTTGACCTTGGTCGTGTGTACAGATCTTGGTCAAGATTCTCCCATACAGACCTGCTGCTCGGTTAATAAGAGCTAAGTACGGACCTCTAACTTGGTTAGTAAGAGGTATTTATTGACATCACATTAAAAGTCTGACCACACTAACACGAGAAATTCTATGTGAATAGCTTATTGCGGATGCATTAGTCAGTCATCTGATGCAGATGTATTCTGCCTTACAAGATAATTTGTATTCTTGCAAAATTTGGTTGTAACAGTTAGAACTTGTGCTACACCAGATATGAAAAACCACTTAAAAACCACCCATTAGATAAAGCCAAAAAAATTTGTGGAAATGTAATCCTCATCTAATGCAGCAGCATAAGACCCCAAGGAAAGGGTACAAAATCAGTAAGCTAGAACATTTTACAATATACACTCAAGCTGTTATAACAAAAGGTCAATAAAAAAGTGGACAAACACAAAGCCTGACCAACCTAGAGTGATCTAAATCTCCTGCCAAAAGCCTAATTAGTCTCTAAACGTCCCATGACACTCTGAGGCTCCCCATTGTGCTGTCAGAATAATAATTTCTGACTTATTTGTCTCGCAGTTGTGGTTTACATACAAAGACGATATTAAATAAGTTATTGCCTAACTTAATGATTAGCTATTGACTAACTTATTAACTACTGATAGTAATAATAACTTATTGACAATTTCTAATTTTCTTTCTATAACATCAGTCTGATCTACATACATGTATAATTATATTATGTGGTGCATTTTTTTTTTTAAATTTTAACACTGTTGAATACCAAACCAATTAACTTTGCATTATTTTCATTGCAATTTTTGTTGTTATTGTTGTTGTTGTTTACTAGAGGCGTAAGCTGTTCCCTTTGATAGACATGGCTTATCAAGGTTTTGTGACTGGTGATCCAGACGAGGATGCATGGGCTGTGCGCTACCTTGTCAGTGAAGGATTTGAACTGTTAGTTGGACAGTCCTTTGCCAAAAACTTTGGACTGTACAGTAAGTAGAGTCTTAGTGAACGTAATAGCAGAGCTCAGCCAGCCTGAAGGGCCTGAAGTGGAGCACCATAACCATAGGAACAGAACCACATGCATGCATAGAAAATTTAATAGAAACCCATGCAACTCTTTTTCATGGTCAACATGGCTAGTGGCATGGATTACAGGCGAGTGCGCCCAACGACATGAACGATGACATTGCACAACATAGCGGCCATCCAGCTACATGTAATACCAAGTCAGGCAGTCTTGGTTTTCAGCATATGTCTTTGATATTCAACATCCATGTTATGGTCAATTGATACCTGTCAAAACAAGACATCCACTGACCAGTATCAAGTGATCATATCACGGGCTCAGGTTTAGAGCTCATTGAGGTCATTTGTTTTATAAAGTTGACTGCTGACCAAGTACTGGCTTTCGATAGGATCGCAAGCTCATGTCGGGTGAATTTGTTGCAATTAGGGTGACAATCAGGGCTGAGTTGTTCAGAAGTGTGTTAATGCTAACCCAGGATTAAAAGTTAACCGAAGTTTAACTTTTTCTTGCATACAAAAATTAAAATGTTTTTCACTGCTTTTGGGTCATGGGCTGAGGGTGTAGTTTGAGATTATTCAATTCTAAATCAAACTCATAACAGGAGGTCAAACAATATAAACAGAAAGCCTCACAAAAACTCAACAACCTCACAAAACTCAAATCAAAATTCTCGCTTATCCTGTATTAGCTTAATCAGACTTCAAACAACCTGGCTCAGGAGCTCTGCTTTTAGGCTTGGCTAAATCACAGGTGATAAGCTTATACATTGCAATTGCAGATCAGTTGTGAGTGAGTGAGGCATAGTGACTAAATGGTTCATGACCTGGACTCTGGATTGAGTGGTCCAGGTTTTAGCCCTAGCGGAGACTGCCATTGTGTTGTGTTCTCGGTCACACTCTTACTCTTACAGTATCTCTCGTAGTGCCTCTCTCCAGTCCACCCAGGTGTATAAATGGGTATCAGAAAATTGCCTTGACATCCTAACAGAATGTAGGGGGAAATGCAGATCACACAAAAGCCAGTACTTGCTCACCACTGTGTACAACTTCTCTTGTTTTGGAATTGAAATTACAAACTCCTACACTGTTATTTTTCATTCTCTAGCTCTAATGAATTTAGAGTGGCTTGTTCTATCTACCAGTTTTGGGGCTTGTAATAACACAGCAAGCATAAATTTTGAGCCTTGTTTGAGAATGTTTTCACTGTCTTTGCAGATGAAAGGGCTGGCAATCTTTGTGTTGTGACGACTGATAATGATACTGCTGAACGTATTCGAACCCAGCTTAGGGCAATCATCCGTCCAATGTGGTCAAATCCACCCAATCATGGGGCTCGTATTGTGGCAACTATACTTAACAATCCTGCTCTGAATAGTGAATGGTAGGTAAATGAACACAGTGACAACATCTTGCTATTGCTTTTGGACTGGAATAGTGGCATGGACATGTATGTTCTCTAGAAATATGCCTTTGAATTTCAAGGACTCCAGGTCCAACTTGCTGTTCTAAGGCAATTTTAATGACTGACTTTGGAGGCGAAGAATACTGGAGGTACCCCTGTAATGGACTAGCATCTCATCCAGGGGGAATAGAAATACTCTTGATTATTCAATATAATTATAAGAACCAGAATACATTGGCAACATAATGACACTTTGGCCCAATGCAGACTTGACACCTTGGCACTAGTAAATGCAGAGTGCAAAGAGAACAAAGTTTCTGGCTTGCTCTGTGGGCAAGCTCTGACTATGATGTTCTAGCCTGAAAATCATTTTCACTAGTCCTCCAAAAGTTTATGCCTTACAGTTCATCATCCTGTAATTTGCATTTGCTCAAGAATTTCCCCAAGAAACGTCACTTTTCTTCCTTATCGGGCAAATGACTGACAGAATCCACTAGCCTGACTGGAAAGTCCACTTTTGGCATTTGATTTAAGAAATAGAAAACATGTCCTCCCTGTTTCTATCGAGTTATAGAAACACGAGTGGACGTTTGGGAGAACAAGAAATGCTCTGGGAACACGAGCCGTAGGCGAGTGTTTCCACAGCTCTGTCGAGTTCTCCCAAACTTTCACGAGTGTTGCTATTAAGCAATTAGATTATGAGCTCGGGGATTCTATCACGCATAGCAATCGAGAGCGAATAATCTAATTGTTTTAGTATAAATCTGATAGTCGTTCAAAACTTTATCTAAATCCTCCTCACAGACACTTCGAAAATGTCAAGAAGCGGCCGTCATTTTGTTAACAAGGATACACTGCTACGCTGCTCACTATCTATCACAGAATAGATAGTGAGTAGCGTAGCCAATCAGAGAACGCCATTCGTGATAGAACGCTAGTTGATTTATACTAAAACTCGATAGAAACACGGAGAACATGTTTTCTATTTCTTTTAGAAAACAACGCGACGAAAAAAGGAAAACAACTTGTTAACTTTGATTATCAAAACGTAAATTCTCATTGCTCGCGCCATCATTACGTCAACAGCTTGCGCTAGTTCTGTGTTTCTATCAAGTTATAGAAACACTATTTTTAACCAGTCAGCGCGCGTATTTTCTTAGGACTGTTTTCTAAATTGAAATAAGTGTCAGTTGACACTTGGCGCGAAGAAGTTAGGGGAGGGTGAAGGTGAAATAATCCCTTCAAGTAGCTCCATTCCGATGACTGGGTGTGGCCAGAGTGTAGCCTTATTACAGTGACAATTTTTTTGTATTCTCCTCACTTGTTGTTTTCTTGACAACTTGATGTTGTAAGGAGAAATTTGATTTTCACCACCCTTGAGATTTGAATTGTTTTTGATACATGTCGTTCCTGTGAACGTTCATTAATGCTAATGCCTTCCATTGGGATGACAGAACAAAAGACTGTGAATGTGAACTATTCCTTTTGAACGCATGCTTATATTTTGGCCTTCATTAATTAATATTCTATCGGTCGTGTGGGTGCTCAGTTTTTGTTGAGTCGTTGTAGAATTCAGATTTGAGTTTTTCATTTCATAGGTAAAATAGTAATTTGTAAGACTTACATGAAGTATCGTCGAAACACATGTTATTTGTAGATACATTTTCAGGTCATTTTCTTGCTATATTTATCATAGTCATAACCTTTGAACTATTTTAGGCGCGACACCTTGAAGTCAATGGCTGGACGCATTCTGGAGTGCCGAAAGCAGCTTTTTAACAAGCTGAAGGAACTTGGAACACCAGGAACGTGGAATCATATTGTAGACCAGAAGGGAATGTTTGGATTTACTGGGCTGAATGGTGAGTGTTGAAGATAATATTGTTTGCTCTTGAACATGAGCAGAATAAGGTCCTGTTGAGATGCTGCTCTCCTTATGTGACAAAGCTACATTGTAAGATGTGCTTAAATTTAGTTATGTTTGATTTTTGAGGTGCATGTACAAATGTAACAACTTGCAGATGGCAAACTTAATTCATCAAACAAGAACAAAGTATCAGAAAAATGTTTAGACTTAAGATATTTTACATCATTTGAATTATAATTCATGCACTTTCTTGATGCATGAAAAGTGCATGGCCTTTCTGATTCAATTTCTGCTTCTAAGTCACGTTATGTGAATAAAAATAGTTAATAATTCTGCGTGCTGATTACAATATTTTTCCTATAATATCAGTTCTGAGAATTTGGCGGTACATCAATACTTGGCTGGTAGTTATTGGTGTTCTTGATTTCTCCTCACATAACTTCTTTGACAGTGTATTGACACACTCAAAGCGATAGAGTAACGTGACGTGTCGACAGCGTGACGTGACAAGTCAATAACTTGATGTGACACATGTATAGCGTGACTTGACCAGTCCTCATTAAACACCGTAAATCGTTTACCTCGACTTTCTTGAAAAGCATTTTATTAATGGATCCAGGAACAAAGTTGAAAACTGTGCTTTCCTTTCATCCTTTCCGAGAACAGACATGTCACTCAGTTTTCTGTCATTTACAGTTGACCAAGTGAAGCTTTTAGCTCAAAAGCATCACATCTATTTGCTGGACACTGGTCCTATAAACGTTTGTGGTATTACCCCAGCAAATGTTGATCACATTGGCCGAGCCATTCGCGAAGCTGTGACCAGTGTCAACACTCATCTCTAGTCGACTGTCACGCTTTTACTGTACATGTAAGTTGTGTAACGCATCCGTCAGCGTTATTGCCATTCATTGCGTTACTCTTGGGGGCCTTGTGGTGATTAGGTAAACTGTGTCGCAAGCATACACAGCAAAGTTAATCTGGCCACCAAACTCTGGTCGTATTTATTCACTGGTACCTAACGCTACCTGTCAGCTACAGTGTATGTAGATGGTTGTAAGATGGTAGCCCTAATCTGAGGAGTCTCTTGCTATTGTATTCAGGTAGATCACAGTTGTTTTTGGCAGTCATAAGATATCCATTTAATGACTGCATAGTTTGCTTGGTGTTTCACATAGTTCGGTTCAGAAATTTTATTTTAATTGATGACTACATGATACATGATACATATATACATGATACATATATTCCATGTACACTAACATGCATGCACATGTAGAAATTACTTGATCGTAAAAGCGAAGCTCGGTGAAATAGTGAAGAGCTGTTGATCAGCTTGTGAGGGGCGTGGGGTAATTGGGAAAAAAAATCCTGATTCCTTAATCCCACCCACCTCTCCACCCCGAAGATGAAACATGTATTTTGAATTGTGGTCTGTATTGGCCTGTGTTCAACTCTTGTTGGGGAAGTAGTCAAAGAAAGGTCTCATTTTCTACACGTAGTTTTTGTGGACCTCTAACTTTAAACCCACATTCCCCAACTTTGTCTTCTCGATATCTTTGCCAAGCATACAGAGAAAAGGAACATCTACAATTGCAAAGATAATTATCCTTTTGATGTAACAGCATTTTCTCAGAACTGACACTAAAAGGAATTTATGTCAATCACAAAGGAGAAGCTATCTTTAACCTCGCCTGCAAGGAGAAACGAGTATCAAGACGTGATTTGAATTAAAATGATCGTTTTGTGTTTCTCTGCAGTAAAGCAAGTGGAGTTTTTAGCTAAGAAATACCACATCTACCTCCTGAACAGTGGACGAATTAACATCTGCGGGATCACTACTCACAATGTGGACTACGTGGCGCAGGCGATTCATGACGCCGTCACCACACTATCTGACTGAGTGCTGTAAATCACGCTATACACTGCTAGTCGTCTTTGTTTGCGTATCCCGGTAACACTGTGTGTGATCTCGCGCAAAACGTGCGCGTCTGTCTACCAACGTCGCGCAAACGTGAGGTTCAGTTTTTCGCGTGAATCGAGATGGCTAACAGTCAGACAGTTGTTTGGTCTTTGAGGGATCTGGAATTCGATATAACAGGGGAGAATTCCAGTCTTTATTGAAACGGTGTGATGAACAGTGATTATTTTTAAATCGAAAATTTACTTCTTGGCTAAGCCGAGAGCGTTTCCTTTTCAGATCTTATTAAAGTCAGTCAAAGGTATGTCGTATTTGTGAATCTCGTAGTCGCAACAAATCGGTTAAGGGAAAATTAATAAAAAACGTTTCTTCAAATAAACAATTATTGTTTTGATTTTTTGAGAACCATCATGTGTATTTAATCAAAACCTAAAGAATTACTCTGGCCACTGCCGGACGCAAAGTGCACCAAAGCTGCGAAACAAACGTAGGCCAACTGCTCGTAAAAACACAATATGCCTGCACTGATTTCTGCGAACTGAAATTAAACGCAACTTCTTTAAAACACACACAATTACTTTGGCCTCAGTTTAAGTAAACCTAAGCGCGATTAAATACTCGTCCCTCTTAATGCCCTCGAGTCTTCTCCAGCCCGAGTAAAAATAGTTAAAATTTGAGCTCAACGTTAAATATCATGTGATGACGTAGCCCTGTAGATCTCTTCAGGGTGTCCCTGATTGGATGTTATACGAGAAATTTCAAATCGAGCACCAACCAATGAGGGACATTTCACCGATCTGTGTAAGAAGCTTTATGTTAATAACGCGCCATGGAAACCTCCGCTGTAGATGGAAAACTTAACAAATCTAGAGTATTATTCTGACTGTACGTTTTGCCACTGTTTAAGTCGGTTAAGTGATACTTGATTTACTTGTAGACTGGTTATTAAAAGGATCTAACATCGTGTTCGGTGGCTGAATTTGTCTTGATCGTTCAGTGGCCCTAGCTCGCTCTACCTCATTTAGGGACTGGTCAAAAAGTATCGGGGTGGGGGTGGAGCATTTGAAAATACGGTGGTTAGAAAAAACATGACCCACCCCTTCCATTTGACACAAAACTGAGTGATCCACCCCTAAATGAAAGTTGACAATTGCATGACTCACCCCCTATAAAACATGACATTTTTGGTTGCATAATCCAACACAATCACATTTTGTGTATGAAATTGTGGTATTAGTTATGATTTATTTGCAACTTTAAGTCATATCCGTAAACTCTAAAAAATTTGACCTTAAGCTTTGACACTTGGCCTCCAGCCTCGCTACGCGTGGAACAGTGAACCATCTAGAAAAAGGCTGTAGTGAGTCCTGGGACTCACACAGCCAATAAACTATGCCGGAGTCTCAGGCCCAAGAGTGTCAGTCCCAAATCTATGAACATGTGTCCCGTACCCTTGGGGCCAAATAGCATGTAGACACAAGTTGGTCATTTGGTGTTCTTGAAGACCATCATGTCGAAAGAGCACAGTATTTGGAAAATATCTGCCCTGGGACGCTTTGCTCAATCCGTTAGACTTGGTAGCTTCCGTACAGATTTTATAATACATGAAATTGCCATCTCTATCGTACACCAGCCAAGTGAACTTTTTCAGCCAATTTATAGGAAACTAATTATGTGCCCTTTAATTAAATACATTTAATTTAGGATAAACGAAAACTAGTATAAGAGAGGAAAGAGTGAATCAGAGTAAATAAATATATAATGTTAAAATTATGAATACTGAGAAAAAAAAAACTGGTTGAGTGTATTTTTTAAATAGTTTTCTAGTTGGCTTATTACGTATATATAAAGGGATGTCCTTCCAGTAATAGCATCCATTAAATAGTTGGGCAAAATTTTATTATATTTATTCTAAAGGATCGTGGATTCAGATGTTCCGGCTAAGGATGCACTTCGAGTTGTGTAATTATGTTGTTCAGATACTAGACACACAATGAGATTCGAAGACTTATTATCAATTTGGTGATCATAAAATAATTGGCAGGTACATGTATATAATTTAACAATGTCAGGAAGCTTAATGGGGCCAAGGATTACCTAATGACTGTTTTGTATTCTCACCGATTGTGATAACGTTTGTAGAAGATCATTTGCACCAAAATTCAGATCATTTTGGTTGAGCTAGTTGTGCAATGTAGCTGTTATTTGAGGGCGCCACTTTCGGAGAATCGTGACTAATAGGTTCGCTACCTTGAAGATATGATTACGAATCTGAAATTTATCTCTTTTGGGAGTTGGTAGGTTCGGTATGATATATGAGAGTACTGTGAAACAAACAAAAAACATTTTCCTCAGTATTGCGCGGCACAGTTGTACCATAAACTGGATTCGTGCACTAACTGACTCATGGGCGGAAGTACGTTGTTGGAGGTGTTTGGTGATATCGTGTTCAGATTTACACGGAGGATGACAGAGCACTACAACCCAGAGGAACCTGAATTCACGGCAGAGTCTTTTGGCTACGATCCTCTACAGAGCACAGGTCGAGAATGGTATTATCCTCCTGTTGACGAGCTTATTTATCAAGAATACAGCGACAAAGACATCACAAGCTTCGCCTACCTGGCATCTAGCAGCCTTGATGTACAAGTTATAAATGCGTGTTTACCAGAGGAAAGCACAGAGGAAGGTAACAAGGAAAGTAGGCAAGAAGAAGACAAAGAAATGGCTTGGAAGCGTCTTAGACCACCCGTTCTACAGACAATTGTTAAATCAATGTACATTGGAGGTTTAATTTCACTTCTCGCCGCCTCCATCGTGGGTACAATATACACATTGCTTTCTTATCTTAACTATAAGATGTTGTGCTACCGCGGATTTCAACAAGGGGATTTAATTTCAGCAAGAATGCAGTGGATGAGAACAATTGCAGATATAATCGGTTGCGTCTTCTATTATGCATACCCAGGTTTAAACATGTTATTTCTTTTTCGGCCACATCAGCTGAAAGGGATCAAAACTAAACTGATTCTCGTTTCTTTTGTGATGTTCATTTTACATGCACTTTTTCGCACAGTTCTACAAGCATTTGGAAAACCTTTCTTTAACCTTCCTGCTTTATACAGAGACTTGTCTCATGTTCCAGTGTTTATTTTCGTTTTCACTTCTGTTTGTGTGCAATTCTATTTTGTCGCAAGACACTTGCTTGTACGACTCAAACCAAATTTAACATGTCTAATTTGTAAAATGGCAGTTTCATCTTGTTGCGCTGTCATCGCGGCCTTTGTCATCAGGTATGCTATTTACACAGCGTACAACAAGCAAGACACGGAAGGCAAACTCGTTATCGCAATCTTCTCCCCTCTCATGGGTGTGGTTGTCAAAGCAATTTCACGAATTTGTGTTTAGCGGTTGTGGAACATTACCCATCCAGGATATTCGTATGTTTTATTAGCACCGTTGTATTGCTTATTGTCTGTCATGTTTCGAGTTTTGCAAGCGGACCTTGACAGCCTGGAATCTATTGCTGTTCTTGGAATAATTCACGGCTTTGCCGAA
>Ga0126338_10001407_pt1 | contig 15548 bp, 11 predicted proteins | sample OrbCmetagenome_2_FD_92529 | JGI IMG/M metagenome (GOLD analysis project Ga0126338, IMG submission 92529) | Coral microbial communities from Petempiche,Puerto Morelos, Mexico - Orbicella C C metagenome | ecosystem: Host-associated > Invertebrates > Cnidaria > Coral | place: Petempiche,Puerto...
AATAATAATAATAATAATAATAATTCAATGAATAATACATTCATATTTTACTCATATAATAATGATAATAATTACATTTCTATAGCACTAAATTATAAAAATATTCTAAAGCACTTTACAAAATATTACGTCTAAACAAAAATAAAATTGCAGTTACATACAATGCCAACATACAACAAATGCAGACACAACAAGCAAACTAGCAGGTAATCATAAGACCTTAAGATGTTAACTTTACTAGCTTAATTCCACAAATAATCAACAAAAACTAATTTTGTGTTCTCAACAGCTGAATTTACTGTACAAGTTAAAGTTTTCATATATAACAGTGAGAACCCAGACAACATAATAGACACAAAAGTGAAACATGTAGATAATAATGCTTTCTGTTTGACTTGGAGATTGATCAGGACTGAAATACAACCTTTTGTTATGAAGACGTTTTCCATAAACACAGTTGCATGTGACATGAAATGATGATGATATTCATGTTGCATTACAGTGACATGGTTCTGTAATCTTAGCATTGACACACTTTTCTGGTGTACAATGTGTAAATGCTACTAAGCTCATTAATTCATAATTTCCTCTATAAGACGTGCCTGCAGCGAATCATGATGGCAGTTGTATTCATTATCTTAGACTGGATAAAGTGGAACCCTGCTAATACGGTCACCAACGTCAATGAAAATTTGGACGTATGAATGGGGTTGAGCCAAATTCATGACTGGTCTAAATTGTGTGACATCATACAAACACTGCACTGCCAAACAACTGTTCTTTAATAAGCATCCAGAATGCAGATATATAACTTTGAAAAATTGAAAAATCAATCATTACATGCAACATTACCCACTGTAACAATGAAAAGACGAGCATAACTGGTTTGAGTGGCCTATAAACAGGCTGAAATTACACACTGGTTGGGATTTCAGAATGTGGCCATTGGCCATATTAATTGGGTTGACACACTAACATGGTTTCCTTATAAGAAAATGTATGGGCATTTTGCCAGGACAAGAAAGACTGGTTGAAATAAAGAGGTGACCGTAAGGTGGGCTTCCACTGTATTTGTTTTGATGAATACAACCACCGTGACACCCTGTGGGCATGACTCATCTAGAGGGAATTGGCCATTGTCCTCCAAACCACAGATGGAAAGGAGAATTCAACATCTATCACTCTTATAATCAATAATTTACTCATTGACACTAAGTACACAACATCTACCATTTATTCATAGAAATGCACCTTCTTATGCAAAACAGGAACAAATAAAATCATTGTAACAAGCAACATTACACAATACCTTTGCGGCTGCACATCTAACAGACATACTTCTGTCTGTTAGAGCTCCACGGACAGCTTTATAGATATCCCTGTGTAATACTGCTCCATTACTTCCAAGGCCACGCAAAACCCGTTCCAGACTCAGCATGATTTCACAGCGTCCTTGAGACTACATGTAGACAAACAAATAAGCCATGTACACTCTTTTTTAATTAGAAGCTATTAGATATGAAAGCTGAAGCTGTGATTGAACAAAACATCAAGACTGCACTAAGAACTACCAAGGCTGAGATTGTTATAACTAGATTTTCCTAAAACCTCCTACTGTAACATCATTTTGAAATATTGAAGTATTTCCACTGCGATAGCCTGTATACATTTTTTCCCTAAGAAAGCAAATATCTAAAAAACTTAAAACACAAAAATTGTTTAACCTCAAGTAACATGTTAAGAACATTTTCAGACCCAAACCAAGAAAAAAAACTTACAACATTCAGTATCAGTTGAGCCTAGTATCAAAATATAAGCCATTCTTGTTATAATAAATATTTAGTAGGTAGATAAATGGCTCCAGAAGATTATTTGTGGATACTGCAGTTTTAACATTAAGGCTATGATGGAATGGTAAGCAACTACAATGGGCGACAAAAGTAGTTGATACACTTTTAGAATGTGACACTTTTCAATATTCAACCTCTTATTCTATTATATTTGTATCTAGCATTCATTCTATGATACCCCCAGCCCCCTGATTCAATATTGTATAGGTGCTGTGGTCTGTGCAGTTTAAGAAATAGAAAAACCAACATTGTTTGGGGGAAGGGGAGAAAATGTTTCAAGACACTCGCAAATCAAATTTTACTGCCAAGTGTCTCAATGCTTTTGTCGCTCATTGTGCATATTGTGTCAAAACTACAAAGTACCTCTGCATTTTTCATGGCTTTGATCAGAGTTTGTACAGTCTCCTGATATGATCCACCAGCCTAGAAAAATAAATTACACAGTGATGTAAATATTACCACACCTTCTTACGACAACTTTGTTCAACAATATGTTTGAAAGGAGAGATGAATTTTTCACTCGTTTGCCTCACGATGGAGTCACTTTAAGATGTAGATCGCAACATTTTGACTGCTATACTGCTAGTCTTCATCAGGCAATGAGGTCAATTGTTGCGTGTCACTATTTGTAGCACCTTGGTTCGCTGCTATTGGTACATTTCGATCCTCATTATTACTCTGACTTCGTGGCGCTGTTCCCTCATAGGTCCGCATTCTAACTGACCGGCTGTTGTGCTTTCTGATTGTAGGCATCATTGCTTCAGGAATTTTGATTCCACTATCTCTGTTGATGTTATTTGGGTGAAGTCTTATATGGATAGCTTCCTTGACCATTTGTGTGTACCAGTGAGGGTCATGATCAATAAACTTGACTTTGTCCCGGATGGGTAAATGCCCCGTCTCGTTGGCATGTTCTGAGATTGTGGTGGCTTGAGTACGAGCAAGCCATATGTCTTTGTTGCAAGGAATCAACAACAACACTGTCTTGTTTTGTTGGTTCAAGGGTGTCTTTAGGTCGCACTAAGTAGGACCTAAGAGTTGTGTCAGAGATCTCAACAATTGGTCAATTGTTGCGTGTCGCAACAATTGACCTCATCGCCTGATGAAGACTAACAGTTTAGCACTCGAAACGTGAAACATTAAAGTGACTCCATTGTGAGACAAATGAGTGAAAAGTTCAACTATCCTATCTTACCCCACGATTAATAATTTACACATCTTTAATACATTTGAACTTATCAAAGGCATCATGTAGACCAACTCATTAATGCAGCAGCCACACATGATGGCAGTTAATCAGTGATTTAATAGATCCCCTTTACGCATACAAGAAAGTTCTTGGAAACAGTTTAGTAGTGGCAGGCAATTAGGTAGTAATCGTTTTATAATTATTGTTTCCTTTTCATTTCAAAGATGTCAAGAATGCTTTGACTTTTACCTTTTACTTGGGGAGCAAGGATGTTGTAGTAGTAAGACCCCTTGCCTCCCACCAGTGCGACCTGGGATTAAATCATGCTCTTAAGTGGGTTGAAGTTTATCGAAGGTTCTAACCTTGCTGTTCGGAGGGGATTTTCTCTGGGTTCTCCAATTCTACTCCATTTACAGAAAGCAACACTCCACATTCTAAAATTTGATCTTGAAAGCCTTTCCATGCAATGTGCCACTCCCAAATCCCATTTAGTTATAATTATAATTTATCAAATTTACTTGTATGCCAAACAGTTTAATTTTCTAGTAAGTGCTTGTGAGGTTCAAAACACAAAGGATCAGTTTATATCTTTTGAGACTCTTGTTGTACCTGCCACCCCCTCCCCCCCCTTAAAAAAATTCAAGACATATGCACTGGCCCATGGAATTTACCACTTGAGATATTTTCATATTTACATTTGCATTTGAAAAGGCTGCCCGCACTAGACTCAGTTGCAAGATAGTTCCAGTCCTATATTGAGAATACTAGTATGGCCTATTTTATTATTACCATTCTTCCCAGCCTGTCATAAATGGCACCTATGCAAGTCACTGCAGTTCTACAAAAAAATTAAATCACTATATAAATATGATAGCATTCAACAAATTGAACAACCATACATGTCCTTACATGTCCTTCATAACACAGATGTTGTCAACACCACACAAGACAACATACATTTATATAGTGATTAAATGTAGTTCCTTATATTACTACTAATCCAAACGTTTGCACTTTGTTTAATCTTATTAGTCTAGGTACAGTTGAACCTCTAATATATAGATTTAGCAAAGCCTAAAAGTGGAGCTCCTCATTACAACAATTAACCATAAATGAAAAAAGGATTTTCCCCCTGGATCAGAAACTCAAAAAATGATCAATTGTGAGCATGTGATTGTTCAGTGTGTGATGTCACTACTTTTTACATTTTAACAAACCATACTAAATGAGTATACCCAAGATTGTAGAAATTACGTACGCAACATATCAACGATAATTGTGCAAGGAATATGTCGGATGAAAAGTCAACAACGTGTCAGGGTTTAACTTGCGTTAAAATTTTGCCTTTGCATGTACTCCCTCCCTCTCCCCCAGAGTAATAACCTGGCTTGAGCCCGCAATCCAATCAAAAACCCAGTACCTGGTCAGCGCTCAACTTAAAAAAACACGTAACCTCGATGAGCTCTTGACCTGAGCCCGTGATATGGTCACGTGATACTGGTCAGTGGATATCTTGTTTTGACAGCTGTCAATTAATCATAACATGGATGTGCAATATCAAACATGTACTTATGGTAATGGTGCTACTCTCTTATTTTTCATGGAATGGGGCTTGGTGTACGGAGGTACAGACGGACAGACGTATGGACATGGGTTACCAAATTTTAGATAAGAATCCATCCATTTCGCTAGTACAACGGTTTAATTACCTCAGCTCAGAACAGTTTGCATGTACACAGAATGATAGAAAAGCGAAATGAATGGAAATACAACAAACATAGCCTGACTAGTGCCAGGTCCCTAACTTGAGTACACTAGTGCCAGGCAGGCCTGACTGATTACGTTCTATCTCCCCCTAAGTCTTTAGTGACAATGTATAAACTGGGGCAGTTAAGACTGATGTAATAAAAACAGAACGGAACAAGTGTCAATGAGTTTGTTAAATTGTTCACAGTTCTAGAAGGCCTTTTTTGTTGTGGTCCCTAAGGGGGGCTCCTTTGTTCGGGGCTTGGTTGCAGGAGGGATTGTAGGGGGTGCCGCTGTCAGCTGATGGTTGAGTGGTCAAGATTGGTGGTAACTGAGTGCTGTCTTGTGTGGGATGGAAGTGCATTGCTCCAGGTGTAGGGGATTCTGGTGCTACTGGTCCCGGTGAAGACTTCGCAGGTGGCTACCCAGTTGAGGCTGGTAGTAGAGGAGTTATTGGGTTGCATAGGGAGGGCGGCTCGGGGAGATACCGAAGGTCATCATCAATAGTGTGTTGAGGAAGCTGTTCCTGTACGGGAATATATTTCCTCAAGAATTAACGGTTGCGGATGGTGAGTCGGCCCAAGCCATCAACCTGTACTACATACTGGTCAAACTGGCAGATCTCCATGATGAGGCCCGTCTTATTTGATGGGATGTGGACCAGTTTGGTTCTGGATGCGCACAAGGTCACCAACTACCAGGGGTGGGAGTCTCTTGGTGTGTTCCGTCAACCTCTCTGTGGCTTTCATGTGTCTGATAGGGCCTGCTCCCTGTTGGCAAGGGTGTCACTCCAGGTTGGATGTGGTTTGTAGCGGCCAGGCAATATGGGTATCAAGTCCTTGATTGGTCGCCCAAATATGCACTGTGCTGGAAACAGTTTTGTGTTGGGGTCAGGGGTGTTTTGATATTGGAGTATGGCACATTGTAGGGAGTCTGTGTCAAGAATGCCATGGGCATCGGTGTTGTCGGTAATGAGGCATTTCATGATCTTCACACCAACTTCTGTGTGGAGGTTTGAGTGTGGGAAGGCTACTGATGAGAGGCGGTTGTGTACACCCCACTCTTTCAAGAATTGACGTGTGGTAGTCACAGTGAATTCTGGGCCACCATCTGTGGCACACTCATCAGGGATGCCAAATGTTCTGAATGTGTGGTGGAGGCAGTCAATAAGGCCCTTGGATCCCTCTTGCACTCGTTCGATGATGGGCCAGTTGGAGTAGCGGTCCACAATAACGAGGTAGTTCATTCACCTTGTAGTGAAAAAAGTCAGCACATATGGACTGGAAGGGATATGCTGCTGAGGTGAGGGGGTAGGGCGGAGCACTGGATTGTGAAAGGGCCATGCGGTTGCAGTGGCTGCAGTTCTCCTGCAAGGCTCTGATGGCTGCAGTGATTCCTGGCCAGAATACTGTTGCTTCAGAACGGGCAGTCATTGAGGTCACCCCTTGGTGGGCCGAATAAAGAACATTTAGGATATGTTGTCGCAGTGATGGGGGTATGACCATGTGGTCCTTGTAAAGGATAACACCATCAATGATGTAGAGGTGTTCTTGAAATGGGTGGTACACTTGGAGGGCCTGTGGGAGCTCATGTCAGAATCTGGGGAAGCCAGACTCAATGAAGGAGATCAGCTGGGTCACATCCTTGTCACTTATGGTTGCCAGTTGGACTCTGTCCCATGTGATAACCATGGCATGCAGTGTTGAGGAGGCCAAGGATGAGAGTTGATCATCGAGGTGGGAGGTTGGTGGAGGGTCTGCACAGCAAATGCCAGTCATGAAGGAGGGGCTAGGAGAGGGTGGGTCATCCGAAGTGCCTGTACATGTCACATCATCAGGTAAGATCATCGTATCTGCTGGGTCAGTGGGGTGGCAAGAGATAGCATCAGCAGCCTTATGTCGCATTCCAGGAATGTGAATCATACAGAATCTGTAATGTAGGGTCTTCCCTTTAAGGTTGCAGAGGCGAGCATTGGAAATTTCATCAACGGTACAATCACCAAATATCTTGAGCAAAGGCTTGTGGTCTACCGCAATGATTAGGTCTCTGCACCCAAGGACAAAGAATCAGGCTTTGTCAAGGACATCGGCCACTGCAAGAGCCTTTCCCTCTACAGGGACGTATTTTGCTTCAGCAGCATGGGTGAAACAGCCTCCAACGAGGGTTATCTTCCAACCTGTGCGACAACAAAATGGCAAAGCCAGTACCCTATGCCATCTTTGGACCAGTCGGTAGCCAGGCAAGTTGGTTTGGATTTATCAAAGATGCGGACACCCTCTTCAATATCTCTGATGATGGTAGCTTTGGATTCCTCAAAGAGCTCATTGTTCCAGTAGAAGGATGTGCCCGGCTCAAAAAGCTGCGGAAGGGCAGCATGCGCTTGGTGGCAGCAAAGGCATACAAGACTTGATTGAGGAGGCCAAACCAGGATCTAACATCAGTGATGTTTGTTGGGGTTGGGAAATCATGGATGGCATCAAGGTACTTCTTTCAGGGTCGAACATTTTGAGGGGTAATTTCAAATCCTGCAAAGTCAACAGTGTCAGCTCCAAAGACGAACTTGTCCGGGTTGAGAACGATGCTGTGTTGACCACATAAATCAAGCCCATCCACTGCTTGATGGAAGCTCTTGGTGAGGTTACCTGACCAAAGGAGTGTTTCATCAATGCACTTTGTTTTGTTGGGGACATGAGAGACAATCTCATCAAAACGTCGGGAATAGCCATTGCCAGATACTATGTAGCCTTGCGGTGCAGTTTTGTACCAATATCTCCCTCAAGGAGTGATGAAGGTGGTAAGGGGGCAGTCATCTGGGTGCAGGGGGACACTGTGGTATCCATTCCAGCAGTCAGACTGTTTTCTTTGTATTGCTGGGTACAGACCGTGCTTGGTGGAAAGGGCTCTGTGTGTGGTAGGTTTCACGTGTAGCATGGCAGCTGAGTGCCTGAAAGTCTGCTGTGCGGCAGGGTTGACCATTCTTTTTGGCATAGATGACCATGGGGTGACAACATGTGACAGCCTTGCCTACTTGGACTGGTTTGAGGACACTTAGTGCAATGCCCTGGTCTAGGCCGGCCTTGACACTTTCCTGCCAGTGGAGTGGAACCAGGACTGGGGTGTGGTGGGCCACTGGCTCTGCAGTGGGGTCAACCATAAGCCTCCTGGTGGCACCCTTCATCAATGGTAGTGGTTGGTGCTCACAGGTATTGAAAGTGCTGGATTTGTAGTAATTCAGGAGCCATTGCTGTAGGTGCTGTTGGTTACCCTCAGTGGCAGGAAAAGGCAGCTGCGTGGGTTTTGGTGGTAGTGGTGGTTGGCGGCATGGGCAATCACATGGAGGGCTGACTGCGCTGTCGGGTGTGTGTGGCTGTGTGGCTTAGTGGCTGGTGAGGTTCTCTTTTCCTTAGGTGCCAATTTGGGCTCTATCATGGTTGTAGAGTGGAGGGCTTCACCCAGGGTGGGGAAGTTTGGGGAGATCATGCCTAGAGCTGTGCAAGTCTCCTGGCTCAGGAACAGTTTGTCGGCATCACTAGTGAGGTACACAATTTGCCGGGATTCGGAGGGTGTCCAGACTTAGAGCGGCCGGAGAACCGTAAGATGACTGCCCCAGGATTTTGATGCCATGGTTGTTGGCTGCATGCATACACATGGTAACTGGCATCAGCAAAGTGTCAAGGCCGGCCTAGACCAGGACATTGCACTAAGTGTCCTCAAACCAGTCCAAGTAACAGTAGCATTACTTTTAATATTTTCATTGAAATTGTAATTTTTTCTTTAGCAAGAATGAGTGCAAATAAAGATTGATTATTATCAGATCATCCTCGCATAAGCCGAGGTGGCCGATTACCGTCATACTTGCCAAGCAGCTCTGACAGGCCATGTCAGCCATTGCAGTGATTTTGGTCATTACCGGCTTGGATGTGATCGCTTTGAATTCCAGGGCTGCATAATCATTTGGGTAGACTGAGTTTGGGATGGCTGTTGAACCCAGCAGTCACTGAGGTGGTGGTAAAGGTGGTAACCTAATGAGATGGCATTCTCCCTAGGATTGCAGCTGAGGCTGGTGGCTGTACAGAGGGCATCGAAGATGGCGCCTTCAACCTCACTGGTGGCACTTTTTGAGGGGTCACTGTGCTAGGTCGTTGCTCTTCCTTTGCTGTGACAGACAGCCTCATAATGGTTCGCCCATTTGCAGTGTGTACATGTTGTGCCATAGGTAGGACACTCACTCTTTCTAACCCTGGAGGGGCATTCTTCCCATGGCCATGTTTGCCGCAACAATTACATGAGCCAGGTTTCGATTGATCCTTGATTTCATCCTGCTTAGTGCAGCGGTATTGACTGCAGGCAGCGTCTAATCTCTGTGATTGTTGGAGATGCCCTGCCAACCGTTTCCCGGCCTCCTTTGCTTCAACAAATTGTAACACCGTCTCCAGGGACATGTCTTGGTTTTTGTCTCCAAGTAGGTCTAGCTGGATTTTGCTGTCAGCGAGGCCACGTATCAACACATCATGGAGAACGTTCTGGGTATAGTTTACTTTGCCATTGCAGCTTGGGCACATGGTGGAGAATTTGCAAACACCAGCCCGACCACGCAAGCAGGTGCCAAACTACTTATGAGCTCATCTCGGTCCTGGCGCATCTGGTGGAGTTGTTCTCAAGCTACCACAGTGTTCTCTTCTCTCATGGTGAGTTTCTCAATGGCGGCTATCACCTCAGCAATGGGTTTGTCGGCCAGCGAACTGCCGGCATTGCGAGAAAGGTCCTTTCGTAATCGTTCATCGCAGCACTTTAGCAGCTGCATGACTCCATTCTTCCCAGTGACATTGGTTGCTTCTACATAATCATTCCAGCGTGTGAGGAAGTAAGACCATTCTTCACTTGACCCTGCGGCAAAGACTGTTGGGCCCTGGACCTTTTCTGCTTTTGCCATGGTGGCAGGATGTCGTGCAGCAGCAGCCGTGGTGTGAGTGCAACTCGAATGGACGGAGATTAGAACAGCGGTGAGGGCGTCCTCAACGTCAGCCATTTTGTACTCACAATCGGGAAATGGGCATCTATGCTTTGGCATTGTTGTTGTCCAGGAGTGGGTCCGTGGAAGTTGAGAGACACTGCATGTTGTGAAGGCCAGATGGTGGCCAGTTTATTGTCTTTCGCGAACAATGAAACTCGACTTCTTGTCGCTGAGGTTCCCGCCACTTTCTCTGTAGACTTATTTTTGCTTTTCTATCATAGATAAGAGTCCATCCATTTCGCTAGTACAACAGTTTAATTACCTCAGCTCAGAACAGTTTGCATGTATGCAGAATGATAGAAAAGCGAAATGAAACAAAATACAACAAATGTGGCCTGACTAGTGCCAGGTCCCTAACTTGAGCACACTAGCACCAGGAACGGCCTGACTGCTTATGCTCTAAATTTTCTAAGGTATGGGGCTCCATTTGTGCACCTTCAGCATGCAGGAGCTCTGCTATTACATAGCCAACCCTTTATCAAGTCCTGAAATTATTGTCAGTAATATGCTGCAAATAAAACCCTTATTAACTGGCCACCTCTATTCAGTGGCCATGGCCACCTTTTGGTCATCCTGATGAGGGTTCTTTTGTTGCCTTTACCCCACAATGGTATAAGTACACATTACCAGGTGGAAAAAGAGTAAAATTAAACAGTATAGTCTGTCATGATAAGGCTTAACATATGCATGTACCATATTGCCTGTTTGAAAGCCCCATTGTCAAAGTGTTCTTGGCATATCCAAGAAAATGTTGTACTACAAAAATTTATAGATGACTCATTGAGAAGGGAACATTATACAATTTCATTGTCATCTTTATTCATCATAGATATCATAGTATCATTTTCAATTTACCATTAAAAAGTTGCATGTTTTAAGCAGATGCTTTTGGCTAATTAATGCTTCAAGTGTTATGTTGAAAGGTGCAGCATGGTTCAAGCCCGCATGGAATCCAAGTGAAATTAAGGATAATTTAGTAATCAGGACTGTCATTCAGGACCATGACCAGTAACACCTCTCAAGGCTGAGTATGCTTGATGTTTCCTTGATGCTAAGGTGAACCTGCCTGTTGTTGCTGGAATCCACCCACAAAGTAGCACGTTTTCTACAGGTGTGGAGAACAAACTCAAAACTCAATGACAATCCTGCTAATATCATGCACATTTTTGGAGGTAACAAAAATTGCCTGAGTCGTGCATTGAGGGGGGCAATCTCTTGAACTTCTGAGAACGCATAAGTGATATTTTTAATCCTAAATTTTATAAAGAATCGTTCAATTACTTGTCTATCACATAGACATGGAAGCCAAACTGGTTTTATTAGCAATAGAAAAGTAAACTAAGCAGTATTCAGCAAGTGTCAATGAACTCTAAAAACCCACAAATCAGCTCATTATCACACTTCATTTCTGCACAACAACACCACGACAATCAAACCACATTTGCTGAAAAACCTTAAACATACATAAAATATTGACTTTTAGGCAAAGTTAAGCCTCTGTAATGAATGTTTTTAAGACATTTAGAAGTTCTTCAGTCAGACCTCAATGACGATGCACTGACTTGTATGAACCACAGTTGGTTCTGCTAAGGCTTGGTGAGCTTTTATTGCACTGACTTATCTCCAGTAACAATGCAGCTGGGAGCATATCAAGCTGTGTTGAAATGTGTACGACATTAGTGGATAGAGATGACTCAAGACACCTGCTGGATGTAGAATTATTCTTGAAATCATCTGTTGTTATCATTTCTCGCCTGAGCCATAGTCACCAAGTCCTTGGACCGATTTTCTTCAGTGTATTGGAAATTTTAGCTTTTTCAGCAAAAATGGTATTCCTTGGTTGGCAATCTCCTTTCAGGACAGACATCTTCAACTGGCGAGTTCTCCATCATTTTCATCACTGCAGTGTCAATGGTATTTTTGCCCCTTGTGTTTTCTTGTACCACATGCCAAAAACCATCCATTGATTACAGAACTGATTGCAGAAAAGAAGAATGGACTGTTCACTGCAATTTCAGTTCCATTGGTTTTCCACTTTTCCACTTCAAAAAAAATGGTCTTCCAGTGCTTTGTGTTGTTTAGTGAATTACATTTTCTCTCATTCCCATAGTTCTTCAATAAATTCATCATCAACTTTCTCAAAACAAGAAACCACCGCAGCAATTTTCTTTACCATTGCCAAGTGACCAGAGAGCCATGCAATTTTGCCCTTGATAGTTTAAGAAATTAAGAGCAAATGTCTTCTGTCTCAGCCAATAAAAATTAATTACTTTTGCATTTTATGTTAATATTGTTATAACTGAAATTAAATCTGAAACAACTGAAGTACTTGTGACTTCTGAAGAACTTACAGTTTGACTGGAAGGTAAGACTGTGACTCATCCTTGGACCTAATGATATCACTGCACTTGTTGACTGTTTCATATAATGTCCTGGTGCTTCCAATACTGTACAGCAGTGCATAACATTTTGCAAGCAGCTGCCTTGTTGGTGGACCAAGGATTTCAGTTAAATGTTTTGAAAGTTGTTCCTCAAGTTTCTCTTGGGAGTTCTTAACTTCTGTCTGAGAAACAAAAACCAACTCAGAAAAATGCACTACAAGTTAGCTAAATGTATTTTCTTTGAGTTTTGATTGGTTTTCTAGACTGCTTACCTATCTTGTAATTAGCCCCTCAGGAGGGGTAATGTCATATATACTATATGGGTATGTGCCCTTGTGAAGGATATGGTTTTCAGGCAGTTAAGTCTTGGATAGAGTGTAGAATTCAGACAGTTTTGGACAAAAATGAGGTATAATTTAATGGAAAAGTGCCCAATGTTATATTGTAATAAATCATTTAGTCTAGTACAGGGGTCTTTACCAGGGATTCTAAGAAAGAAATCAAAACTAGAAAGTGACTTTGTAAGGTTTAGTTAGTGTATTTTTTACTACAAAAGTGATAGTTTCTGCGTGGAAAATAGCTAATGTGGGATAGGGTAGGAGTTTCTTTTGGTGCCTAGTCTAGAATAGGTCCAGCTAACCATGGGTAAGGGTTTCAGTGTCCCAGTGGCACATCCCTACCCAATGATTTACAGAGCAGCCCCCGCCCCCTTGGGAGAGGGGATTAGCCAGAGTGATTACTTTGGTTTTGGTTTCACTTCACTCAATTGAAAACCACTCTAACATCAACGATAAATCTCCTGGAAAGTAATAAAAATAGAACTATATAGTAGTTGTGTCGCATGGATTTAGTTTTGTACTTTCTTTTTTTTTAGTATAAACAGGCAATAGTTGCTATTTGGCACGAAAATATGCTACGATATTTGTCCGCGGACATTACCTGTTCCAAGAAGCCAACAGTTTTCCAAGAGCATAGCTTGAGGAAAACTGTGAGCTTCAAGGAACAGATAATGTCCAAGGACAAATATCTGAGCATATTTTCCCACCAAATGGAGGCTATTGTGTTTGTTATCCTTCAAATCTTTTCTGCAACACATGCAATTTTGAAAATTGGGGAATATTCTCGGATATTCCCCAGTTTTAGCTAGGGAATATTTGGTCATGTGATGTGTTTAGACCAATTGCATGTGAGCGAAAACATTTCATGGATTATAATCAGTGTTGTCTGATCTTACATAATGTTTTTTGGATATAAGAACACCACAAACTGGCTAGAGGTAAACTGGGAAATGATATCATTAATATCCTTACTAGTAAGATAGGGGGCGCTTTCCATTATACCAAAGATTCCAGAAATTTTGGTCAGAATTCAAATGGAAATGTCCGTTTCGGTTTCTTCCGACCGGAATATTTGGAATCACCTCTGGAGGTGGTCTACTTATTTTGGTCGGAACATTCCGGCTGAAATTCGCTGTTCCATTTTTGACAAACCGGTTCTTTGCCCTATTAGGGAATTCGGTAAAGGAATAAAAAAATGGCAAGAGCCATTCCTTTTGGTAGGCCCAGTTTAATCGGAAAATGTCGTTCCATTTTCCTCGGGTATTCCCACTGATCTCTGACCGGTCAGTTTGGCACCCAAAACACCCAGGGAAAATACTCCACTTGTGTCACAGTGAAGCTCCTTATGAACTTCACAAGCAGTGTATTTTCCAGTAAAAAACTCTTCTCTATATAATAATAGGAAGTACACTGTCAAAATGGAACTGAAACCATTTCTGAACTACTGAAATGCAGGTAGTTTCGTGTTATTATTCCCTGGCCATCAAAAGCCATTTGGAAAAAGACAAATTAACTCTTTAACCTGGTAAAGTTACGACAATGCACAGTTCCAATTTCACATGCCTCCTAAAAAAGCCCACCAAATAGCAGAATTAAGCTCAAATTTTCTTCTGAGAGCCTCACCTTTTTGACAGCGGTAATGTTATCTTCGAGATTCCTAAGCCATTCATAGATAAATATGGCTTTTTGATTTGTTGGCGTTCGGCCGTACTCCTCTTCATTGTAAACCAGTGTAGGTGAATCGAAATCCATATCGAAAACAGTCCCACAATTTTTATATTTACTTCAAACCAGCGAAAAAAACAGCTTTGTAGTCCGCCATCTTGGCCTTGGCAAACAGCTTCTGCAAACGGATGTTGTGTTTAATCGCGGGCTCAGATGAATACGGCAGCGCACTCCAGTCGACACGTCCACGATGTCGTCCACGATTAGTCGGCATTGGTTACGGGTGTCACGAAAACTCAGACCCCGAAAACTCAGACCTCAGCTCGACCTCAGACCCCGAAAACCCAGACCCCGTAAACTCAGACATTGATATTCTGCTCCCGCAGTCCCGCAATCGATAAATATTTGCATAAGGAAACACGGGACCGCGGGACTGCGGAAGCACTAGGTTTATACCCATTTAATATTCTTTTTTTATATACTTTAATGATTAATGTCATGACTGCAGGACTACTGGAGCAGGAGATTAATGCCACGCAATCGTGGCCGGGTATTCTGAAGTTGGACAACATAATAGCGACTCTGTCTTTCTAATTCTTCGACAAAAAATTCGCCAGCGAATGTCTCACCAAAGTCTCGGGTGATATTTTAAACCTTGTTAGTTTTTCACCGTTTTATCGACGCGACAGCGATAAACCGGAGAACATAAACATCTCACTCCTTTCGGGTATGGTAGACTACGAGTAGTCCCACTTTCGCTTAGTCCGTCGTGCGTGACGAGAAAGAAAACCGCGAGAAAAAAATGGCCGCGCGAAATCCTGGGGGCGAGGAGCGCCTCCAGGATTTCGCGCGCCCATTTTTTTCTCGCGGTTTTCTTTCACGTCACGCACGACGGACTAAGCGAAAGAGGGACTACTCGTAGTCTACGGGCATGGCTGTTGCCTATGAACATTGCGTGACCATAAAACATTTCAGGTGAAATCTTTTTTTTGTTTTAATTTCGAGGGGTCTGAGTTTTCGTGACACCCCATTGGACACGGCATACTTGTAAACAACAACTGGATGAGGTTTTTGTGATATTCAGAATAATCAAGGTCGAGGTAGAAGTTTTCGGCTGAGGCTGATAACACTTTTTGAGACCTTGATTATTCTGGATATCACAAAAACCGAATCTAATAATTGTTTTATAATACAATGAATGAAAAAACAAATGGCAGTCATGTTTTTACTTCTTCTCTGAAGGCAAGCAACACAAAGCGCGCGAACTTAACATGATTACCCTTCGAAATCATGCACCATGGTCATGACGTGATTACCCGTGACCTTCAGTGTCCTTGACATGATTATTGTATAATCTGCAGCTAG
>Ga0126338_10001408_pt1 | contig 15540 bp, 6 predicted proteins | sample OrbCmetagenome_2_FD_92529 | JGI IMG/M metagenome (GOLD analysis project Ga0126338, IMG submission 92529) | Coral microbial communities from Petempiche,Puerto Morelos, Mexico - Orbicella C C metagenome | ecosystem: Host-associated > Invertebrates > Cnidaria > Coral | place: Petempiche,Puerto...
ATTGTTCTCGATTGCTATCGATTGCTATCGATTATCAGTTTCATCGATTGATCAGGCTGGGATATTTAAAATCTGGATTGAGATGTTAAGGCAGACTACAAGCACTGGCTGGGGTCACTGAAATTTTTCATTCCCTCAGGTTTGTGAGGTTGAAACAAAAAGAAAACACAGGTGGCCCAAGCTTGCAAATGAGCATCCCTATACATACGGTAGTATTCATGGTATGCGACAGTTGAAATGTAAGGATTTGTATAGGAAAACGATTATGTTATCTTTTTGTGGCAATCTTTAAGGTATTGGCTCAATACCAGATGCCTGTCTTAGTCGGCTGCTGGATCACAGAAACCTTGGCATTCATTCAGAGATGTTCAGTGATGGTGTAGTAGCTTTGACAGAGAGAGGAGCAATAACCAATGCTTTCAAGAATGTGCTGCCTGGAAGATGTGTGGGAAGTTTTGTGATTGGAACAGAGAAAGTTTTTGAATTCATTGACAATAATCCTTTTGTAGGTGAGTTATGACTGGCTTAGTTGTTCAAAATCCAGTTTCCACTCACTCAGGTTTAATTGCATCAGTTAACCCAGTAGGGAGTTTAAGAAGCTACGACGGCGACGCCGGGGACAACCTCGACTAAAAAATAAATTAATATTTCACCGGCAAATCTCGCGATACTCTTAAGTCAATTAGTTTGTTTCTCATTGTCAAAACCAGCTCGAAACTGAATATATGGAACACAGCACAAAATTCAAAATATAAATTTTAAATATTATCCGTCGTGGTTCACGTACTCCAGACAACGCAGAATTTGGTCATTTCACGTTGTTGTTTTGCAGAGGGCGGTAAAGAAATGTACTAAGAATTATAACGCACGTGTTAAACCATTGTTCTCCTCGTAGCGACGTTCCCGTTGCCCGTTCCGACGTTCCCGTGGATTTCTTAAACTCCCCATTGACCCCCGTGCCGCCCGTAACCGGCGCTTACGAGCCGTGGTCTTTGTTCCACTTCTGATGTCAACACCTTTGACCAAAATTGGCATCATCTATGCTCAACTTCTGCGGGAGGAAAAGATCTTTCCATTGATACCCAGATCAGAGTGATCGGCTCAATGGGGCCTGAAATATTCATGAAAAAGCTCAAAAGGTTGAGTGAAAAACTCAGAGCAAAATTTCCTGCGACTACACGTGGCTACTCCATGGCAAAAATTGCCCGTCTCGATGGTGTTTTCTCAGAATTGTTTGAACTGGAACCAAGCCCAGTAGGTCAATCACTGCAGCAAAAAGAAAAAAAAAGGAGAGAAAGGAAAGGCGGAAAAAGAAAATCGAAAAGCCTAAAGACGTAGGTCACTTTCTCGTCCAAGAACTCAAAATTTTTATTTCTGCGCATGCCCGAGCAAAAATGTCGCAAAACGCGATGCTGTTGGAAAGAAAGGCATGCTGTCATGTTGCAAATGCCTTTTTGAGTAGATTGGAGCTAATTTGGCCCATATCCAGCTTGAAAATCTCCAAAATGTCCAAAAAATGCGTTTTTGACAAGAAGCTCAGCGAGCCAAAAGGTTAAAGTACATGCACTATCATGTGAGCTGTACACGTATTTTCGTCTGTAAATTTAGAGATACTGGGTTTGAGGGGAGCTGTCATTGTGAAACCTATCTCATACAATCGATAAACTAAACTTAAAGCTTTTTAATATTCCTAGAAAAGCGTGATATTTCTTTGGCATACTCGTGCCCAGGGGCCACAATCTTTTTGTTCGGAACCAAGAATTCCGCGCAGAGTATTCGTTTTGTATTCTCAGCCAATCAGATTTGTCGGATTTGACCAGAAGTCAGGGAATCGAAGGCTTCAGTTGTTGGACCTGCCCTGAAATTGCGATTCCTGAAGGATCGTGTCCTCAAGGACGATAATGTTCCTTTGATAAACTGGATTTTGGTGAATTTTGTTAGTCATGATTACAAATTTAAAAGTACTCACGTTCAGAACTAAAACCAATCACATGCATTCAGATTGCTAACTATTTAATAATTAGCACACCTTAATTTAACTTAAAATGTTTTTGGATAAAATCTATTGTGTGACCTGCCAATTTAAGCAGTGGATTAAATTCAGTACCACGTATTTTTGTTTCACCTAATAATTTGTAACGTATTGTTTAATATAAGATTTAATTTTAAATTTTAAACTCTTAGTTGAGTTCTACTCCCAGGTGTGAAAGTTTAAAACTCTCAGTCTGCAGATTCTCATACATTAAAAAAAACGTCGTATGTCACTTAGTAACATTTATACACTGAAAAATCCGCTTTGTAACTGAAATTGTACCATTTAACAGTTTCGTTATTATGAATCGTTCTTATACTATAACGTTACATTATTTTTGTATTGTTTTGTGTTTTGCTTTGTAGTCATGTTAGATGTTGGGTTTGTCAACTTGGTGTCAATAATCTCTCAAAACCCCAAAGTGACAGCAATTAATTCGTGCATTGAGGTGGATCTCACTGGACAAGTTGTATCTGATTCCATAGGCACACGAATGTATTCAGGTAATGTACATTGCATGGCAGGTACAGCAGCCTGATGAACCTTAGCTTGTTGGTCCCTTAAGACCAAAATCTGTGATTTTCCCTACCCTATCTATAACCTGACCAGAAATTTGTACCCTGTTAGTATTTAAGACCTGACACTTAAATCAATACACTGTTTCAGACATGCCTAATACAGTTAGCACCCTAGTTTACCCTAGTTCAGACCAATTTTAAAGGCATTATGAAGGGCCTTTGTTGATGGTCTTACCAATAATGGTGAAAAAGTAGCTTCTTCTATAAAATCATAACCAATTCAAGACTAAAGTGCAAAAACCATACCCTATTTGGTACCAAAACGACTAAAACACCAATACACACAAGAAAAAAAAAAAAATAATAAAAAAATAAAAAAAAAAGCAGTGAAAGGTAATTGACTGATTCTTTTGTTTTGTCACCAGACATGTGGTCTTTTTTAATTGTAACTTAAGTGGAGCGTGAGGTGGGGGATGCCAGTGGAGAGTTGTTTATAGCTCGTGCTCTTGTGGTGGGACCTCGGCGCCTGTAACAGGTATCTCATGATATTTTGATGTGTGTTTTTATTTCCTCTCAGGTGTCGGAGGTCAAATAGACTTCTTACGTGGGGCAGCCTTGGGGCATGATGGCCTTGGTAAGCCAATCTTAGCACTGAATTCTGTCACCAAGAGGGGAGAGTCCAAGATTGTTCCTTTCCTAAAAGAAGGTACGTAAATAAACACGCATGCATGGCCACTAGTGTGTATGAATACATGAGGAGAAATGCTAGATCTTCTCACGACTATAAAGTAACTATAATCAATTATCTGTTTATTTATTCGTGGTTTGCTTCTAGGCTTTGAATTGTCGAACTATTGTTTGTATGTGATTTGTGTCTTCGTGAAACTTGAAGGAGGTTGTTGTACAAAGCACAAAATGAATCTATGCGTTGGGTCAAATGGGCGTTAAGCCATGATCAAACGGTTTATGATACTCGCATACGCGCGGTCAAACGGGAAAAACTATCATCGAGCTTAAAATAAGTGAGATACTGCGCGCGCTCTCATTGGTTGATAGGTGTGTTTAGGTGAGAGTTTGTAGACACGGTTGTGACGTTTTAGATTCGCGCGTATTTTTGAGAATTATCTTATAAAAGCAATAGAAGACTTTTTCCGTGTTTACATAGCCTCATCTAAACACTCGGGGGGTTGGCAGAATTCTCGAAAGTTATGCAAACCCGAGACGCAGTCTCGGGTTTGCATGACTGTCTTTATTTCTCCGAATCCCTCTCGTTTATAGATGAGGCTAACAAGTCCTCTATTACTTAACTATCATGGAGAATTTGAACAAGCTCAAAGTGAACGACTATTAACAATTATTCCACGAGCGCGCCAATGTAAAACTCTGGAATTGTACTATCCAATAATCCAGTTTTTAAATAATTGATGATAGTCGATGATGGGGCCTCATAATTGGCGGTCAAACGCAAGCTCGTGCTACAACTATCATGAACTATCATACGCCGTTTGACCGGGGCTGATTCCTTCTAGATGTCAGATGTGGTTTTTAACTGAATTCTGGCGTCGCCATTTATTTTAGGTGGAGGTGTAGTAACGACACGTGCCCACACGCATTATATTGTGACTGAGCATGGTATCGCTTACTTGTTTGGAAAGAACTTGAAACAAAGAGCTTATGAACTGATCAAAGTCGCCCACCCTGATCACCGAGAATGGCTGGAAAAGGCTTCCTTTGAAAGACTCAAATGTATGCCATCACCAAATTAAACCACGTGCTTGACACGTGATTTTGCGACCAAGTCGCGTGCTTGACATGTGATTATGTGCAGCGTCTCTAAGTCTTCTTGTTTGTTTCAGTGTGTAGTAGTTTATGTTTGTGGTCAGGAAGAATTATGTCGTAGTATGTTTAGTCAGTAGTAAGTTAACGGAAAACCCGATGTTACTCCCGCTCAGAGTAGTAAACTGAAAACAACAACAGCAACTAGAAGAAACAAACAAAAGTCGGAAACGAATTAACAGGATTTCGTCTAGAACAGACAGAGTTTTTAATTTTAACCCCTTATAATCAAACACTGACTTGGAAAAAATCTAGTTCGCTTTTTTTGCATTATTGATGCATTGTAAAGTTAACAAAGTTAACGTAGTTATCAAGCTACGCTTTTTGTAAAAATTGCGTAAATCGTTTGCGTGTACAAAGCATAGACCCCACATGCTATTTAGTTAAACCATTTGTTGAAAATAACTTGGGCACAGTAAGGTAATAAAAAACCTTGAACTGTAATATGACAGTAAGGACTGACAATCTTTAAGTGGTTAGAGAAGAAAAGTATGTTGTCATTTTCCTGAAATCTTGATTTCAAGCCTGACGAGCATAATTATGTTATATATTGTTGTCGCAGTTTTCTTTAGGCACCGTTAGACGGAACTGTGGCTACCTAAAACCTAGCGCGCGTGTCTAAGAGCTTAGCTTGTCACCTTGTGACGCAATCGTATTCCTGGAATTTCATTGGATGATTCCTATTGTAAAAGAAACCACCACGATATTTAGAGTGAATTAAAACTGCTGTTTTCAGCATTATCCCTTATGGTAGATAATAAATTATAAATTCCGAAGATTCTCCTCCAGTGAAGTTAAATATGAAGATTTATGAAATAAACGAGATTGCTTTGAATGACAATAGCTGTCCTGAGTCTCGATTGTCCAACATTCTGAGAGGTTTATCACTTGCTGAGAAGGTTGGGAGGACTACAAATACCTTGCCGACACAATTGGTTCGTTTCTGTTAAAACGTTAATAACAATGATAGACACAGTCTGTAATAGGCACGTTCGATATGTCAATATTCTAACATGGCTCGGAGGCTTTCAGATCAGAATTGCACATTTTTAAAGTTTCTTTTGTCTCTCAATTCCCAAAAGACACTTGGATACAAAGAAAACAACATTGCCCCGAAAGCCTTAGCCTCCCACTCAGACGCTCTTAGGGCTCGTCACGCGTAACGAGTCGTAAGAGCGTTTGCTGGGGAGGCTACGAAAGCCTCGGAACTATGTTAAAATATTGATATATCGAACGTGGCCTATTAAAAAGGGAACAAGCCTTCAAAAGGTGTGAGTTACTTGTCAGTCATTGTGGGCGTAGTACACATTAAAATTAAGTACAACTATTCTTTTGCCTTGGTATTAAATGCCTTAATGACCATTGGACAGAGAAATTTCTTTTCAGGAGTATTTTCTTGATTTTTGTTGATCATCTGTGAGTGTTGCATGGGCTACCTCTGGAACTAGGGATGGTGAAGTTTAAACCACTTGCTTTGCTTTTCTGTGACTTTCGGACACCACCTTGTGATAAATGGCCCCATATTTCTCGTCTAGTCAGTTCAAATGAGTGAGACATGGCTTGCGTGATTTTTGTCGCTACGCGTCATTCGCAATTAGCCAATCAGAAGCCGTGCCTACTGTCCTGTATCCTGCTGTAACACATTCAAAATATTTTGCTGTTCCTGAACCTGTACGTTTGTGTTCTTATCTTTTTGCTGCAAATATTTCGCGCGTAGAAGGATAAACTTATTTTTGCAAATTGAGTTCCCAAGTTAAAACATTCACGTCACCGCCTGGCAGTTGGTGAAATTTTTGCACACTCGAGTCACATGATACGTTTTAATCAATTAGTTGCGAGGGGACTTACAAAAGCGAAACAGTGAAATCCTGTTTCGCTTAAAGTAAAAGAAACTGAGAGTGCATTTCAGGTTTTAATATGAAAATTTATTATTCGCTGCACGAGACCTGGGATCGATCACTCAGTTCCCACTAAATCTCGGACCCAGTCCTTACAATGTGAAGCTACCGCCTGGCGTTTTACAAGCTAGGCGGCGAAAATTACTAGTAAAATAAATTTTGCCTGCATTTTACAACATACTGAATAATCTTAAAGAGAAATAGTACATTTTGGTCTGACATTGGTTCAGGTGAAATCCTGAAAGTAATTTCTGTTTGAAGCAGTATTCAAATACAGTTACCCCAAGGATAACAGCTGTTCTTAAAACAAAATAATTTATGCAGTTTATTTCCTTCTGAAATAAGATAAAACTTATTCATGAAGTCTGCTTATTAAGACAGGGTATTTTTCTTACATAAAAATTTGAAAAAGGCATCGTGCCTTGCAAATACAATTATCGTGAACTTTCAAACACAATTTCGAACTTCCGTTCGAACAGTTTCAGCTTAAAATTATCTCTAGCCCAGGGCAGGTATTTTTGTGCCGAATCCTGCGTTTTAACATCTGCCCAGTGTCAAGGAAATGAATAAGCGTGTCCTTAAAAGGTAAAGTGCGTGGGAAAACCTGTAAATACAGCCTCCTTTCAGACCTCAATTTCGTTGTCTTCTTTACACTCTAACCAAGAAAAAACTTGAGTGTGATCAGAGATTGTACGTGAAATGACACACGCACTGAGTGAGTGATTTTCCAGATAGTTTTGAGAACATACAAAACAGAAAACATTGTCCCTTGCCGTTTAGCAAAAGATGCAAAAGGGCAATTAGGTCATTATGAATTCAGGTCTAGAGGCGCTGCAGGAAGGGTAATTGTGCATTGTCGGTGGAGGAGTCTTGTTGGAAGAATCTACTACAGGAGGCTCGACTTTATCTCCACACTTTTTTCGCCAAAATGAATTCTCTACCTGTTTGTAACAGTTTCAAGCACTAAGGAACAAAACAAACGAAACTTAAAGTCAAATTCTTCCAACAGGGATGAAAACTTAACATGATCTTCGTCCTTGTGATAATTTTTCTTGTCGATTTTTGACAGTGTTTATGTTGGTTTTCACACTAAGCTGCACATACTGTATACTGCCGGAGTCTGGAAAGCCAATAAACGATAGGAAGAAATAATCAGACTGGGTTTTTTCAGTTTAGTACCTATGAGCTCCATTTATTGTTTCCTTTTCTTGGGAGGTTTCTTTTGTTCCTCGGCGGCTGGCGGCACCATAATCCACATCGTAGACACGACGTCATCCAAATCAAAGTCAGTGACGTGTGTTTGTGTTTCTCCCAGCAGTTTTCCAGTCTTCATGGAGCCTTGCGCGTAGATCCGAAAGCGAAAACTGCTTTCCATCAGTTCATTCGCAGAAATCCCGCGCATGACAAACGTTTCGTTAATAGTGACATCAGAGGTCGCCTTTGTCTTCGTTTTGAATCGATATCTCTTCGACGGCATTAATGTCAAGTGAATTGACATCGCCGAAGTAGCACTACCGACAGAAATTGCTTCGGGGAAGTCCTGTGCGCGGATGATAGTCACTTCTAATCGCTGCGCTGTCTGAGAAAATCCTACGGAAACTTGCAGTTTCGCAACGCAGTTGATCTCGCCTCTTGATTCACGACTCGGAGCTTTGTTTCGCCTGGCTCGCTGCGCACCGGCCGTATCGCCGTAAGCAGAAAGGACATTTAGATGACTTATTGCTTTAACAGCTTCAACTGAAGGCCTCTCCCATTGAGTCAGCTTTCTCTGGGCAGGCGCTTGACGCGGTTTGTCAGAGAGCAAATCGCTCAAACTCTTGCTCTTAATGTATTTGGGTTTTTTCAAAACAAGGTCATCGCTTTCCCTGTCGCTTGCAGTTGTCTCAGGTTGAATGAAATCTACACTGTCCGATTCATCCATGGAATCCTCGCCCATGGCGGGTGATTGCCCAAGCTCCACGTAATCCGCTTCTTGCACGCCGGCCAGTTTGTTTCGATCGAGTTTGCATACATCGGAATGCAGAATCTTGTACAAGAGAAACACAAGCACGAGACATACTCCAAGGAATCCCAGAAATATTATCGCTGGCTGTGGAACTGAGAAAGAAACAATAAAACGCATAAGATCAGAGAAAGATCGATAGTTTTGACCAATACTTACTGACTCCACAGTTGGGAGACAAACACGGCAAAAATTAGGGTCGAAGTTAGCATTTTAACATCTCTCCTTCGATGCGTTTGCGGATCAAATTTTAAATTTTAAATTTTGTTCATAGGCTGTTATCGTAGAAATTATTTATGGCTAAAAATTAAACCGCGCTAAGCGGAAAGGTGCATGAAATTACAAAGTAATTTTGTATATTTTCTTCAGCTGTGGGTTTTTAGGTAGCCTTAATACCTCGATCGTTTGTAAAATCCCATGAATTTTCAAAATCTTAGCCGCAGTAGTTACCGCGAGCGACATGGATGAAATAATAATAGTCAGTTCTTCTATGCATTTGCCTTCAAGTATTGATGATTTAACAAGATATTTATCTTTTTAGCCGGATCATTACAAAAATTCCCCAGGTTAGAAAAACTGACCAAGTCAAAGCAAGAAAGCCAGGAAATCATTAGCGCTCTCGAAAGTGTCGCCACACGCTTATAAGCAAAATTAGATAAGGATTAAAATAGAGATAAAAATACATGGTCTGAACAATTTCGTTAAAGGAATGACTTAGAAAAAAAAACGCATTTTAGATTGCTTTAGTTGTAAATGTGCAAGATTGTTTTCTAAAATCAATTCCTTAGCTCGAGAAATAAAGGAAGCAAGATCACACGTTTTTCATGGGAGCCGTTCGTCAAAACAAAAATTGAAAAAAGACAACTACAATAAAAATAATCAAGGAAGAAAATTTTCTTGATTAAAGTTAAGATATAATAAAAGTGGTAACAGTATAATTTATTTTTAACGATACATGTTTAAGTGATGTTTTCGCGGACGTTCAGAAACTTCATACATTTGCGGTTTTAATTTTGGATTATACAGCATAAAATAAATTAAAAGCTAAAAAATACCGCCATCGCAGCACAGGTGAAAATGGAATAAAAATCTAACCGTAAAACGCCGCGAAACCATTGAGACATAAAGAAGATTGCGAGCCATGAACTGTGCCAGAAAATAAAATTACATTACCTCCGGACTTCATAGCGAAGATGCCTCACAACAAATAGCGTATGAAATACAAAAGCTTACAGTTCTGTTGTAGCTTTTATGAAACATTCGTCGCTAAACACTCACAGACTTGTCAACAGTGATAAGAACAAAGCCTTAATTTTCAGGGTGCGTCATTGGTTGAAGCAATTTTTTCTTTCAAAAAGCTCCTAATTATTCCACTGGCCAAGTCGCCCGTGATAAATCTTTCTTGACCAGAATAATTGCTAATCCGCTTGTAACATTTTATCTGATTCCAGAATTTTGAGGGGGACTGTATTTAGTGGGAGGCTCGGTCTTAGATTATCAATTAATTGTAGAAGTGTTCTTTATTCGACCAACTCACCGAACTTAAAGGGCTTTCTTTGTGAATTTTTATAGTTGTCTCGGTTCATTAAGTCTATTTCTTTGGCTTTTTGTAGTTTTTTTCAATGACGATATTTTATTATTGTTCATAAAACCATTGTCCTTATGACCCCGGAACTTTTAAACAAAAGCGGAAAATTTGCATTGTTTCGTCGAAGATCAAACCACTGTCGTTTGCTTAGCAATAAGAAGGTGTTTAATTATGGGCACCGGAGGCAAAAACATCCATTGAATCGAAATTTAAAGATTGCGGAAAATTTTAGCCGACGCCATGTAAATAACTTTTGTCAGGTTCAGTTTATAAAATTTCCAGCACTTTTCCGGCCACAAAAATATTGAATACTCACACTCACCTTTCGTAAACAATGAGTTGACTTTTCCGCGTTGAACGAAGTTTATTTTCCGTGAAAACGTCGAACCTATATATATCGTAACGGCCCTTCTTTCACGAAAGGTCGGATATCTGTAAACCCTGTAAACATTTCATTCGAAATATTCATGGTAACACGGCCTATTTGTTTTCAAACGTCTTTACACATTGAATTGAAAAAATCTTACAATCATGAAGGAAAAAAAGACAATAAACTCTATAAAGTGTCTAGTGTACGCGGGTAAACAGGAATGATAAAGAGTTTTACCAGTAAATTGCTTGCTTGTTTCTGATGATGGCTTCGAAGTTGCCTCCCCTTCAACAAGGCTGTACGAATTCAAATATATGAACGAAATGGTACAGAAGATCACGCTTTTCATCTTGTCAAAAGGTTTTTCGCCAAGGCCGCGGAGAAGACATCACAACCAAGAGCTAAAGGCAGCAAGTTTTGAGTAATAAAGACCGCTCTTGCTCTAAAAATACAAACCATACACATATCATTATCATGGAATACTTCCCAGACCCAGCATCGATGATTGAAATTTAAACATTATGCTCGTAATAAATAGCATTTTTTGTTTCCTTATCCAAGCAATATAATGGTTTAGAAACCTGTGTGTTCGTCGTAAATCCAATAATTGTTCAGTGCTTAGAATAACATGTTCCTCGCCGATCACGCTTCGCCATCAATTTTCCACAAACCGGAACTTTTGAGGGCGAGAAGGAAAAAGCATGCGTATGAGCGAAATTGTTTTGTATATTCTTCATGTATGAATAAAGTATCTGTGAGAGGTTACATCACACCTGTTTAGCATAACATTTGCAAAGCCTTGCTTGAGTGCTTGTGGACAGAAGAGCAATAAAACACACTTCTAAAAATATAGTCACGTCATTGAAAATTTCAGAGATAACTTTGTTGTGCTTTGTTGTGTTTTTCTTTCCACGCGATCGTGTCGACGTGATTTAGTCTCCATTACCAGTCATGGACGCGGTAAAGCTTGTGCTAAAGAAACCTACGCACAAACTCTCATTGGATCTTCTGGTGCTAAATTTCAGCACGCAAATGGAAATAGATGGCCTTTTATTAATGGAGATATAAACTGACATTTACTGTCCAAATGCGTCATTACCAAAGGGAATTGGATCGCAATTTGCATGAATCGAAGCCCAGTCTTAAAAGCTTTTCGAGCGCAATTTTATCCTAACAAGATTTATCGATACAGATATTTTTTCTAAGCCTGGATTTTTCACTGAAGACTTGATGTGTATGGCGTACATTGTAGTACATGGCCTATTTCGCATGCCATCAATTTTTACTGATCCAATTTTCTTGGCTCCTAATTTAATCTAACAGAATCAACTTGAAAAATCTAGATTGCTAATCTCGGAGCTCTGTACTTAGTCAATACTGAAAAACTTTTATCTGTAAAAAGCAGTCAATATGGAGAGCCATTCAGTTCAACCCTAAACATTCTAAACGTGCCAAGACAAAAATAACGGAAACAGGAGCGTTTGCAGCAAGAAACAGTGACAATAGTTTTACTTTACAAATACTTCGTGCAGTTAAAAAAAGAGCGAATATCGACGAGGAACTGTTATTATATCAGCAATCTAGAATTTTTCGAAGAATCAGTAACTGCAATCGAGAAAAATATCTATACTTCTCTGATTTCCCTTGTTGTAAGACGGTGAAATAACTTTAAGGTCCGCGCATGCGTAACATTATTAGATAAATGTCGCGGCAAATTCAATATAAGTCGGGCGGGGTTTCAATTGCGGTTTAACGGTACAACTGTCAAACATTTGACTTCAAGTCTCGTTTCCAGTGACATGTTTCTTCAGTTGTTGAAAATTGGAAGATCCAAATTAGGCAAGGCGCTTACTTCTGCGTAGGATATTAAAAGTAAACCAGGTTTAATTAATTAAATATCCTGCTACATTCTGGCAAAAAAAACGAAACAAATTTTTCGCGGATGTCAGCTAAATTTAATAAAAACTACCTTTCTTTATTTTGCAAACAATAACATTTATGATAAACTACATTTTTCCCACATCACAGATACACGTTGCAGAATATTTCAAAGCGTATTCCGCGCTATTTTTATCTTGACAGTGAAATCAGTCATGTGAAATTCATTTCGGAACAGAACTAAAATTTCATTACAAATGATTAATGACGAATATAAATTGCCTACAGACCACGTGATGTTATCTTTTTCATACATGTATTTGGGTTATAGACAGATTCGCTGAACGTGTTTTCATTCTTGTTGCCACCTAGATCAGAACACGTGATGATTCACTTGGGAGCTTACAACTGGTCTGTTTGTACGCACCCTCATGCATTCAGTTGCGTGTGACAGATTGCACAATAGTAATATCACCTGATCTGAATAGCGAAGCGCGCGAGTGACGTTATAACTTAGACAAACAAAACGGAATGGTGGAAAATTTGGAGCTTTTTCAAGCGCGTAAGCAAGTGTTCCTAACACAATTTTTAAAACGACAATTTGGCGTTAATTTTCCTCCTATTTCTCTCAGAAAACGCTTATGTTGTCTGACTCTCGCGGGGTTCCAATAATATGCATTCTATTTTTAGACTTAACGCGCTTCGTTATTGGGTAGCACCAAGGATGTAAACACATTAGCCGAATCCGTCTATTTATTTGATCGACGTTTACCACAAGGGTTTGATACAAAAAACAAACAGCAAACAAAACAATACCAAACCCACTAACATTGGCGGTATTGCAGTCTCTTTCGGTCTAGTAATTCACAATAGCAAATTGCGGTGTAAACCTGTTTTTCTGAATTGTTGGCTTCTGATCACACTAATGGTCGTGTGGTAAATCCACGCCGCCTGTCTTAATATTAGAGAAAAATCCAGATTTCAAAAACCTCAATGCAGCGTACCAAATTGTGATAAACAAATAATTATTAGGCTCTGTTACACATGACACCAGGTAATTTGTATGGCATGTTTGTTGTGTTGCACAGCAATGCTTGCAGCGACAAAACGTTAGAGACATGACCATTTCAGGGGGGCTTTACCGTGGGCAACGCCTTGTGCAATTTGTGTAGCACCTCAGTAGTGAGACAAGCAAGCGCGAAAATTTGTCTAGTGCAACTGCACCTTTAGGAATTATTCACTACCTTAAACATCTGCACGTGCTAACGTCCACATTTTTGCTCAATTCAGCAATTGCAAGTTAAGCCAATGTCCTTTCTTTAGTTGTGATCGAGTTTTGTCAATTACTCACGACGTTGTTTGATAACCAATAAATAAGTGGAAGAAAAGACAAAAACAAAACAACAAAATCAATGTCGTTTTTGGATCCAGCAACCACACGATCATGTTCTGTAAAGCTGGAAGCAGATCACGCACACGAGAACACCTCATCATCGTGTCGAATCGCGGCAATCAGTTCATAATTGAAAAAAAAAAAATACCCTTTCAATGCCTCAGTCTGTTATGATCTGTACAGCTGGATCTGTAACTCATCTAAAGGAGAGTCCCTCAGCACCCTGTCTTTCGCGTCAATTTCAATCATTGCTGGCAAAGCAAAGTTTTTTGAGATCTCACTGTTTCTTCTATCACGCTCTGTGAAGCAGAGTCTGTAACTGGGTCATGAAAATGAGAAGCCCTCGGCACCGTGTCGTATCGCAATCAACAGCTTATCCTTGAGCTGCTTCTCAGAACTGTAGCTGGTTAGTTTTAACATGTTGAAACAAGTGGATGCCATTGGAATCTGTCAAAAGATAAAAAATAAATAACAATAAAAAACAAAAACAAAATTGAAAAAAACAAAAAACAAAACACGAGTCAAATCTCAGTATGTTGATCAAATAATCAAGGTGAGTAGTTCTTACATAATGATCGTTGTTCCGGGGGTTCGCAAATCTGCACCGAGTTTGTGGGAGTGTGTATTTTTGAGAGCTGGATTACAATGTGTTAACCCTGTAGAAGACTTCGTATTCTACTGCTGTGCACCCGTTTTTTGGTGAGGGTGTAAATAGACAATCACGTACAAAACTGACTTCAAGTAGGTAAAATTAGGTTGAACTGTGCAAGGGAATATCACATGGAAAGGGAAATTGTAGCTTCCAGTCAGTCAGTCAGCCAGCCGGTCAGTCCGTCACTACATTAAGGTCGTAAGATACTTACTTTGTTGAGTCCTTCGGTCTTCAGGATGGTGAATTTTGTAGGTCCCGACAAACCCTGACAAACAAAAGAGAACTACATTGATCACTTGAGCCAAATGCCTAGCGTGGAAAATCTTTTTCTAGCCTTCACCCCCTGCGGAACTAAAGAAGAGCTTGTGCGGGAGGAGCTTTGGTATATCGGCTTATATCGATGGCGTTGCAGTGATATCTACAAATAAAAATTATTCGCATTCATACCGTTAGAGCAGCAAAACCACCAAGAGGAACACACGGCGAGCCAGTGGAAAACTTCATCAGCAAAGCTTTTTCTTCTTCCTTTAACTGCCACACTACATTCCAGAACCACTGAATGACGTCATGTTCCACCGTGCATGCCTTGTACTGCAGAGGAAAAACCATCAAGCAAAATGTTACATGTGGTACTAGGAGGAAAAGGTGCTGGAGATTCTTGCGAGTTGTGTTTCTATTAATGAAAGACCTTGCAAAGCAGTTCGAAATGCGTTTGTAGAAGCAGGGTAGTGTCCAGTAAGTAGTAGGCCCAATTCAGTGTACCAGCTCTCAGTTTGTCTCGTACGAGGCCATAATAAACAGTAACACAACTTACCACAGTGTGTTTCTTCCAGTCTTCCACATCCAGTTTAGTGACTCCATTAATCAAGAGTGAAAATTCATCGGCTGTAAACAGGGACAGGAAATCACGAGGAATAACCTAAATTAAGAGGAAATTGTTCATAGATAAACTGATTTTGATATAAAGTGTATATACAAAATTCCGATAGTTTCAGGGCTACCCCAGCCTTGCCTTGTGTGAAGTCAGCATGTTGTATTGCGGCCGTGGATTTCTACAGATCACTTGTGATTCTTCATGTTACTAAGTTGATATGCTTTGTTTTGTATTGGAAGATTGTTCTGGTTCTCATTTCCCAGTTAATTTGTTGGTTATCCACTATAACTAACCTCATTAAGTCCTCCGGAAAATTCCGCAACTTCATCCTTTATCGATGTCTCCAGCTTAAACTGGGACACAAGTTTGGTGTATTCTTCCTGCAAGAAAGAAATGCGTACTGCTTTTACCAGTACATTGCAAAATAGCTTCTCCATGGGCATTTAATTACTTATTAGGGTAACGCAACTTTCATAATCGGGAGGAGACAGGTAAAACA
>Ga0126338_10001409_pt1 | contig 15540 bp, 8 predicted proteins | sample OrbCmetagenome_2_FD_92529 | JGI IMG/M metagenome (GOLD analysis project Ga0126338, IMG submission 92529) | Coral microbial communities from Petempiche,Puerto Morelos, Mexico - Orbicella C C metagenome | ecosystem: Host-associated > Invertebrates > Cnidaria > Coral | place: Petempiche,Puerto...
ATACGTGAGATGACAGTCGCTGAAACCGCTTTAACAAGATTATAACGCCTGCAACAACCGCAAAACAAAAATCTCCGCGGGAGGAGATACTTACAGTAGACATCACTTGTGTCTTCTCATGTTCGACTACGAAGGACGAACAACAACAACAGCACACGGTACGACTTTGTCGCGTGAGAAAAGCTTACGACAGGCCTACGACATCAATTGGTTCGTGTAAATGAAGCCTACAACTCGGTTACGACTGTCGTATTCGTCACAAAAAATTTCGTAGGATTTTAAAACATGTTTTAAAATGCTGCGACAATCGTAGCCGAAATGAGTTCAAACTGACGTATTTTGTGACAAATTTCTTCCGAGTAGGGGAGAAAGGTGAAGTTCTCTTGGGTCAAAATGGCGGACGAACTTGTTGTTCGCAAGTCACCGTCCAGTACAAAAGCTGGCAAAAGCAAAGACATCTTTTCCTGAAGAGGAAACTGAAAAATTAATATCGCTCTAGAGTAAAGAAGTCATTTTCGAGTCAAAAATTTCATGCGCGTGTGAATGGTGCTTAGTCATTTCCTAGGCCTGTTGTAAGCTTGTCGCATGCGACGAAGTCGTACCGTGTAAATCGGCCCTTACGCTACGCGTTTTCCCACCGCTTTTTTCCAAGAGCAGGCGGTTTTGCGGGAAGTGATAGGGCGATGCTCTTCATGATTTCGGTGCTCTACAACCGAGTTCAGTTGAAGGAACACAACAAAGTTTTACAAGGGGAGGCGCCGCCTCATATATACCACTTTCGACAGAAAAGCTTGATCTTCCCGTATAGCCTATTAAAGAGTGTACATTTCACGGCATTCCATCCAGTAGCCCGAATGCTTCTAGCCTGTGTAGCAGCCGTTTCCTTTCCTTTTCCAGCGAAGATCGAGCAAGCGAGCGAGCAAGCGGGCGAGCGAAGGAGCGCGCCTGGGGTGAGAAAAAATGGGGAGAAGTGGGAAGGGGGTAACCCCCTCCCCCTGCTCCTTATTTTTTACACTCGCTAGAAGTTTTGTTCCCTTCGTGTTCTTTTTTGGAAACGCCAGCTACGCGGCTAGAATGTTTCCAGACAAGGAGCCATATTGTTTGCCATCACAGCCTCTTATTATTTAACCCCAGGGTCTGCAATAAATTACTCTAAATACAAGTTAAATGTATTATTTTATCTCAAGACAGACGATACATTTGGGCATTAGTAACAACTGTTTACATTTAACACCACTGCCTGCCCTATTGATAAGCCACTTCTAATATAATATAGCTAATCTTAGTGTCTCGACGCACTCCACGTTGTTTCATGGTGGGTAACAGTATGCCAAAAACTCCGAAAATTTATTGCAAACTACGTTGCTGGTAATCAAGCACTATTTCCTCAGTTTTTCAGTTTAATACACAACGTAACTAAATTATTTGTAGGAATAACATGTTGGTTACTGCCCCATTAACAATCTTTTGAAGCCAAAAGACGACGCGAACACAATTACAACGATATTATTAGTTCTGTCTTCTCGTCATAAGACTACACAATGGATCTGACCATGATGTTAGGAAAGACATCCTATGAGCTAGACTCAGTCCAGAAGCATGATAAAAATGTATGGACAGCAGTTTGGGAGTCTAAATGCTGATATGACTCAGTTCGTTACTAGTAATATCATATCTCCATTTAGGGGTGGCAAATGGTAAATGGCAAATGGTCCTTCAAAAGCATATACATAAAATTTTCACAAATTTCACAGTTCTTGCCATCTTGATTATTTTGTTTGATGTGGCTTCAGTCTAGACTTCTCTTGAAGACTGAGAAAGTCTCAAGCTCTCAGAAAAAAAAAACACTTATTTTGCTGTCTCACAAAATCGTACCATTTGTCAGCCCTGCATTTGCAATGCAGTAGTACAAGCTTGATATAAACAATGATACTTACAATAAACAGGCGGCTAGTTATTGAGGCTTAGCTACCGTTAAACGTTTTCTTAAACTAGAAGTAAATTACAAAATTACACCTCAGCAGAGATAATGAACAAATAATTATGTGAACTCTTCTACTATGAAGCTCATTACGCCTAGTGCTTCATAAACAGTACACTACATACTAAACATATAACATTGCTCTAAAGTTAACAACAATAGCAAGCCTACTGAAATTGACTCGTTAAGTAAAAACGTCATTAATTTGAAAGATTTCATCAAATTGAACAATACATCAAGCCATCTAGACTCTGTTGCTCAGCTTCACTGCCTGGAAAACAAAAGCAAAATAATAATAATAATAATAAAGTTGCTGTTAAGAACTGTAGACATACACAGTAGATATATTTTGCATCTTATGGCCAAGTCTTGTGCCTCTGTGGAAAATACAGCTAACAGGGCAACATTATACCATCAGGGTTGTCTTCTTGTCAACAAAAAGCTATTTTCTTTATCTTGGTAACCAGTCTAGTGTGTTCCTATGGTAAAACCTGTACCTCAACAGGTTTTACCAGAAATTGGGTGTAGTTTGGTTATTGGGCTCACATACAATGTAGGTCCTTAGATCATGATAGAACGTGTATAAGTAAATCAGTTGCGCGTGTTGTATGTCATTAAAATTCATGTTTCATTTGTGGCTAAACTGCAAGGTACCTACTACTAACAGTGGGAAAATTTTATTGTGTATAAATAAATGCTTTACCTTACCTTGATGTTACCTTAACTCCACAAATACTGTCCATCAAAAAAGTAATCTCTTCTAAGTTTTTTTTTTATCGTATCAGTATATATATTTTAATTATATTCTTACCTTGCTGATATCAATGCCAGTAAGTGCCTCCACTGATTTTGGCAAATTGGCGACAATCTCCAGGATTTCACCAGTGATTTTACTAGCTCCAAGGTCACACTTGCCATTTGATACCATCACAATCTTCTTACACTGAGAAAGTGGTGCTGCAACTTCAGCTGCAATCTAACAATGCAAAATCATGAGCGTGATTTGTGTGCCACATATAATAAAGACCTCCAGCCTTCATAAGTAAACTAATCAATTCCTTACTTTTCTTAACCTTCTCTCTGAAGATTCAAAATAATAAACAGACCATACCTTGGGAAAAGTATTGAGGGGGAGACTTGACTACAAGCAACACAGTGGGAAAAGGGAATTGTTCAACTTCATAAATTCATTCCAGTGAGATAAACCCAAATTAAATTTCCACAAAAAAAAAACCCAAAGGGGATTTGCAAAGATGCCAAAAAAAAAAATTGACCCAGACTCCCAAAGATTTTCAAAAAAGATCACTTGATAATAGTAATCATCTTTATATTGTCCTTTATGTTATAAACAACTTGAATGATTAATTTTTGGTAACTTCTTAAACTTATGGATGAAGTAAGCTTTTCTCTGGGTACTAAAATGTTGGATAAATTAACCAATGTCTCAGCATTACTGCCATCTTCAGGGTGCAAAAAACTTGCCAGAGATTACCTAACAATAAATAACAGGCCAACTACCACTATGAAAAACTGTATCTAGAGCATCCATAGGATAAATTTTGACATTCAGTATGTAGAAGTTACCTTTGGCATGGTAGCTAAGACCATGTCAACAACAGCGGCCTCTCTGTATTCTTTCCATGCATCTGCTTTCTTGGCCATCTGCTCTGCCTCAGCTGTGGCTTTAGCTTCAATGGCAAAAGCTTCAGCTTCACCCTTCACCTGTTAACAGTCAAGTGAATATATCAATATGAGAGATCAGCAGCTATAAACCATCTAGCAGACAAGTGATAAGAATGAACAACGATGAAAAAAATTGTTGGACGAGTCCAACTTGTACAAAAAGCTGACACTGAAAAATGGAAGACAAGCAACAAGGCAGGGTTAGAAAGTAAGGTGGATTCTTCAAACCTTAATGGCCTCTGAATTGGCTTCAGCTTCCAGTACCACACGATTTCTGACCACAAAATAAATATCATTAGAAAACATCCCATAAGAGAGTGCAAGTTCAAAGCTGTGTGTCTTGAACTCAGTAGAAACTCAGAACTAGCACTGCAAGCTGTTCATGTAATAATGATTGCATATTAAGCAAATATAATTCACACTTTGATCATGGAAATACATGAATGACTTTCCTTTTTTTTCTTGCAATGTTCTCCAAAACAAAATTGGAAACATTTTCTCCATGTTTCTATCTAGTTACAGAAACACTTAAGAAATTTTAAGAGAACTTAAACAACATTTCTTGTTTTCCCAAACTTTTTCACTGGTGTCTCTACAAGTGGATAGCAAAAGAAAAAAACGTTTTCTTCATTTTTTAATAAAGTTCATTCACCGTAGCAGTCACAAATTTGTGCAAAACCTTCTAATGCATTACACTACGTGTAGCAACAGTCACAAACAAGTTAATTTAACTGACACCTATACCATTATACATCTTTTCAGGTCGTGTTAAAAATCACTAAGTTGTTATGAAATAATTTTTTTCAATTAGTACTTATTGCTTTACCTATTGGCCTCAGCAAGTTTTTCCATCCTATACTTGTCAGCTTCAGCAGGCCGTTTAATGGTAGCCTCAAGCTCACGGTCTTTACGGGAAATTTCCTGTGAAAGAGACCAAACAAAGACAGGTTAAGTGATAAGCATAATTATACAAGCAATTAAACAATTAAGTAAGATCACTTCTTACTTAAACTAGACTTATTTTGAATTTAAAAAGGATATAGATTGCCTCTTACCAAATGATCATGAACAGAACGATTGTGAGGGCTGGAGCATTCAGTTGTGATGCTAACACCCAGAGGGCACAACTGAGCTCACCACTGACTACCTTGCTATTTCAGAATCATTTTAGTCAGCACGCAAAGAAAGTCATGTCCAATAGCCCAGGGCTGGGAGTTTATCCTTTGCTAGCTCAATGGGCAAGATAAGTTTTATGAGGACATTTTTGGTGAGAGAGATGGAATTATTAGTTGAATTTTGAATTATTTTGTTAATCACGCTTAGTGTAGCAACAATTTTTTTTTGGGGGGGGGGGGGGGGGACTAGTTACAACTTTTGAAAATCTGGTATGCTTTGCACCCTGTTAATCACTTATTACATGTACCTGTTCCTGAACATTAATTTGCTGTGCTCTCTCCACAACCCTGATCTGCATTTCTTCTTCTTTGATTTTCTGTTTTGTTATGGAAGCCTGAAGTTGATAGGCCAATTCAGACTGAGCTTTCTGCATTGATCAAAATATGAACTTTGTCACCATCACCATCATTTAATTGCCAGTAGTATAATGTCAAATAAGTAAATGACTGTACTCTTTACACTTCTATTCCTTGAAAAATTATGAAGTACTACTCCTAAACAAAACAAAAAGCCAACCCACATTAATAAGTATTGTTTTCCAAAACAAGAATTTCATATAATAGTCAATGAGTAGATTTCATCATTGCATCGTTGCAGTTTAAGGACTGCCATTTATAGGGAGGCAAGAGAGAGCTGCTGTACTGATCAAAGCAAATCCAAGAGCAGACTTAACGTAGCTTTTTTATGCTTCTCAAAGGCATAAAGCAGAATTCAATGAATGTTCATTTAAAAGCACTGACCAACTAAATCACAGCCACCTAACATCAACAACTAGTCTACAGTATGAGCTTTACGTACTTTAGTTTGAACTTCAATGTCATAGGCTGCCTTCTTTAACTCATAATCTCTCTTGGCTTTAGCAATTTCAGTGTCATTCTCAAATTTGGCCCTCTGGCGAGCTTCTTCAGCTAGTGCTTCCTACAATGAATTCAAATGACTTGTTAGTCTGTAAGTGCAATGGCTGCATTACTCAGATATGAAGATTAAACTTGCAATATTAATGCACCTGAGAGACATTCCAAGACTATCACTGTTTTACCGTTTTAACAATTTTCCATGCTCAAAACATAAACCATGCAAATCTGAAACCTAAGTTCAAAGTAACCTGTCTTACTGTACATTTGGCCCAAAGTGAGCAATAATAATGCACAATGTGTTGTGCTGTAATTAATAAGACTATCGGTAGTGGATATTTGTCAAAATTTTTGTTAAAGGCTTACAAAGAAAAACTAAAATTACTAATATATACCAAAGTCAAAAAATACTTTGAATGAAATTTTATTGTTAGTACAAATCCTACCTTAATTCCAGAATCCCTCTTTGCTTCTGCCTCACCAATTCTGGCATCTCTCTTGACCTGTGCAGTCCTGGCCATTCCAAGAGCATGCAGATATCCCTGTAACAAATATACAGTGTACGCTTACTATATTGATATTGATTTATCTTCTTGTCTAACTCACAAAACAGTCTATGTGAAAGTATAGTCAATACTGTCAGACATGACTGCTGGTGTAAAGATTGGATAACATTGTCCACTGGATAATCTATATATCAAGTGGTGCCAATAAGGATAATTATAACATAGCCTTAGTGAAGGATACGTTCTGATGGGCTAATGCGCTCGCTCCATTTGCCCGCAGGTTGCACGCTCACATCAGTTTGTTCATTTGTACTTTTTCTTGGCAATTGTTTGTAAAACATAATTCCTATTTTTCTTCTCCTAAAATATGGAAAAATCTAATAATTCTTCCAGAGATGAGGAATATTATTCCTGTGAGCTACCAAATTTTGAGCTTACTTTTTTTGCAGGGCCTCCACCTAAGAGATTTGCGAATTTAAGTGAGCAGGAGTTGATTCAGCGGGTTGAACAAAGGCACTCAGCACTCGGAGACAGACCAAAAAACAACAAACTGGTCTGTATCAACCTTTCAAGGTTAGTAATGCATTGCGGGAATTCTAGAGAGAATTTTCTAGTGATTTGATGACAATAAAATTCATCACAAGCTTTCTTTGTAAAACTTTTCTGGCATCGAAAGCCATTTACATGCTTTCGGTGAACAAAACTTGAACACGAGAGCTTTAACAAATCTCTGTTTGTGAAGTCTTACATTAGAAATCCTTCTGTTCCAAAAACGTTACACTTCTTTCGTGCTTAGCAACCTCCCCTGTGCATCCATAACTCGATACTTGCATGCTGCATGCTTACCATTTCTTAAATAAAACATTAACTACTCTATCTACTAGCATTATTCATCCTTCAGAACACTGATTGCAGATGCCATTCTTTCTCTGAGGTGATAATCAAATTGGGTCAGATTTCTTTATTGTTCCTGTAAGTTACTAATATTAATTTTGTACAATGTATCACATACCTCTTCATCACGTATGTCCTTTATTGTGTAACTTACAACACTGATTCCCATGTTTACCAAATCAGATGATGCTACCTAAACAGAAAATAAAACATTCAAGTTCTTAGTAAAAAATGCTTCAAAGACAGCACTCCTATATTTTGCACTCAGAGAGGAAAAAAATTGCACTTGCTGTTTCAAGAAATTAGACACCCAAACCAAAAGAATGCCCTTGCTTCTGAAGAGTCTCTTTTGTCTTTTCAGGGAAGGAATGGCAACCTGGATGGAAACAGCATCTTCTCATTCTATAAACCAAGCTAATAAGGCAGCACTAACTGATATACATGTATCTCACCTGTACTACCATCTTCTTGTCCCAAACAAAACCTCAAAAAGTCACTTACTGTAAGTTAAATAATTTAGATCACCGACAATTCACATCAACTGGGCAACTCATTAAATGCCAAATTTCAAAGGGCCTACAGTGTATGTTACAGCTGAATTACTGGCTGCTATTAGCCATGAAATGTACACAGCAGTTTAATGAATAATGTTTTGTTTGATTGCCAGTACATTTTTCAGCAACTTTCTAACATTCTCTAGCAATAAAAATAGAACAAACCAGTTTTTAATCAGTACCTCAAACACACTCTTAGAGAACTTCTTTCGATCTTTGTAGATTTCCTATTTTAAAACAAACATCAAGGTAAGCTAAAGTTCTGCAATTTTATATGAAGCTTTTAAACAATGCCGTGAATTTAATCATGGTTTACACATACATTTATGCAATTTAGAGCAACTATGATCATGAATATAATATTTCTGAAGTGTTAGAAAGGTAATGTCCTCAGTACAACATACAGCACAAAAATAAAGTAAATTTGATTGTTTTTACCTCCACAGTCATTGTACCCATGATGGCTCTTTGATGGCCTTCCTACAAAAATGATGTTCACAACAATGATATTACTGACAATAATGATGATGTTAACAATGATGTTACGGCATCATCGGGATGATGCCGTGGATCGGCGAAAGCTTGGATTTTTAAATGATGTCAATTTTACAGTAGTGTAAGGCCTCAATAGAACTTTTGCCAGTTTCATTAAAATGCTACTGAAGGACAACATCCAACAATTATTAACAATGATGTTAACTCCAGGTCCACGGTCAACCACACAAGTGATTAGTAAATAATATAATATAGGTTATGCGTGTGGCACATTTGATGTACATGTACATGATCTTATAAAGAAAAAGTATGATATCGAATTTGTTTTTTGCTACAAACATAATGTGACTGCTAATGGATCGTCAGTCTATGGAAATCTTACCAGTGTTTCCAAGGCAACAGAACGGACTTCCTCTTGGCTTTTCCCCAAAAACTGCTGACAAGCTGCATATAACATTTCCTGATTCTGGCCTTGAATCTTCACCTGCAAATGGAATTATTTTTCATATAACAACATGACCGCATACAATGCGATTTGATTGACCCAGTATTGTGTGAGACACTCATTGTGCAACCTGGAGAGGATCAATTGCAAAGGGAACAGTCCACAGTCCACAGGACAGTGAATAATAACAGTTCAACTGCAGCTGCTTACATGTCATTTCAGTTGGCCTGCCCTCACTGACAAATCCAGAGACTTCTTGGCTCAAATCAGATTTTTTTAATCATCTCAAAACCCACCTCTAGCAAAGACAGTCATCTTCTTAACAGAAAGATGAACATGACTAAAAGTTAAGCTTCTTGCAATGCTTGCTCACTGGATACTTTGACCACTTGAGACAAACTGCAATTCCACATGAAATAAGGCTAAATATCTTTTCGTGAATTTTTCTTCCTTTTTCCAATATTTAATCATTTAACTTTGTAAATAACTTGTTAACCATTTGCTGACATCTTTATTTTCTGGTGGTTTCAGTTAAAGAGCCACTTTTTGTGGAAACTCTCAATAAACAAAACCACTATCACTGGACATCTAAATGGGACCCTCTTGTCTCTCCTCAAGTAAAACTACTAAATAAATTATTTGAACAACTTTTGAAAGTAAGAGTTGAAAATAAGAGCCTAACTTAAAATCTATTAGTTTGCCATCTACACATTGGTTGTCTTACTTGAGCTATTCCAGTCACCGAGATTGGCACTCCATGCCGAGTGTAGACACGTGGGGATTCAACATTCAAGGTCATTGTGTTAAGAGAGATCCTAAAGGCAAACCATATGGATATTAATTAATTTCATGATTTTAGAGTAAAGGGAATGATACTTAACAAAATCCAAAGTTATTTTCAAACAAACTCTTAGAATACTTGTGACTTGTGCTCACAGTACATTTGCCTTATGCAAAGAACCAATCACAAGGCACAAACCTTATTGACACTATAAAATAGCCGAGACTCGTGTAGTTAAATTTCTCATAGAAAAAGCTCATCTTTATCTTAGTGTAAAGTGTAAATATGATGTAGTGGTAAGCAGCACGCATTCAATTTTTTCTTTCTTTTTTTGCACACTGTTTTATGTTTTTGTAACCTTGCATCCTTACGTTTTTATCCCATAGCCATTTCATACATAGAAGAACATCTCCATTTTGATATCTTACATCACACGCTCTTTCAATGTTACGTGCATAAGCGACATCTTTTGAGCATCTTTCGACATGCTATGTAACCTGGACTACATAAAAAAAGTAAGCACAACAGACTTCTTTACGGTCGAACTCAACTTTTAGTCATGCAAGATGGATTTATTTGACATCAGAGTAAGGCTAGGAGTATCAAGAAAACATTCTGTGAGAGAAAAATCTACTGTTTCGGTTCTAATGTCTACATCTTTCAAATAACAACTGAGCAGTAGCGGCCCAATTCTACCGGAGGTCACAATTGCAAGGCAATCGACTACGTTCAAATAGTCTGATTTATCTGTAAATCGGGAAACATGCAAAGTCCACATTCTTCTTAAGCGATTTAAATTTGAGGTTAGTAATTATTATTTATTTGTCCTTTCCTCTGCTAATAACCGGAAATGTAGCAAGTTTCACAGTTAAATGGTCTTTCAGCCATTTGCACAGCACGTTAAAAGATGGCATGTCGAAAGGTGGTCAAAGGAGTTGCGTAGTATGCACATAACACTGAAAGCAGGTGTTAATACTGGTACTCTAATAAAGATCTGCTCCCCAAATCAGGTTCCACCATGGCAATGATTGCCGTCAGAGCATATATAGAGGCTGAGGGTTTATTCCTTGCTGTACATTGTAGATTTATTTTGGGGAAACTTGTCATCTGGGCCTGGTTGTTCAAAGCCCAATTAAGCTAACGCAGGATTAGCAAGAACTTTGATTTCAGTTTGTAACTTTTTGGTTAAGTTTTCTGTTTATAATGTTTGTCCTTCAGTTTTGAGCCTGACTATGCTCAAACTACACAAAACGTAAGCAGTAAAAAGCATTTTTATGCAAGAAAAATTAACACTTCGGTTAACTTTTAATCCGTGTTTCGAACAACCCGGCCCTGCTCTTTATAAAAAGCAGTATCGCTTGACTAATTGTTTCTTGAAAATTGACTTCAAATGAATGATCCCCGTGGTTGCAGAGCAATAAAAGATCGACCGCCTGTATAACGTGACCATCACTCTTCCACTAATAAAGTCTTTGACCTGACTAAAGTCAGCGACATGTCGACGTAAACAAACATAACAGATAACTGTGTATGTTCGCACACAATCAATAATTTCGTACAGTGAAACATAAACTTCACCATTTCCAACAGATGCAGGTCATGAAAATCAATTTTTTTTTAACTTTCTGAAAGGCGTAATCGAAGATACCTTTCTGCTTCATGCATTTACTAGCGATGACAAGAATGCTGACATTACAATAGCATGCGTACAATATTGTTCACGGAATCACAAATTTCCTTACTTCTGCAACTTTTGAATCAAGGGCCACACAAATATACGGCCACCGGCAACTAATGCTGGTTTGCTATGGCAGACGCCTGCAAAAGAAACGGAGAAATAACCGCTCGACATCATGCATTGTGTGATTCACTTTCAATGCAATCTAGCTTTACGCACAAAACACCTGCAAAATATTCGATTTAATTCCACGCTTTTGACTCTATGAATTTTACCACAAAAGCAAAAATGTTAAAATATAAAGTGTTACGAAAATACCTGATACAACCATGGCTTCATTCGGTCCACAAGTTTCGAAGAACACCATTTTGAAACTTCAACAAATTTGACCCCTCAGAAGTTCCTTGTGCGAGCCTTGAGCAACAATATGGCGACAAAATCACGTGACATACAGTGGCGACGCCTCCTTACCGTAGTCGATAATAAATCGATCCAATCAATAATTTATCGCTTTCAGCCCTTCCATACCATCGATCTTCGGGTCCACCCCGGCGTTTTAACAACACGTGCCATCCCTGCAGTGTTCCTTTCTGTTCGTTTATCGAAGGTAAGATGGCGGCCATTTTTTGCAGTATTTCATTTTTATGTCATAGTGCTATTCGTTTGAACTTTTCCGTCACAGTTTGATGTATATAGTGTCAGGGTATATTTTCAATTCTGTTGGAATCCTTAATAGCTTGAAAAAATGTTGAATGTAACTTAAATGAGAGATCATTGAATATATTCTCTCCTTGTGTGATCTAGACAACGTAACGTTAGTTAGTTATAAATCTTATTTTGGCACAAAATCGTTCAGTCCTAAAGTAAACCTGTTTTAGAGTCATATTTTTAAATCCTACCTTAAGAGTACTAAACACCTACCTGACCATGGTGCAGAAATGACTGTGGAAAACATAGAACTTAAAAGTCTTGAGATGCAACATAAGATTGCAATTAATTTTTGGGCTCTGCCTAGTGGATATTTTGGTCAGGTGTCTTAAAGCTATCATGGTTTTATTCACTATACCAAGACAGTACATGCCACAGGTGCTTTACATAGTACCAAATAGAACATTTTCGTATTCTGGTTATCGGACTGGGACTAGCTTGTAATGAAGCTCATGTGGGGGAATATCATTAAAAAGAGAAAAATGTCATTTACATTTTAAAGGACTCCTCACATTAGTCTCAGCTGCAAGCTAGTTCCAGTCCAATACCGAGAATACGAAAACGGTCTATCGTTTGTATAGTGTGTTTGTCCAGGTGAGGGTAGTTCTGAAGAGGACTGTTTTTGGTGACTGACGTTTCGACAATCTGGGCAGAAGTCATTTTCAGAGTCAAGTGAATAGTGTTTGTTAGTCAATGATGTTATAAGTCTGGTCCTTTGAACGTGATTGGTCAGTTTAGCCATGATGGTATTGGCTATAAGACTCTTGTAAAGTTTGCCGACAGTGATTGGTCGGCCATTATAGTAAATTTTAATTTGTTTATTGTTAGTCAAATAAAGTCAGTCTGTTTGAGATGTGTCTGTCAGTTGTATGCCGTGAGGCCTTTGCTCTAAGTTAGTGTACCACCTTGCAATATTTCAGCTGAAATGTTACTTTGGACGATATCTAACAATGGTTAGCACCCATTTCATCCATAGATGGTTGCAATTAAAATGGTTTTTCCCTTTATGACACATTCTTAAGAAGATCTACAGATATACGAAGGCAGCGTGGTCGAGAGGTTAGGGCGCTGGACTTGAAATCCAGAGGTCATGGGTTCAAGTCTTGCTCTGACAACTATGCTGGAGTTGTTCCTTGGTAGACCCTAGTTCAACTCCTCGGCCCATTTGTAAATATATAGCCAGCCGGTCTGCCTCTTGCCAGTTGGGATTTTTAACCATGTTATGTCATTTGTATTATTTGTTTCATCATTTGTTTCCATTGGCCCTGAAAAGCCCCATTGGGGGGAGTGGTCAATTGAGATATTTCTTATTTGTTTATCTTTACAATGTTTGTTAGTGTCATCATGTCTGATGAATGGGGAGTTGATGAGTCACCTGTAGTAGTTGCACCTGAAGTTCAAGATATTAAACTGTTTGGAAAATGGAGCACAGATGATGTGCAAGTCAGTGACATCAGCTTAACTGTAAGTGTTACGTTCTTAACTAGACGCTCTAAGAGCATTTACTCAGGCTTCGTATCGCAAGTAAGCATACCAAACACAATAAAAACTTTACATTGTGTCTAGATACCCAGCAGCCGGGAAGTGTTTTTAGAAAACTAGACACCTGGCAGTCTGAAATCATTATAGAATTTCCACGAAATAACTCATTACTTAGAATAGAGGATCTTTGTCTAGAAATGTCAAGCAATTTCAGGTATTACTTTTGAGCTTGGACGAACTATAAAATCTCGATTTTCGACATTTTGTCCACAATGAAAATAATATTTTTTCAGAAATGCCAAGCAACTCTAAATAATGTTTTGGTTTTGAAGTGGACGAATTCTCCCAGCCATACTACAAATATCTTGACTCATGGGCAAGGTTGTTCAAAATACTAGCTACATGTACCCGGCTGTCAAAAATTCATAGATAATCAATTTCCACAAAGGTTATCGTTATTATTTGAAACCTTCCAAGAGTATTTGGGTATTTTGATCTTTGGTCATAAACACCATGCGATCGTGTTTTTCAATGATTCAAGTTTGCAAGTTGTCCGATGAACTTTGTGTGACTCACAGGCACAGTTTTTCAAAAAAACTATATATACCTGGCAGTCAAAGTCTTTCCATTTTTCCACCAAAATGTCCATTTGAATCTGCTGAGAATGTTCGATCTCTGCATAGAAATACCAATGGATTTCCGAACTGCAATTGACCACATGACAAAAGTCCGCTACAGGTTGCGTGACATCAATCTGACCTACTGAGTCACGGCAGATCTACTATTCTACTGTATTCTAAGAATTAAATGAATTATTCCATGGAAATTCTATAATAATTTCGGACTGCCAGGTCTCTAGCTTTTTGAAAACACTTCCCGACTGCCAGGTAAAAACAAATAAAAGAATCAGGATACTTTTTAACACAAAGAAGTTACGCTTAGATGTTTACTGTTCAAGTTGCTCTGTTGAGTATCCTCTTTATCCAGTTGCATGTTGTTTGCCTCATCTTCCAAGTTCTGCTTACGACGATTCTTTGATTTTTCAATGTCCAAGTTGTTTGTCTCTGCATCATAATTTGGTTTTTGTCTGTGTTTTCATAGTTTGAACTCGTAAATGGCTCCTTTGTTATCTCATGAGAATGAGCATGAACTTTGCTTATCCAGCAGGCTGTCAAGCAATATAATTCATGGGCCAACCCGTTCCGAAAGTGATCGACATCTTTGAGTCTTTCCCAAACACTCTTCACAAATCTCAGCATTCTCACGAAGAGCGAGAGCTGTGGCATTCTCATCCCCAGTTTCCTTGCACTACGCTAGGAACGCCTGGGACCATGACCCCCTAATTGGCGACCAAATACGATAACCACAACAACGAACGGCTTGCATTTTTAAACTCAGTCTTTCCTACGGAAGCCTGAGTAATTATTACATTTAGAACTTCATCCTCAAGTTAACACAATGCTATTTTCACCCATGTGTCATTTCAGATGACTTGAATTTGTTTTTGTTTGTTTTTTTATCATATCTGTTTTACAGGACTACATTGCAGTCAAAGAGAAGTATGCCACTTATCTTCCCCACACTGCTGGACGTTATGCCTCCAAAAGGTTTAGGAAAGCACAGGTAAGGGCAGCAAATCATTGGATATAACATACCATCAAGTTCAGTGCAAGTCCACTGAAATATGGAGTTTCTGGTTAGTTACTGCTTGGGACTGGCTATTTTTGTTGTATATGTTTTATATTTAAAATTTCAAACTGCTTGATTTTATTATTATTATTATTATTGTTATCATTATCATTATCATTATCATCATCATCATCATCATCCAACTACAGCAAATACTGTCCAAATAACAGTACAAATATACAGCGATATTGTACAGTAGAAAACCTGTTTGCCGTACAGGTCAGCACGCGCATGTAAAATTGTCACACTCTCCCTCTTTCATTGATAAATTTATTGACTACAGCTGTTGGATAATAAATCTCTTATTAGATGTTTTGGTGTGTAGTATCGCTGTATATTTTTACTTGTTGTTTGTATAAATATGGCACAACTCGTAAGAATATGCAGTGATACTACACACCAAAACATCTAATAAGATATATTTATTATTATTGTTATTATTGTTGTTGTTGTTGTTGTTGTTGTTATTCTCTTATTCTGTATCATCTACAAAAAAAAAAATTAGATTCCAGTAAATTTTAAAAGATAATGTCAAACCAACTGGTCATTTTCCTTGCCAGCTGATTAGACTCTATGTTGAATATTAAAGTTGAAACTCTCTACAATGACTAATG
>Ga0126338_10001410_pt1 | contig 15537 bp, 11 predicted proteins | sample OrbCmetagenome_2_FD_92529 | JGI IMG/M metagenome (GOLD analysis project Ga0126338, IMG submission 92529) | Coral microbial communities from Petempiche,Puerto Morelos, Mexico - Orbicella C C metagenome | ecosystem: Host-associated > Invertebrates > Cnidaria > Coral | place: Petempiche,Puerto...
GGGGGAAAAAATGGAAAAATCATGGTCCCTTTTTTTTAAAAAATTTTAAAAAAATTTTGAAGTGGGAGTTGGGAAAAAATAAAAAGGTAAAATTTGTTTAAAAATTTAAAAAAAAAAAAAAAAAAAAAAGAAAAACGTAGGAAGTCGAAGATATAAAAAGGTTATTTTTGCGTCCGCGTAAATATCAGTAATTTCCTATACCCTTTGGCCTGCAGTTTTAATTTGTGGTTACTAATTACAACAGTTTCCAACGCAACGTTGTTCCAGTTGCGCACTTCTCTACCAATATTTATTACCGCAGTTAATTTTTAGTATATTATACGAATTCTTTATGGAATACTTGTAACAGGAACAAATAAAAACAAGTTTCTGTTCGGAAGCAAAAAGCGGCGATGATGTCACTCAAGAGATTGTCAAAGTCGCAGTACGTGTTTATAGCTGCACCGGCTAAGAACATGAAATACAATTGTTCCTGAAAACATAGGCAGTAAGTCAATTGTATTAGTTTCGACTTTTGACTGTACAGGTTCTTTGCAAATATAGCATAATTTTGGCAAGTTAGGGTAATTGATTGAACCAACCTGGATCTAACTGAATAAACACATAAATACGTCATGTTTATCAGTTTTCACGGAAGAGAAGTTTCCCTGCCGACTTGCTCTCCGGTGGAACACGTTCCTTCTTTACGCTGCAAGAATTGATCAAGTCAACTTGAAGCAAATGTTTCCAGGACTACAAATTTTAACGTCCTTTAAACTTTAAGGAAACTTGATGATGAGCTAAATGATCGCATTTTCAAAGAAAAATGGTCAAGAAATAGACTACAGATTTGTCATTATATTTTACCTAAGGAATCATCACCAGAGTGGAACGGAGCTAAACTTAGACATGAACTTCCGGTCACTTTCATCAAGCGGTCTTAACTCTTTTGCCCTAGCCATTAATTCAGCTAAACACAACTGACTACGTGAATTCAACTCAGTTGCAAAACTGATGACATTGCACACATTGCTCGAGAGAATAACGGTTTGATTGCATGAAGTTTTTGTGCGCTGTATCTGCTACATCAGTTGTTACTCGTATTGCCCATTTGACAAGTAGTTAAATCAGTTTTTTTTTCCGCATGCCCGAGTCGAGTGAGTTTCGCAAAAATGTAACTGAAAATACTAACTTATCCTATTTAAGTCTGTGGACGTTAAAAATTCAAAATAGATATTCAACAAGATCAAGCCCGTTAATAAACCTCGTCAAGTTTCTATAACTTATTGCACGATAAATGTCGAGTCATTGTGCGCATATACTAATAACTTTTCATGGAAAAGAAAGAGGACCATCTATATAAAGTTTCTACACAAAGATTGAAGCGATGCATTCTTCTTTGAATCTGCCAAGGAATATTCCAAATGAAACTCGAAAAATTTGGTTCACTCTCGGGCGGAAAAACAATACAATAAATGCATACATTTTTGTCTCATCGTCCAAGCCCTTAACTAAAACGTTTGAACATTCAGAAAGAAGGCGAAATAACACAAAATGGGTCAACTGTAGTGCACATATCAGCTTGAGTTTGCAAAAACTTCGTTTCTCTTTAAGTGAACTTACCCTGGTACTGAGGAGATCAGACTGCCTCACCACCTAGACTCTTTTCACTGAAAACTCTGAAGTCGGACGTTAATTAAGTCTGTAGAACGCTCTGGCAAACGATCACCTTCCCGGTCGAGGAATAACATTTACCAAATAGTGAACACGAATGCCCAGATCTTCTACAAGACACCAATTATCTAAAGAGGCTGTTTCAGATAGAGCTAGGAGCCATAGAGCCTTATAGTTAGCGTTCCACTGTTTGTGGCGCGCAGCTCGATTATTCAAGATTCTTTCACTTTCGCAGATAAACGCTTATATCCTTCAGTAATTTTCCAACGTCCATGATGGTAAAGTTTTAACGCTCACAGTGTTTTCCCGTACCGTAGAAATATTTGTCGTGATGACCTTGTTTAAGCAAAGAATTTTATTCAATGACAAGTTTCGATTCCTTAAAAATTCTTCAGCCATGGAAAATGTTTTGAAGCAGAGCTTCACTACGGAGAGGAAAATTACTGAAATTAAGTAAATCCTCGCAAGCCAGTACAGAACTCATGATAAGTAAAAAGAGTGTTTAGAAGGAAGAAAGTTTCAATAAACTTTTACTGAATAACAAAACTGAGTTAATTACTATATGTTAAATCCTATGTGGGGCCCCAAACATGCCAATTTTTACAAAGAAATGTATGCTAGGGGCAACCTGGCATACATTTCGATCTTTCTAACATAAACCGGCAAGTTTGGAGTCCCATATTTTTATGAGTTTGCAAATGATGCTTATGAAACTTCGCATATTTACTAAATTCGGAATGATATTTCTAGTGGTGATCGAGGTTTGTCTTTTGCTTGAATGAACAAAATCGGAAAAGCTTAACCTCGGGTAAAAAGGTCCATAAGACGGTTTGCAGGTTTCGCTGATTTGCACTGAAATTAAATGAGGTCTCCGGATAACCACTGAGTGTGAATTAAAGAGAGAGCTCGTAAGTATGACAGAAAAGGGAAGGGAAGGTAGAGAAACAATCGGTTTACCAAAGAGACCTTGGGAATCTATAGGTCGTAATCGACTAACTTACTTATAAAACTATTCTTAACTGTTCAGAATTCAAGGGTTCTAACCTTGAATGAAGCTCATTTACATGAGTTGACAAGGGACTAAGTAACACTAATGGATCTAAAGGATCCCTAGTTATCTTTTTGTCAATAACCTCGTATGCTCTTCGCTTGGCGAAAGAACGATAATTAATGTCCAATGCAGATGCTTGACTCCACCGACCCGGAATCTTTTCCAAGGTTACGGTTTTCACAGTCTTCCGGTACTCAGCAACGAAGCTGAATCGAGCTGCAACGGACCATGGATCATTGCTCCCAGTCGGTGAGACCGGAACAATTAACATCAGTATCAAAGTTGACTAAAACTCTTGTGCAGGAATTTACTTGTGCAGCGAGATAAACTATCATACTATATCCGTGAAGGTAGAATTCAGCGCTACACCTCACTGCTCCTGATGTCGCGAATTAACTCTACATTTATTCCTTATCAATTCGGATGTGTAGCTTTCTGCAAGCCGAAAACGTCAGTAGATTTTTATGTCTTTTTTTTTTGCATCAAGGTTTTGTGGCCATAGCTGGGGTTTTCCCTAAGACACGGAACACACAGGTAATGTCAACTTCCTGTAAAAGCACGGGAAGTTTTATCGTTATATGATGTTCTGCTCAGTACTCGGTCGCTTAACCTTGATATTCTTGTTATATTGTTCCAACACCATCAGGTTTTGTGCTTTGATTTCGAGCTTAATTGACGATCACTGCAAGTTTTAGTACCTTGTGAAATGCTGATCAATACTGGGATCCTTACGAATGACACTAAATCTTGCTTCAGAATGATTATCATGCACACGCGGACCTGTATGAATATTTCGAAAACTAGAAAAACCGGCCAACATTTTCTATCGCTTACTAAGTATTTCACAATCTGCTCTTTATTTTTTCCTATTGGAAAGACCTGCACGAAGCAATTTGACTATTAAACGAGGATGTTCAGTTGCTGCAGGAATATGGCTCCTGATTGCTATTGTATTCGGAACCACCTGTCTCGCAAAGTTTAGACAAGGCTAGTGCGAGGAGCCCGCGAGTCGCGCGAGTGTATTGTTGGTCCTGTAGCTGGCAGTGAAATGGATTGTTGACCAGAGCCCTTTTCTAGAAGAAGTTTAAAAAGCTATGGTATTTTGGGTTACTTCTGTTTCAAATTGTTTAACATTATAAGCCGCGTTTTATAAAGACAAAATTTTGTAAACTCGCGAGGGCGCAGGAGAGACTGGAAGCGAAACTTCCCGTCCCACAATGCTATGGTGCCCCCAACGACTCTTTCTCTCTCAAATCGCCCTTGAAGGTTCGTGACCATATCGTGAAAACGATGAAAATATCCAATCCATCGGGCATCAAATCGTGCGAATTCTGAATATTTAAGTATACATTATTTTCTTTTAACTCTCCCTTCTTTCTTTTGTAAGATGGCGAAGAAAACCGATAAGAAGAAGGGGCGTTCTGCCATCAATGAAGTTGTGACTCGCGAGTACACCATCAACGTACACAAGAGAATCCATGGGATGTGAGTGGTGTCTTTCGTTCTATTAAAAAAAAAAATGGCTTCAACAATACAATGACTTTATTACGTGTGTTTTTAACAATAGATTCCCTGGAGAAGTTTCTATTATTCTCATTAAATCCTTCGATTTTGTTTAAGACTTGAAGACTTATTTTGAGGAGATTTTTCCTCTTCTTAGCTGCACTAGAAGGTAGTCTATAGTGTAGTCAGTAGCTGTAGAAATTTTGCTATCTTAATTGCTAGGGGTCTATTATTAACTTATGGGGAGTAGTTGAAACAGTTCGTCAAGTTTATTGTAGAAACATTTTGTTGTAGCTTCTGTTTGTATCTTGAAAAGGTCTTTACAACTGTATGGCACATGTGCACGAATGTCTGGCTTGCATGGTCATAAGTATTCAGTATTCAGTATTCATGTTAGTTTCTACAAATAGCTATTCACATAGTTGTTGTTGCATGACGGCTTGTTAATAAAAACAAGAATATTATAAAATTGATTTTTAAAAACTGTCTATGCAATCCAAGAGTTTTCATTGGCCTGGTCATTAGAGTATATGAAGTTATTCCACTTGCACTTGTTGGATATGAAATGATTATAGCCAACTCAATGCTATGCACCTCATTGGGCATCTATCATCTTGTGTCCAACACAAGCTTGTGGAATAATAATTATTGTTAACTGTACCCTGTGTATAATTCACAAAAAGAAATGTGTGTTCATTTATTGGTGGGATCTTGCTAGTCTTCAAAGCTAGGGATTTTATTGGAAAGCAGTTGAATAATTTTGTTTATTTTCAACAGTGGATTCAAGAGGCGAGCTCCAAGGGCTATCAAAGAAATAAAAAAGTTTGCTGAGAAAATGATGGGAACCCCTGACGTTCGTGTAGACACCAATCTTAACAAGCATGTTTGGTCAAAGGGTATCAGGTATGTTTGTACTGGTTGCTACTAAATGTATTGTTCCTTGCTGTTACAAATACTCTATTAGTCATTGTTTGGTTCAAGTGTTGTTGCTACTGCAATTTCCACATGTGGCATCTGTTTGTTAAATCTAATGTATAGTTGTGTTTCACTTCAGTGCCATTTAGCAGGATATTTTGTAGAAGGTCCAATGCCGAATGCAATGTTTACTTGTGGTAAGTTTTACTTGTGTCTACTTGCAGCTAGCTTTTATTTGTTGAAAGGGTTAATAATATGGTGCTATCCTTTCGATCAAGTAAGAGCTTGAGAACTGCAAGCAAACATGAGTGAAACTAATCTCAAACAAACAGTTCATTTGGAGCTGATGTTCGACATTCTGCATTCTGCAAAATACACCTGCTGAGTTTCATGGATAACAAAATGTAGCAAAGCCAAACCGAAGCAACAGACTATGTTCATTTTCTTGGTATTGAGTTGGAACTAGCTTGCAATGGAGGCTCGTGCAGGGGGAATATCATCAAAAAGAAGTTTTAATTTCTTTTAATTTCTTTTGTCATGCAAGTGACATTTTACTTGCATTTGAAAAGACTCCCTGCATTAGCCTCAGTTGCATGCTAGTTCCAGTCCAATACAGAGAATATGAAAATGGCCTATTATTTTTTGAACCCTCAATCTTTTGAACCCCCAATTGCTGGAAGCACTTTTCTGCTCTGTGACAAAATGCAGCAGAAATATACCCTTGATTTTTTGAAATCCTGTCTTTTTGAACCAGTTTCTGTTCCTCTGGGTGGTTTGAAAAGTATAGACTCCACTGTGGATTTTTACTCAATAGAAAACTACCCTATAATGAAATGCAATTTTAGTATCAATAAATGTTTTTATATTCAGCCTAAGATCTGTCTTTATGTTGTAACAACATGACTGAAAGTAATACTGTTTTAACTTGCAAGATTTCCAAGTCTTATCAATTTCACAAAAGACTCAAAGAAGAATGGTCACTAAATCAAATCATCATCACAGTGTTACATTGCATGTCGGGTTCTCGTTACATGTAGTGTCATGAAATGTTTTTCTTTTTGTCTTGGTTGTTAGAAATGTACCTTTTAGAGTCAGAATTCGTCTAGCTCGTAAGAGGAATGAAGACGAAGACTCAGTTCACAAACTGTACACCCTCGTAACTCACGTCCCTGTGGCTACATTCAAGGGTGAGTAGTTTATTGTTCTGCTGTTGTCTGAGTAAATCTGCGCACTGTTAATCAATGTTTTGATTCCTGTCACATGCGCAAGTGTTCCAAACTACATTTTATTGCATTTCCGTTTCCCTTTTTGGCACTTATTAATACTTTGAGTAAGGGATATTGAAATTTACTTAAATGAACCTGAACTGAGTTTGTTGTTGATATTTTCTTCTAGGCCTACAAACACAGAAGGTGGAAAGTGAGGATTAGTAAACAGAACCTCTGTACAGAAATAAATTCTTCAATAAACAAAAATCTTGTTTCTTGTGTTTGATTCCAAGTTCCTTTCTATGGACCTCTGACTGGAACATTTTTACATTTCTCCAATCAATGAAACAAGAAGTATTGTTTTCTCTTTCACCTCCCCTTAGGGTTTTTGCAGCTTTTTTTTTTTGGAAAACAATTAGTTGTTTACAGTACAAATATCTCCATTATTTCCACAGTCTTCTGAGTTACAAGAGCCTGTGTAATGCAAAACAGTTCATGAAAGAAAATGTTAGGTTAAATCTCTTATTATTATATGACTGGGAAAATTACTTCTATGTGATTGGCTGAGAGCAGGGCTAATTTATCGTTAATTCTCAATTTGCACTGCAGTGCAAATTAATGTGTGTGCATTCGCAATTTTGTCAGTCATATTATAAATGAACAATCGTATGAAAGCTTGAGTGATATTTACACTATGATTGATATTTGAAAATTCTTTCAAATTACACTTGCCTAAAGGCTCATGCAATTTAGAGAGAATTTTCATATATCACTCATAGTGTAAATCTTTATTTGCACTTGCATTCATACGATTACCTATACTTTTTCAACATTACCCATTTAGTGTGTTGTGTAACTTCCTATTTTTACAGGTTTGGTGGTACATTTGTAAGCTCATAGGAAATCAAAATGCAATTGGAGTGAAAATGTTGAGAAATATAGAACACTAAAAATAAATATCTAGTAAGAGATCAATTATCCAACGTTTTCCTTCCCAAAAATCAAACATCAAACTGTGTGCTTAGGAAAACTAACAGGACTACATCTGAACTGTTTGATCAGTTTCTTTAAGTGAAAATACTGTGGGTAACAATAGAATTCTGAAAGTATGGGTCCCTGTTACTGGTGCTTTGAGATTTAGCAGGCAAAAGGGGCTGCTACTTTTCTGGTGGCCATTACTTTCAGATGGTTAAAAAACGTTTATACATGTACGGTGATTCACAGTAAGCTGTTGTTTCTGACAAAGCCGACACGTAACACATGAAGTCAAAAGTTCTGTCTATGTATGTTACCAACTACCCACCAACAATGCAGACTGTACCAGGAAAAAGGCCTCAAGTGTTATGTACAGTACGTTGTAGTCTGCTTTTGGGTGGGCTGTTGCTTTTGGGGTTCAATAACAGGGTAAAAAGGAAACACTTTTAGGAGCCCTTACTTTTGGGGATTAGGGGGGGAGGTTACCATTACTATCAGTGTTTGTACTTGTTTCACACGTAATTTGTATCCCACTTAGTGGAACTTGCCAGTAAGCAATCCACACTAATTCTAAAACATCTAATGAGAAATGTACATCTGTTTCGTCGGATAAAAACATACACAACATTGCTGAAGGGTGTTAAGGGTGGTCATAAATGTTTGTTGCAAGAGTTTGCTGCACTCAAAGAAAGCACAGATTTAAGGTGGAGTAACTTATTCATGATGGTGTCTTGCTTTGCACTGATACACCTTGAACTTTGATTGAGCATTGGAAGAATGTGACACCCATAATATCTTTGGATATTTAATAATTGAAGTGGTGCATTGAATAAAGCCCTTAATGACTTTTGGGAAACCTTGAGGTAACCAGCATTGAAATACCTTCCAGCCATTGTTACAGTTTACTCTGGTTTTCATTCTTTTCTAAGATGAACTAGTAATAATTAAGAGTTCTTTTTAGATAATAATTAAAAACAGAGTACACTGTAACAAATTATGGCTGGAAGGTATTTGAATGCTGGTTACCTCAAAGTTTTCCAAAAGTCACTTAGGGCTTTATTTCACGCACCGCTTCAATTATTCAATGGATACATGATGGATATGAGTTGGCTATAATTACCCCCCCCAAAATCATGCATAGGCTTACCGTATTTGTAGAGCACAGTACACCCCATATACCATGATGGCTAAGCCAATGAAAACTCTTAAATTGCATTATCCAATGATCTAGTTTTTAAAAATGCTGCATGGGCTATTATACTTTGTAGGACAACCTCTGGAAACAAATTAACATCTGTCCAACATCCCAAGATTTTGTGATTTTGCAGCCTCTCGAGTCTAACCCACTCAAATAAATGTGTCTCACAGAGTCCAAATATTTAACTCAGTCTGTCCTTGGCAGCTTTTTATCAATACCAGCAAATTTATAGGTTTATCAATCATCTTTAATTGCTCTTAAAACACATACAGGATAGTATCGTACAGATTATTATTACTATTCTCTTAAACACAACAGAACTGTGCTCCACTGGCCACTGAAGAAATGTGGTATTATTATTGTTAAGATTGGTTTGCAGATTGTGGGTTGCATAAAAAAAATGCCCAAACTGTTTGAACAAAAAATGAAAGAAGGGCAGGCCACACTGCATAATCTTGTGTTGTCTGATTCAAACATCCTGAGAGTCTGGAACTGGCCACCTATGCAGACACTCTTTGGGCATGTCACACAACCTTTTGGGGGAAGAAGATTGCTTGATGAGCCCAAAGAGCATCTGTGTAGGAGGCTAGCATGAAACAAGACTGCCTGATCCTAAAAATTCTAAAATGGTGCCAAAGCTTAGGGGAATAAAACAAAATTAAACATGGAGTGATTGAGGGATGAATGAAAATGGTTTCTTTTTTTAGTCCCAGAAGCCTGGACACCATGTAATGTTTCAAAAAGAGCCTAAAAAACAACACAAGTACCGGTATTTTCCTTCAACTGACAAATTTTCACTGTGAGAATCACTGCACATGGACTCAGCCATGTACGTGTATACTTGTATTTATTTGAGAAAAATTACGTCATGGCTTCAAAGGGTTTTAAAACCGGGTATTTTGGTCCTCTACTCACTTTTATAAATAATTTATTGTATTTATCTATATATACAATATGGTTTGCTTAGTCTTCAATAAACAAATCAAAAACTTGCAGTCAATGGTTAAACATTCACTGACATGAATGGGTCAGAACAACTTTCACAAGTACAGAGCTGCACTATTTTGTTTTTCAAATTTTGAAACTTCAAGCAAATACTCATGTGACCATTACCATATAATTTAAATTATGCAAATACAGGTTGCCCAATACAATCTGTACCATTCCAGAACTTTTGAGGAGTATTCTCTGTGTAATAAGTGATAACAAAGTAAGTTTTAAAGAATGATGTTTTGAAGTTTCAAACAGTGAATCAAAACCATTCTGGATTTATGCAAGTCTATATTATTTGCTAAGAGGAATAGTTCACCCATTTCTAATTATATGTGACCTGGAGAATTCTCAATGCAAGTAAGATTGCACCTTGGGATTACAGTTTGAACTAGTTTCACATTCCATGAATGTAGATGGATGTTCACTTGTTGTTCCACCTGAAAAAAATATGCAACAAGTAGAAATCCAACTGCATTTACAGGCTATTTGAGCTAACAAAATAAAACATCAAGACTTGCATCCAAGGTCTTGACTAGGGCCTTGCTCTCAGCAAGTGTTAAATTTTCTACTCCTGAGGTGACAATCATTGTCATATTCCCAAACGTTTGCAAACTGTCAGTGTACGTCATTTCTTAAAGGAATCAGAGCTCACATAATGTAATGATTTCTTGAACTGAGTTGGTGGAGTTCTTAAATATTTCTCAAGATTATACTGATCATGTATCCCTTGTAATCATCCAGTCAACAAAACAAGATTGTATTCCGATTGTTCTTCTATTTGTAAATCTCCTCATGAATTTAAGGACAAGACACATTGTCCAATGATGCAGGCAATGTCAAATTGAAGCATGTCATTGTTATATATATATATTTGTGCACACAGTGGTACAGAAGTTCTACTCCTTGCAACAACAGTGTATTTCAGGGTCGTTGTACACGTGTGAACCTTTGGTCTTCATTTGTTGGTTGCTCCTGGTTTACTCTTCAATGAAAAAGGCTGTTAATGCAAATATCAAAAAGACAATTCCACCTATGATCGTCACTGAAAGATAGAAGAAGAAACATTGCAAGTTAAACTTCTTGAAGTGCCTATAAAACCAAATGAAAAAGTTTCCTAAAATAGTTCTGAAGAATTGACGATAATGCTTTGGCTTTTTTTTCATTCCACCTTCACTTTTTTCCTTTGTTCCTCACAAGGGCACACCATCAATGGAGACATATGCTCACAGTGCTTTTTTGTTGTATGGTCTTTGGAAAATAAACTGCTTGCAAACCCTGTGACATCACAGTTCTTTATGTTTTTGTGGTTGTTCAGATTCACAAATTACATGCAGCAGCAAATATGGGCAGACCTCCTTCACACCAGAAACAACAGTACTGTATATTGTTATAAGTGCAATATATAACATTAAGTACCTGTTCTGACAGATATTCTCTGTGCAATTAATCTACCACCAATAACAGCAAGTCCAGTACATAAGGCATGTCCTAATGTTCCACCGATAGTCACACCCACTACATTCTGTAGAAAAAAAAAACACAAAAACTTCAACAAAACTTTTGAAATGTCTGTCTGGAAGTATTTGTTTTCAGTTACAACAAAATACACAGACGTTGATCAGAAAAAACAGTCAGTACATAGTGAAACTCCTGTCACCTGTAACCTACCATAAACTTTTCAAAATAAACTGAGGTATTGGCTTTAATATTTGAATCATGGTATTTTCAAAGCTATAAGCCGGTGCACTGAACAAGAAATTAAAACAAAGTAAGCCGAACAAAGACCTTTCTTCCATTCAGAACCTGAAGAATGATAAGTACCCGTAATCTTGTAAATAATGCATAGTAAGACATCAAATGGGACTCACTTGTGCCAATTAACAATATTATTAGACCCATAGCCCTTGTGGGCTACAGGTCAATAGCCCATGAGGCGAAGCCAATTTCACTACTCGAGGACTATTACTAATAGTCCTCTAGTAACATAGCCAATTAAAATGCAGGATTTGCATGAGTACACTAGCTAGGTGATACCAATAGTAAATGTCAAAGAACTTCTCAGACTGGAGCACTCAAATTAGTGGAAATAATTACCAAGATTTTTAGTCTACAAAAGTTATGCAGCATAGATGACAAGTTTTCCTGATACATGTACCTTGTAAGTGGGTTATGTTAATTCCCACGGGGTACTCCCATATATAAGCAGAGCTATATAGGTATGTGGTGCTCTGAAGAGTATGTTTTTCAGGCAATTTAGTCTGGAATATTTACTGGAAAAGTAGCCAGTGAACAGGCTTCTTTACCTGGACTACTACGATAGAAACTGAAACTCGGAAGTGACTTTGTAAGATATTGGTTTAGTATGGCTATATTGGGCTATGATGGTGATAAAGTTTCTGCAGGGTAAATAGCTAGTGTGGGGGTAGGAGTTTTTGGTGTCCAGTCTAGGACAGGGTTACAAAATCAAGCTGATCGTGGTCTAGTATTGGGTAAGGGTTTCAGTGTCTCAGTGGCACACTCCACACTCAAAGATTTACAGAGTATCCCCAGGTGTTAATTATAAGTAAGCTGTCGTCAAATTCACCTCTCTAGATGCAAGCAATATGGTAGCTAGCTGTGATCTATCACCCCACTCAGCAAGGAAAGTTAGTGTGAATGCTTGTAGTAATATAGGTGAAAGAAGACCAAAGAGCTTTGCAGGTTTTTTTCCACCACGAATGATACCAGTTTCCACATCTTGAGTAATGGTAGATGAATCATCTTTTGCCATCTGAACAAGAAAAAACTAACCTATTAGATGGTAAATTGCTATATGTTTCATTTCTTTGCTATGGGTTATGCTATTAATACTCTTTTCACCAGCCCTTTATGTGGATCAAATTCAGAGTTGAGCTTAAGTTTCCTATAGTCAACAAAAAACACAGCTTGATGTTAAAAACACTCATTGTGTCAAGAGCAAATTCTCTAAACTTGGTTTTCACAGCAACCAGTATGGAAAAAAACTTTAAACAGTACAATAACATAAAACAAATAGTATTTAGTAATACACATTTTTACCAACTGTTTAAAAAATCAGCTCTCACTCCTGACAAAAGGTATTGTATTATGAGTAGTATTAATAATATTGATTTCTAAGCTATTCAAACCTACTTCAGCTTCTTTCTTTTTAAGTTCTGCTTGAACTTCCTCTAATTCTTCCTGGCCTTCATTAGGATCCATATCATAACCTTCCTTCAACATCTTAAGACCGAAAAATATGAACAGTGCAGTTGATATATACAGAGTGTATTTCCTCGGAATGACAGTTGTTGCATAACCTAGGACTGCTGAAAGAATTGTCATCAAGCCAAGGGCGAACATTGCCCCTGTAAACACAACCAATCTAGCATGCCTCATTGACATAATGGCTGCAATAAAAAATGTCTTGTCGCCCAGTTCAGAAACAATGATGACAGATAATGAAGCTACAAAGGCATGAATGAATTCAATGCTAGTAACCTCCCAAGAACCATGAGATACTGAAGACTGCTTTGCTAGAGAATCTTGGAAGACAGCATTCTAAAAGAGACCAAACAGAAACAATATTGTCATTCAAGCCTGGCTTTATAAGATCCCAGATGATCCTAGGTGCAACTGAGAAAAAGATACCATACGCTATTCCTTGTAAAGCGCGATTTCAAGATGAAAAAGTTAATTACTATTCTCTGATCCATTACAATCATCTACAATGTATTGAAATTGTCTAGAAGCTGTTGCATTTGTCTGATATCCAATGTGATCATCTGCTTTTGTGTGGGACCCAGGCCTAATGGAAGACATAAGACCGTAAAATCAAGTCGTTAAAGAATGGTAATAGGACTGAGTGGAGTCAATTCATTCTGTAATCATACGAGTGATTAACAAAATCAGAAAAGTGCATCGTGGGAGTCCAAGTTGTTTAATGACAAGATGATCACAGACAAGATTAGACAACCCCTTTTACCAATTTATCAAAAACCTGTAACAAAATTTGATGAATATATAGCCATCGGTTAAACGCCTTGATAAAAATTAGAAAAAAATTAACAGCTAAGTTTGTTTGGAACCAACATGCACAGGAAAAGGAATCTATTCATGTACACCTATCCAAGAAAAAGAATGATGCAAAGATGCAAAATGATGCGTACTGTCCACATACACTCTTCCGCAATTGGACAGTGTCTAATAAGAAGCATGATGCATAAACTGTCCAATATTATTATAAGCATGACACACATACCATAAATCCTTGAATTAGCGCCCCCTGCCCCTTGAATAAGTGCCCCACCTTGAATAGGCACCCACTCCCCTTCCTCCATTTTGTGGATGAGTTATGAGGCAACAAAGGATATACAGTTTTCGTTCTGTAGTATTAGTATTGTATTTTGTGAACACCTTTAGTTTGGAAAAAATTACTAGTACTAACGGTGCTGCCATTTAAATTTTAGGATCAGCTTTTTCAGATGTTGATAAACAGCTTACATTGTTGTTTACGCCCAGGTGATGTGTTAAAAAAATGATCATGTCAGGCCATGATTTGGAAAATATTAAATAAGTACCTGCCCCTCCTCGATTAAGTGTCCCCTCGAATAAGCACTTCCGTCTTCTCCTAAATTTGAAATAAGCGCCCTGGACGCTAATTCGAGGATTTACGGTACTGTCCTATTCAGGTTAAAATCGGGCCTGTTGATACAGTTAGCCTTATTGATATAACACTCACTCACTAAATTACTTGACCTCTTTTGTGCCCATAATTTGGCACATATATACCCGAGCATATATATAATAGTATCGCTAATTTCTTAACTTCGATGCTTATTCTCTTCACGATCAATTGAGTTCAATTAAATGCGACTAAGACGCAAACTCAGCACTGTACATGAAGGAGGGTCAAAAAACTAAGGTTTTGTTGCAATTGCTTTATATAAAGCTGGAATTACACGGTTGCAATAAAAATAAATTCAAATAACTGTAATTGATCATAATTGATCATTTAATCGTGTGTCCTGTGACGTTGTTTGCTGGCATGTGTGCTTACATAATTTTGCAATTTTTGTATCATTCACTTATTTAACAATATTGTTACACAAAGATTTGCACAGAAGGTCTCTAAAAGCTATGCAGAAAAGGCTTTCTTACCACTTCATCCTCAACTGGTTGCACAAAGGACACAGAATCCGAAGCTTTTGTTGCTTCAGACGGATCTTTTTTAGGGATTTCCGAAGAAGCCAGAAGAACTCGTCCAGCAAGACCTTCCATTTCATCTGGAACGGCCGCACACGCTAAGGTCACACGGCACATTATAACAACGGCGACTACTTGAAACAAACTAATACTTCCCTTCCGATATGTTCCCATGTTGGATCGATAAAAGAGGAATAATTTAAACCATTTACTTTCGCTCTGATGTGTTTATAAAATATGAATTTTTGAGAACTTTTGCCCATCACCTGCAGCTGTCAGCGGTCAACTTGTGTCAGTCATGCACAAAAGTAAAGAGATGACTTGGGTTGGTCGGGGGAGGGAGGGGAGGGGAGGGTGCCTCGGACCGTTTTCCGCTCGTTCCCTCAACCTACGTAGATGGAAGTTAGTATCTAATAATTTGCCGTGTTGTAAAGGCGGATAGTTGGCATTTCTTGTGTTAGTACATAAGACTCGAAGTAGGTGTACACCAACAAGAATTTTCTGTCTATTCTTATGCGTCAGTCAATTCCAGCAGTGCCCATCTCCCCCCCCCCCCGCCAGGGCTAACCACCGGACATAAGCATTTTTTTAAAAAAATTGGGCAAATTCCCCGGGGTAGGGACACATAAGCTGTCTAAATGCCCAGGGGTGGGGACGAAAAGAGAGCAAATGCCCAGCCCCAGGGATCGTCGCCTTCCAACACCGCTGCAGTTTTCTTTATTAATCAGTGAATAAAACGTTCAACTGTTCAGTCTTTTAATGCAACGGTAAGACTTCAAGGACAACAGTAGGTGTTAGTTGATTTTGATTATATTTATTTCTTTATATTTTGTTTTTAA
>Ga0126338_10001411_pt1:0-7500 | contig 15515 bp, 8 predicted proteins | sample OrbCmetagenome_2_FD_92529 | JGI IMG/M metagenome (GOLD analysis project Ga0126338, IMG submission 92529) | Coral microbial communities from Petempiche,Puerto Morelos, Mexico - Orbicella C C metagenome | ecosystem: Host-associated > Invertebrates > Cnidaria > Coral | place...
ACAAGGGTTACCCGGTAAGAGGGGCTGACGCGGCTTGACCAATTTTTTCATGCGAACGCTTACAAGCATTTGACTGCCAAAGGGTTACCCTTCGCGATAATTAGAAAATCCCCGGGCTCGTGTGAAGAGGCCCTGAATCAGGGCATGTCAATTCAACGGGATGTGTTATAGCGGAGCGCCGATGATGGTTTGGGTTGTTCCGAGTGTTCTCCTTTCCCTGGGGTTCACTAGCTCTGAACGATTTTCACGACTCGACAGAGAAGCAAGCCCATGTATATTATAGTAGCTTTAATGTGTTACGGTGAGGGAGTATTGTACATTCTCGATTCAGCAGACGTCCCTTCCCGTAACACGAGGTACACATATTAACCCCAAAAACACGAAACTAAATCACGCAGCACTTGTCTCTTATAACGTAACGCTTGTCTCTTGTAACGCAACAATGGAGTTGCGTGATTACCTAGTCACCAAGGGAACTAGGACTTTCGCCAAGATTTGCAAGTTTCATGGCAGAGCTGCACGATTTCTAAATTGCAGACGTCAACTCTGGTGAAACATGTTGCATTCCTACCTCTCTAGATGCGTTCGCTGTCTTTGAAAATCTGTCGTTGTGGTATTCATACGCATTACTCCTGACAGCCGCTAGATAACCATGTCAATTCTCCTAACCCATTCCCATCCATTTCCATTAGTGATAGCTCTGAGAATTTATTGTTTCATCAATGCGACAGCCTCTGCAAAACAGCCTGTAAAGCCAAATATGCTCTACAATCTTTTCCCTTGTAAACCAGGTGGAGGGAGCCCGCGCAAGAAAGGTCCAAAGTCAGCGGCTCCTTCTAAGACACACATGCCCAGTGTTAAGACAGCACAGCAAGATGAGGTGAGTTGATAGTAAACTGTGGCAAACTCCACCTGTTGAAGTGTTTTCCTTTTTCTTTAGAAACTTAAAATCAGAGAAGTGTTCTGCATGCTTTTGTGTCTTAGTCAACCAGTTTTCCAGGTTTCGTTAAATTTGCTTTTTGCATGTTTTCAGTTAATATCGTTAACTTCAGGATTTCTTGACGCTCGTGATTTGATTTAGTCTGTCCACAGACGTTTATATTTTTTCGCTTCGAGTTATTCTTCGAGCGTGCGGGAGATGTATTTGTCTTCCCCAGCCCCACCCCCTTGTGTTTTAGCGCGTGTATCCCACGCGCGCACCGGGTTAATATTTCGCTACGCTTGCAATCTCGATGAACTCGAGACAACATAGAGTGTCCATGGACAGACTAGCTTTGATTACTCAGATTGCTTGACATCTTTGCTGTGATAAACTCACGTTACGTGCCGTTGCCTTCATTTCCTTTTGAATCTCTTTGTCGCCAGCCTCCATCCTCAGCTCCGTTACCCGGTGTTGCGGTTGTGCGCAAGTCATCAGTGTTGCGAGCGGCCTCGGCACTAGGAATCATTAATGAGAAACCTCAGCCGATCATGTACACGCCTCGAAGAGCCTGGATATCACAACCAACCACGGTGAGGAAAACTTGTAACCTTCTCACAGTAAAGACCTTTTTTCAGCAGTTATGTTGTTCATGTCGCAGCAAATGCATAAAAAAAGAAATAAAACTGAAACCAAACTTGGCGTACCAAGGATTGAAGGTTCTTTTTCAATCTTATAACATTTTCTCTATACATAATGGGCCACTTCCGAATTGCCTCTTGCCTCATCGTCAAAACGAGTCTTCGTGCAAAACCATTCAAAAGAAAATGTCTTCCGCCTGCATGTTCATTTCCATACAAATCAAACTCATGTTTCATACGAAAGGTTTTGCCCGAGGACTTGTTTTGAAACAAAGGCACAAGGTAACTCAGCAAATAGCCTATTGTACGACTCGAGGAATTCCAGGTTACAGATTTCAAGTTTCTATACTTGTCAAGTTCGTAGTGGCTTCAGTTTTTTTTGGTGTCACTAAGAGCAAAACGTAGCGTGGTCCCAGGTTCAGAATTGATTTTGTAGTCGTGTTTATGTTAAATATTGTTTTCTCTTGAATTAATTTCTTCTTGCACCTCTTGGTTGTTGTTGTTTGTTTGTTACTGTTGTTTTTTCTATGAATCAGTAAATTGCCTTAAAACTTACGAATCTTTCCTTTTGTTTCATTTTCTTTGTACTGCAGGAAGATCTTTTGCGCGGAAGAGAAATACGGAGAATGCGATATGGTACTGATATCGACTTCGCAGATTACAAGCCTTCTTTTCAGAAACACATCACAGTTAAAGCCGAGGCCATGGAAGCGGAGGACAACTAGAGAAAGCCATTCACAAGTCACTGGCGCTTGATCCACGCTTCTGTAGCCATTTGATTGGCAGATTGGCAGCTCAGTGGTTTTCTCTCTGGGAACCAGTGAACAGGAATCATCCGTCACGCGGGTCGTGTTGTGTGACAGTCACCTTACTCCACTGATTCCTAGTGATTTTAGTTTTTGATAGTAGTTAAGAAAAAAGTTACTCGTGCATAGTTGCTGGCCAACTTTTGATTTATCGATTAGATACGAGTTGACTCGCTAAATATGCGACTCATTTCCTTGGCCCATGGTGTTTATATTACTTCGCCGAAGTCTTTTTATAACTTAATTAACCGAACGATTTTAATTAACTTTTAACTGTATTTCGCTGGAGATGTAAACTTTTAAATTGCAGGGTTGTTAAAATAGCTGTTAAAATTTGTAAATGAAAATATATTTTATGTTTAAGTTTCTCTATTTTGTTGAGGACTGTCTAAAATATGCACTTTTTATGCATTTCCTTAAGAATGTTAAAGAATGAAAAAGTGTTTGGGAAAGGGAGATGAGATATTTACCAAAGTAAAGAACATTGTGTATATAAAATAATTATTTAGTTAGATTTTAAAAATGTTGACTGGCCAATGATAGTTTGTTTTCAGTTTTTAGTTGGAAGTTATTGGCTTTAGACGGCTCATTTACAGTGAAGACACTCGAGCCGTGAACACTTGATATTTGTTTGGACATTTTTTTAGTGACCAAATAATGCGGGCTCGTCCTTTTGACAGGAGTAATTACTGTTTTTACACTTAAAATGCTAACACTATACGGGATAAGAAGAGCCTTTATTCCATAGTCGTTAAAAAGAATGAACCCAAAAATGTCAAGTATTCACGGTTCGAGTGTCCTTACTATACTGTAAAACACTAATTTTTTTTCTTTTTGACAATGTGTAACTTACGCTGAATTTGTAGCTACCGCCCACGTTTGATGAGGTCATCTTTTTTATCCCTTTTATACCAATTCGAGTTCTAGGTTATTTTAATTTTTTTATCAATTACATCAAGTTCGATTAAAATAATTCAATTGTTGAAAATAGTTTTTACAGTATTTCGTTTTGCATGACCACAAAGGGCCAAGACAATAAAAAGAGATTTATTTACCTGTGTTAGTTTGTGATTTAGAAGCGATCTCTTAAACCCAGAATTCGTAGCATGACATATAAAGCTTCGAGGAATTCATAAACTTGATCAAGCGGGATGGAGGCGCGGTGGCCGCACGGTTCGTGCGTCGACTCCAGATCGAGAGGTCCGGGTTACTCTCACAGTGGATCTCTCCACCCAGGCGTATAAATGGCTACATGTACCGTCGAATTTAATGCTGTAGGGGATTATGGAGTGGCATCCCATCCAGGGGGGAGTAGAAATATTCCTAGTCCATAAGCGCCGGCCTGATGGGCCACTTGGCTCGTACGCGTGATGCAGACTTCACTTTATTACCTTTACCAAGTGAGAGCCTGATGCTACAAAACCAGCTTGACAATAGTTCCAGAATAGATTCTAACACAAAACAATTCAATAAAAAAAATGTTTTGAAAAACCCAAGAAATATTTCCCGTTTTTCGCAAGCGTGAAACTTCCTTCCCTTCATAAAGCAGGAACTTAAAATAGGAAACGCCAGCACGTAATTTTCTGAGCTCTTTAAGAACATAGACTATAAGACTCCCTTGCAATGTGAAGAGTACAAACACGTAATAGCAAAATTCACTCGCTGCTCAGACCTTCCGACTCGCACTACCTCCCCCTCCGCATACCCTGACTACCCACTCAAGTCTGAGAGTTTTGGTCGTTGCTCTCAAGAGCTATCGCTCGAAACGTTAACATTCAAAAAATCCAGTCATGTTTTGATCAAATTAAATGTCTTCAGTTGCCTTTTAATTTGAAGTGGTCTCGTTAGATAACAGATCTCTCTCTTGACCCTTTTGACTTTTGACTCCTTTTCTCTATCTTTCATTTACTGCACTCGTAAGAAGATCTTTGACCTAAAGTGCTCATATCATCAAGGCCCATCAAAGCTACAGATTTCCCCTTATCTCACCCTAGCCGGAGGCTGTCCGGGACACTGTCATTTCACTGTGTTGATTGTGCCGCCATTTCCTGTCTACTTTCGAATGATCCCGCACCATCACTCTTGAAGATTTTATGGTTGTTTTATCACTTTTATGGCTTAAGTCTCTGAAAGAACTTGCTTTAAACATTAAAGATTCCTTTTCTTTTTCTTCCGACTCTCTTTTCCTTCTGAGTATGAGTATACGTGAGTGAGCATACGCCTAGTCAGCTCCCATTCAGAATTGCGCGCTTTTCCCAGTCCGTGATCGTAGCATGTTTTTCTTAACATTTTCCGTCGTGTAATAAATCTCTTATTAACCGCGCTGTTCCAGACCGTACTGAAAAAATATCGCCTCCTCCCCGGTCTTTTTTGCGCTTGTCTCTTGGAACGCAACAATGGAGTTGCGTGATTACCCGGTCACCAAGGAAACTAAGACTTTCGCCAAGATTAAGATACTTACAAAGTATCTTAACTTTTCCAAGCGCAGAAAAGATGTATCTAATGGCCCTAAAATCATGAAACTAACATCAAAGTTTAAGGAAATAAGAAAAGTGTTCCCACCTTACAAATAGATTTTTTGGCTTTAAGCAGTCACGTGACCTAATTTGCATATTTTCGACATGCCAAATTGACACAAACTGATAACATTTTGACAACTTTTTGACCTGGCAAAGTTTCATGCCGCTACAACTGAAGCTTCAAAAGATACACTACCCCCTTACTTTTCGGCTGTATAAGCTGCATAAACGTGACGTAACAACGTGAATTTCCAACAAATTTATTTTCTTTGTTAAAGCTAAAGACAGTTTGTTTGACTTAAAGAAATATTAGAAGCAAAGGATTCAATTCTTGGTTTTCAGTGACGTGCACGTCACGCCAGTAAAAAAAAACAGTCGTCAACCTTTCAATAGATAAAGACAAGAAAATGAGATATTGTAGAAGAGTAATAAATAAACAACATCCCAAAGTCTCAGGGCTGTGCGATATCCCGTACTCGAGTTATTCGGCAAAATGTACCACTCAAAATCATGTTGGTGTCCCTCTGAGCGGTACCAACATGGTGGCCGGAAACGAGGGAAACTATCTGGAATTTACTTTGGCTATGTCAAAGGCTTTCTTCTCTCTGTTGAGCTTGTAAACATTCACAAAGACGCTTCTATACTGACATGTTGGCTTTTCAGACCTCAACATTAAACACACGGTGAATCGATCGAATTTATGTACATGACATGCTTGTGAGCAGCCACCTTTATGTCACGCACTGAAAAATCTAAAATTTAAACTACTCTATTTTCAAAACAAAGCACGCTACCGAGTGAAAACATGCACGCAGACACATTTCTAAATTGTCTTTTTACGTGATGAAGACAAAAATGCAAGTCTGTTTACTTTTGAATTTATTTTGTTTATGTCATCTGTATAGCTGTCGTTGGTCTTGTAGTATCGTGATGAAAGTTGCTTATTCATCTCCCTCCTAGTGGCCGTTTTCATGATCGTAGTATAGTACAGTTTCACTCAGGTACATAAGTTCTTATAATTGTACAAAGCAGCGCGCTCGAAATGGCACAACGGTAAGGCCTAGGCCTTCTAATCAAAGAGCTCCGCCAAAATACAGATACAGTCGAACCTCCCGTAAGCGACCACTCAAAATGTCAAACACTGGTGGTCGCTAACAAGGGCTGCTCGCTTACGAGAGGTCAGACCTTAGGGGGTATACAATTAGAGATTTACTCTGATTTCTGGAGACAACAAGAAAACGATAGCTTAGCTGAAAACAAAGCCGATCAAGAGCCTTGGATACAACATGGACTATAAAGACAACACACTGACAGCTTTCTTCAAAGACGCTAAGTGAAACCGATCTATAAATTGGTTCGATTTCAAGTAGGTTCTGGCTGTTGACGTTTTGGCGGCATAAGAAAATCATGAAATACGGAACTAATTTCAAGACGACGTCGTCTCTTTTTAAGACCGCAAAATTAATTGATAGAGTCAAGCATGAAAAGCCATAGGAAAGTGCTCGAGCAGGTCTGAACCGCTTTTTCCGGACCGGCTCACGACACCGTTCCGTTAGAAAGATGACGAAAGTATTTCATTTAGTGTTCCCAATAAGCATTTTTTTTAAAGCTCCGTCCATTGACACTTAAAATAAAGTTGATTTGTACATGCACGCAAGCACAAACGGACGAGCCGAGGGCTAAGTGAATGAATATGAATAAATGAAAACAACTACAATAAATAAATGAGTAAATAAACGAATAAAATAAATGGTTGAAACAGTAAATAAAATACAGGAAAAAATAAAAAAAATATTGAATAAATAAATTAAGAATAAATAATAACTGACTGGCTGACTGCCTAACTTGATTGACGGACTGACGGACTGACTGACTAACTGACTGACTGAATGACTGACTGACTGACTGACTGACTGACTGACTGACAGACAGACTGACTGACAGACTGACTGACTGACTGACTGACAAATGGCTTTCCTGGGAACCGCTATCTACGATACATTAAGTTTGGGATGGATCGTTTTCAAGGACTCTGCCACATAGTTCCAATCCTCTTCCAGACACTCAGTTCGAGAAATTACAAGAAACTGAAGCATTGGCAAGTGATGAATGTGTTCCACAATAGATCGTACTCCGCAGCCAAAAGAATTACCCTTAAGGTTCAGCATCTTCAAATTACCAATGAATTGAAAGTTTCTAACAAGAGCACTGAGGTCTTGTTCGTCCATACTGAGATCTTTCAGATGCAATACTTTCAAATGGGGCAGAAACCGCAAACTGTCGGTGAATGAAGAAACGCCACTCGTCACTCTGAAACCTTTCAAGACAACTTTTCCCAGAGACGATGGTTGCTTGAATCCTCTGAAAAGCAACTTCAATTGTTCACACTGTTGTTCCACCACTTCTCCTGAGCTCAGCTGTAAGATCCTAAGTGAGCCCATTTCAGGAATTGAACGACCGAGATGGGCGGCTGCCTCTGGAGTCAGGCAAACCTCGCATAGCTCCAACAATTTGAGAGTATGCGCGATGTTAGGAACCAATTTGTCCACTGCAGTGGGGTCACAACCAGGCAAACGAAGGCTGAGAATGGTAGTGTTGGGGAATCTTGGCAACAA
>Ga0126338_10001411_pt1:10000-15515 | contig 15515 bp, 8 predicted proteins | sample OrbCmetagenome_2_FD_92529 | JGI IMG/M metagenome (GOLD analysis project Ga0126338, IMG submission 92529) | Coral microbial communities from Petempiche,Puerto Morelos, Mexico - Orbicella C C metagenome | ecosystem: Host-associated > Invertebrates > Cnidaria > Coral | place...
CCGTCGCGGTATAACGTAGTGTCACGAAAAGTCAAAAAAATCTGCAATAACAATACCTGTTTTGAGTAAATATATCGGTGTAATGCTGTAGCTTGGATTGTGCATTGCCTGATGGGTTTTGTTGGCTTTGTTCCTGCTTCACCCATGACAGCCGAGTGTAGATCTCGTGAATGTCAACGGTGCATCTTGACGACCACACAGAAGTTGGTACTCTGGCATTCCTTTGGTAGTGGCCTGCGAGGGTGTTTCGACAGCTGTTAACGTCCAAAGGTCGCACTGAATAAGGCTCTGATGAGGTAATGAACACAATCGTGTTTGCCTTTAGGGCCACGCTACAATTTTGATATCCAGGCCCATTCAAATCAATCAAAATCAAATCAATAATTATACTTACCTTGATAGCGTGGGGAGTGGTTACTAATCTCCCAAGCCAGGGGCTCATGTTTAAACGTTCGAGCATTCCGGATCGAATTGGAAATGTTGGGTTATTGAGGAAAGGGGAATACCAGAGTACCCGGAGAAAACAGCCTCCCACAGCAGGGACAAGAACCAACAACAAACTCAACCCATATATGACGTCTAGTCCGGGAATATAACCCAGGCCATATTGGTGGGAGGCGAGCGCTCTCACCCCTGCGCCATCCCTGCTCCCTGACCTTAGTCTGAAATCTTAACATCAATTTCAAGGGAAAATGTTGCCAAAACAATTTTTTCATCCCGGTTTTGGCAAAAATGCAACATTTCTTGTGAACGAAAAAAGACATTTAAGCCCCTGGGAAAGAGCTATTTCCCCTTCCACAAACGACAACGAGATCGAGCGTGAAAATTGGTGCTTTATTGTAAAAAAATTACCTTGGCTGTTGTAGAGACATGTGATGTCCTTTTTCATCTGGATACTTTCCTGCTCCAGTTCTTTAACCTTCTCACTTGTCTCTGTAAGATCCTTTTCCATCCCTTGAAGTTTTACACTAAGTAGTCCCTCGATGGAAACCAACTTGTCTAGTATCTCCTTGTTCTCTTTCTCCAGATTTAATGTTGCTACTCTAATCTCTTCTTCTGGCATTTCTTGCCTCTGAAACTTCTCACTGCGCTCCTCTATTCTGATTTGAAGGGCATCCAAGGACGGGGTAACTTGAGCTTCACTTATTCCCTGCTGGACCTGTGATTCTTGACAAGGTGACCGTGCTGCTTCAGACTTCTTCAGCAAGTCAATCAGCTCTGCTACATCTTGTTGAAGAAGAGTGAATAGATTTTGATCTACAGCATGCCCCATGCATAACTGACATCCTGGAATAAAAGTAGAAAGAAAGAACAGTTACAGCTTTCCAGGCATAAGATAACTATGAGTCGTTGAGTAGGAAGGAAAGGACAGAGGAAAAAAAACAAGGAGGGACGAAAGGGGTCTGAAGAAAGAAACGAAGAAAACAAGAAAAGGAGAACTAGGAAAGGAAGAGGGTAGAAAGAAAAAAAGAAGAATTGAAGAGAAGGATGGGATGAACGGATGCAGGAAGAAAGGAAATTAAGAGGAAAATACAAAATAACAAGGAAGGATCATTTGAAGAAGCAATGAAGAAAAGAAGGAAAGGACAGAGGAGCAGAAGAAGAAGAAAGAATTGATGGCAGAAAATGAGAGGAAAATAGGTCAATTTCGATATTTTAAAATTCAGCCAAAACAATAGACCTCATTGCAAGGCTCTGGGGAATAAAATACAGTGTTTGTGGGGTTTATTTTAGAGAGCCTCGTGCTGAGGTCTATTGTTTACAGCTGAATTTTAAAATATTGAACGTGGCCTACTATCAGCAAAGGAAAAAACTAGGAAAAGAAGAAGGTAAAAACAAACAGGGAATGAAAGAGAGAGGGAAGGAAAGGGGAGATGGAGGAAGGTGGGTATAAGGGGGGAAAGAGCAAAGGAAGGAGGTAATCAAGGAAGGTGAGTATGAGCTAATCTAGGCATTTGACTTGTGAATAAAATCTTGTCAAAATATAGGTATTGATTAAACAATCCATCCAGTAGTACCTTTAGTTTCCCATTCATTTAGCTGATCTAAGGCAGTCCTCTCTGTACCATCAGTCAGCCCAAGGCTTCTAATCAATGACTTCAGCTTTGCAAAACAGTAGCTGAAGAAGACTTCAGACCACTCATTAAAATTACAGTGGCCCCACTTGTTCCTGACATTTTCCCTCACATCGTTTGCTGCACACTGAATGGACAAAAAAAGATTCGGAGAGGAGAATATGGGTGCAGGGTTGTCAAATCCCAGCAAGCGAAGAATGGCACTGATGTCAAGAGACCCATCAAAGCCTGAAAACCTGGTAAGGTATTCAGGCAGGTACAGTTTGGCCAGATCTACTGCACTGTGGATGCTGTAATCATAAAGGATCTTGTTTCTGGCATGCAGGAGCAGATTGTTATTGATGTTCTGAAATTTCAAGTGCTTGAGCATAGGATCAGTGGCAACGTCACCGTAAGTAAGTGCCTGCAGGCTGTTGGGGATGGCTAGGCCTCTACAGTGCATGTCAAGGCTTGTATAGTGTTTGACCATTCCTTGTTGGACAAAACGACATAAAACAGGAACTGCCACCTTGTTCATGGCCAATCCAAATACCAACCACCTCTTTTCTTCATCAGAGACCATCATCTTTGCTTTCAAATCCATGCACAATTTGGTGGTCCTAAATGTTTGTTTGTGCCAGAGAGTGAAGATGTTGTCTCTTCATGATCTGTGAGAATGGAATTAAGAAATGACAAGAAGTGGTTAATAATACAATTAATAAACTTGTACTCTAATGTGGTCTGCTGGCCTTGACAAAAAGGCTTTTCACTGACCGTGGTGGGGAAAGGGAGGGAGAGCAAAAGTGGGAGTTGTTGTTGTAACTTGTAACTTGTTGTCTTTCTGATTTTTTATTTTATTGAAAACTAGGGAGAGTCAATAGGATAAAGCACCTCTTGGATCAAAGCACTCCGATGTATGTTGTAAATGCTTTCGTCTTTTGCAAATTATCTTACTGTTCAACAGTATGGAGTAACACCAGTAAAGAGAATATTAAAAAACTTCAGCTAGTACAGAACTACGCCTGCAGGATCGTAACTGGCTTAAAAAAGTACAATCATATTTTAGAAACCCTGAAGTCTCTTAAATGGCTTCATGTAAAAGAAAAACTGCTCTTTAACGACTTAGTTATGGTTTACAAATGCACAAACAACTTGACTCCTGACTATCTTTAAGTGAGCAATTTCAATACCATTCAGAAATTCACCAAAGAAACACCAGGCAAAAGAGCGATCTTACCTTGCCCAAGTGCACGCTTGCTACTGGGCAAAGAGCTTTCGCCTTCTGTGGGGCAAAAATTTTTAATTCTTTACAAGATGTACCTAAGGTGGTCAGAGACACGGAAAGCCTTAGTGGTTTCAAAAAGAGAATTTTTAAGAGTACTTTTAATTATAGACCATAAGATCTTATTTTATTATTAAAATGTAAGCTGTTTTCATGATCTATATTTTTATCTGTAAATAGTTTTATTTTAGTTTGTAACTTAATATTTCAATATTCATGTATGGCAGAAGAGCCCCCAAGGGGGAGCTATGTAATTAAGTATGCATGCATGCATGCATGTGTGCGTGCATGTATGTATGTATGTATGTATGTACTATGTAAATTTCATCTGAGATACATCAAACAAGTGCAATGACTACAACTTAAGGGGCTACTTATACAAAAGATAAATTTTGATCTTAGTTTATATTAATATAACATTTACAGTAATTAAATCAAAAAAGTCTTCAAACTTTTACAGTGTGATGGTTCAAATTAAGTCGTGGTAAAACAACTAAAAAGGGGATTGTGGACAAATTAAAGTATGTGGGAGAAACAATCAGAAAAATAGTGAGATAACACACAGAGAATCCTCTACTTTCTCTTCAAGAATACCTCTTAATAGTTTTGATAATTTTTTACACAAATTAATTTTAGAGGTTTGTTTTGAATTTGTATTCTACCCTTGGTTGTTCGATTGTGGTTTTTCTTTGTTGTCGGTCAGATGAGGGGAGGGAAGGGTCTTAAGGGGAACTGGAACTGATTATGAGAATTTGAAAGTAAAACTACACAGTCAATATGATTTATAAAATATTTAATCTAGGTAATTTCTTGTTTCTTAAATAAACCCATGAACTGACTCAACAGTCTATTTCTCATCTAAAAGGGCTGGAGGTGGGGATGGGGGTGGGCGTGGGGGTGGGGTGGGTGTGGGTTTGCTGGTGGGTGGGTTAGGGATGGTTCCTCAAATGTTACACTTAATAATCTATTAGCTTATATACAGCAAACTTGTTTTAATAACATCATTGGTAAATTTTCAAATGGGCTTATAAAGTAATATAATTATATAACTAAAATAAAGAAAGAAAGAAAGAAAGGAATAACATATATATAATATCTTACAAAGATGAAATATATAAAGTTTCCTCGTGTGTCTCTGTATTCGTTTACATGACACCAGCAAAAACTCTCATAATGTTATGGGTCATACAGCTGGTGCGACTGTTTACCCCAGCAACATTATACCAGATCGAGATTTTAGTTCTAGTATAAAGAAAATGATCATTTGCTTTGTCATTAATGTGTTGAATAATGAAACAATTATCCCGCTCAGTTTTGCAGAATATTGCCTGATTTCAGCCAACTCGGCCTATGGCCTCGTCAGCTAAGTATCAGGTGATATTCTGCCCGATTTTGTAGGATAATTGTGAACTATTTCATGCACCATTAAGCCATAACCATGACCAAACTGATACCGATTCAGTTAAAAGTAATATAAACCTACCCTGCAGAATTCTCTCAGATTACCATTAAAGTGCCACTAACCCCAAAAATGTTTTTTCCTTTAATAAACTCTACTAGTTTCCCTGATTACTTCAGCGAAAAAATTATCTCGATTGCTAAAATCCCTGCGTTTCTACAAGCGTTTAAACATGTAATTTCTATGTTCACGACCGCGCAAAGTGGGATCTGGGTCGGGCTACTAGTGACGTCACTTCGGGAACCGGGCTAAAACACTTAAGAGACTTTTGACTGAGCTTCGAGTGCAGTCAAAACATTTTCGGGTTATTTGTGATTCATATTTTATCAAAACTGGACAAGAACTTTAAGTGAAAGAACTGTATCATCTAGCATTACAATTCGGAGTCTAGCTACGATTTGGACGGCTGTGAAGTACATATTTTTTTCCATTTCGAAGTGCGGGTCGCCAGTCGAGATCACCGCGTTGTATAATTATATTTAGGCCGGGATCGCCAATTTGCCAGTCCATTTGGGTTATAAAGGTACAAACAATGACTGAAGAGTTAGCTTACAGCTCTTAAAGAGTCATAAAGATGTCAATGAACACGAAGAGTTGGTAATTTGACTTTACGGAACGTGCAAACTTCGGAGAGACAAAACACTTTTACATTCAAATATTAATTTCCCCCGAAATACAAGTTAAAATGCGATGTAGTCGTACTCCACTCCTGCCTACTTC
>Ga0126338_10001412_pt1 | contig 15515 bp, 8 predicted proteins | sample OrbCmetagenome_2_FD_92529 | JGI IMG/M metagenome (GOLD analysis project Ga0126338, IMG submission 92529) | Coral microbial communities from Petempiche,Puerto Morelos, Mexico - Orbicella C C metagenome | ecosystem: Host-associated > Invertebrates > Cnidaria > Coral | place: Petempiche,Puerto...
AAAAAGGGCATCAGGACCTTTTCTGTGTGACAAACATAATTTATAGGACTGAGCACTTCCACAGTCTGCACTGCGCAAAAAAACTTCCCGCGTAACTTGTGCGCACACATTTAATAATAATAATAATAATAATAATAATAATAATGATAATGATAATGATAATGATAATGATAATGATAATGATAATGGTAATGGTAATGGTAATGGTAATGGTATTGGTAGTGGTAATGGTAATGGTAATGGTAACGGTAATGGTAATGGTAATGGTAATGATAATAATAATAATGTCTTAATTCATTCGATACAATGCATATAGATTTAGAACTAGTGGCAGTTTTTTTTAACTTATAGCAATACTGACAAAAAAAAATCATTTGCATCGGAAACAAATATGTTGACTTATAATTTTGAATTAACATGCAACCACTGATGAATTCCACGTCAGAAACCGTGAAAATGTCTCTGTTAAGTTAACTTATTTGATAAATACTAGCTTCTTTAAAGAAAGATAGGAAATATAATATGATTACCTTAAGTTTATTTAGTCGCTTACTACGTTTATTGCAGGCTCGTGCGGCCGTGTTGTTAACCTAAAACACGGTGAAGTCATGTACAAAGCTGATCAATTTACCAGGAAGCCAACGAAAGCAGCTTCTATTGCAATGTGGGTCAAATCCCGAAAACCTGGACTCGTTCGTTGGTTTGACGTCGACGACGGAGCGGAATCATCCGCTAATGGCAGTACTAGGAAGCTTGTTAAAGTGCCAAAGAACCAATGGATTCATTTGGCGGGAACATTCAACTCAAAGGATGGAATTGCGCGCGTTTACGTAAACGGTAAACTTATTTCTGAAACAGTTGGAAAGAAAAACAAAGGGTTGCCTGATGATTTCACAGCCACAGGTATTGGAGAGAAATTTGGAGATAAGTTCATCTCGTTTTTAGATGACGTTTTCATGTTTGATCGTGTCATTTCTCCTGCCGAAGTGAAAGTTCTGTACAGAAAGTGCGAGTTTAATAGAATGGTTCTTCACTTTGGATTCCAAAAAGTAAACACAACAACTCACCAAGTCATGGATCAATCAGGTCTTGATAACAATGCTACTCTCGACGGAGGTAAGAAATACAGTCAATCTGCTGTAAGTTCCATACTTTTCCCCAATCAAATAACGCTAGATAGAAATATCAATTCCTATACCCGTCAACTTCACAGAGACAAAGCGCATACAAAGTACCTGAATTCCATCGACTTTCGTGTTTCTAGTTATTCTGACAAGTTATAGATATTGAAGAGAATTACTTCAAATTGAGGCAGAATTCAAGTTAGATTCGCCTGCCGAAATGAGCCATTTCAATTTGAACGGTGATTACTCTACCTTATCGATTCACAGGCAAAAGTTACACCCTATTCTTTAACTCTCTTTGGTCCTGTACTCGTTCTGTGATGGTTAGTAACTTTGGTCGCTTTCATAATATGAGTTATAAATATTGCTTTAAAAACGATCGTAACTCATTTTTTTTCAGGAGCGCACATTCTAAACAGCGGTTGTGACAAATGTGGCGCATGCTTGGACGCCTCGAATGACAAAATTCCAAGTGTGTATCTTGACGGGCGCAAATTTCACCACAAACCAACCTCGGCCATTTCCATAGCGTCCTGGATCAGTTTAAACCAAACTAAAGGACGTCACTCCATATTCCAAGCAGTGAGCAACAAAAACGACGAATGGCATGATATTTACAACTTGGAAGTAGTGAACGGAAAATTGCACTGGCGCCACAAGACCGCTGCCAGTGGCGTGATATTCGACATCAAAACTGACGATGTTGCGATACCCGAAGGCCTTTGGAGTCACGTGACTGCTACTTACAGCTCTGAAACCGGTGACGCCAAAATTTACGTGAACGGTCTTTTAAGAGGGAGTTTTAACAATCCTCACCAGCCGAAATTATCCGATGCCTGGGGTCGTGTTTTGATCGGGGGTCATTTACCAGATGGTAAAAATTTCGCCGGACTCTTGGACGAGTTTTTCATATACAACTGGGAGCTGGACCAATCTGAAGTGCGGTTTGTGTTAAAATACTGCGCTGATAAACCGAAACTTGTCTCCTTTACTGTGCGTGTGCCGCTGTTTAAGCGACAAAAGGTACAAAGTGCTCCTGCAGCCTTGAAATATTTGTAATGCTGGAGAAATTGGAGAACAGAAAAAGCGGTAGTCATGTTGAAAAACATACGCCAAGGCAGTTCTAGAACAGGCCCGAACCTTCCGGTCAGTTTCAGACTTATCGGACTTATCGCTCGGTGACAATTCCTTTTTTGGTTCAGTTAAAAGCGTGAACATGAACACTGATTCCGACTCGTTGTGAACTAACAAAGTAGGAATTTCTGGAATCGAAGAAATTTGATAGTACCCGCAAGGGTGTTATTGTTTTTACAATAAAACTTCTGATGTTAAACATTGCTATATGGAAACCGTGAAATAAACATTTTTACCAGAAAAACCGCGTGTCTAGCTCTTCGTTTCAAAAACGAGAAGTGCTCTAAAGAGGGCTTTTATAAAGGCAGTCAAAAAAGAAAGGAAGAAACTACTACAACTTATGAATTAACGTCTAAATAATGAGTTTTTTATAAAATATGGACTGTTTAATAATAATAATGATAACAATAATAATAATAATAATAATAATAATAATAGCAATTTTATTGGGCTCGTTAAAATTCTTCACTAAACCTTTACGTGATCATGATAATTATTTACAGCACAAAACTATTTACAGTAGCAATTGTATCAAAATCGTTAAAAAAAGTAGGCAAAATGTAGTTTACAAAAATAAATATAATGATAAATAATACTACTACTGATAATAATAATAGCAATAATAATAAATTATAATCGTTTGCTCACGATGTGGCCATTTGCGATGGAGGTCATGACGTATCGACTGCATACTGCTAGTCTTATTATTGTCCTTCTCCACGATGAACAACTACAACCTGTTTTTACATCGATTGTATGTTTTTAAAATGAATTGCTATTAAATATTGAGAAATAACAGATACAACCCAACTACATGGATGCAACAAAAGACTTGAAAACGAGTAGCGTATTTAGTTACGAATTAATAGCACAGCGACAACGGTGGTAGGTTAATAACTCAACGTAAGCGTGTCACAAGTAGATCACAATTGGGTTTGGTCTTGCAACAGTGATTGAACAAATTGAATTGTATACATTATTTCTGTAAAGATTAGTTAATTAAAAAAACGACACACGTTCCCTGGACAAGTTACAACGCTTAGGCCCAGGTCAAACGTCGAACTTCACATGAGACGAACTAAATTGTAATTTTGGGTCAAACGTCGAACTTAATTCGAATTAAGATCGACCAGCACGTTCTCAGTTGAGTCGAACGTCGAACTTAATTCACTCAATTTAGTTCTTTTCATGTAAAGTTCGACGTTTGACCTGGGCCTTAATATAGTAACGGAGAAACCTAAAGAAAACACATCAATACTTTAGAAGATCAAAATGTTTCAGCTATGATTTTAGTGCGTTAGAAATTCATTAGTTCTTATAATAGTGAATTTGTCCAATAATTAAGCTGCACACTTGACTCTACCAATTAGCGTAATCAATATGAATCTGTCCGGCAGAATTCAATTTAGGATGCTCAAATTTGTCAATTCAATTTCTCAAGTCAATATAAAAGTAACGCTTGTCATTTTATGCAACGTTTCATTGTTGCTTTCTTTTATGGGTCAAAGCGAACTTTAATATCCAGAGGAACGAAAACACTCTTACCTGGGTGATTCCGACATTCCTTTATGGACATACCGCAGCATCTTTGGGTCTATGGCTTGAAACAACAGTTCAAACATGAAATGATATGTTTTCGGGACAGAAACAGAGAAACCTATCCCTTCGAAGAATGGCTTTTAACAGCCGTTTTGAGGGTTACTTTTTCTCATTTGCATTACAATGTAATTCAACGTGGATAGATTCGGGCTGAAACTGCCAAATAGCCTGAAATTGCCTCACATACATGCTAGATTATAATGTAATGCAAATGAGGAGAGTTAACTGTGAAAGGGCTGTTTATTTTACACCGTACACATAACTGCTTTTGCCAAATCCACTCATGTTTGAGACCTTCTTCACCTAATTAATTCCGATTTCTTTTCACACTGACTAAGAGAAGTATAAATATTATAGTTTATTTGCACCACTGAATCATTCTCAAAAAAATTAATCCATGCAAGACCGATATGTGACAGAATGTACCAGACAAGGCCAATCATCATCATGAAAATTTGAAATATAATGTGTTTGCCTGTGATGACTTTACGGACGTACAGAGAAGTAGGGAAATCACAAGGCTCTAGGTGCCACTGGACGTCTTTTAAGCGTCGTTGTGAATATGTCAGTCAGATTTTGAACATATTTAATTCAAATTCTTGGACAGCTGCTAATGATCAAAACAAAGAAAAAAACAACAGCTAAAATTGTGGTTTGCGACATAACTCTTTTCTTATCGTATTGGAAGAGAAAAATTATCACGGTGCGGTCAATAGATAGTACTAAATAATTAAAGATTCACAGCACTTCTTTTGTAAACGCAAAAATAAAATAAGGAAAAAAGGAAATGCGAATATTGTGATTATTGAAGTTTAACAGCTTTTAATAAATGTTTTTTTCTTTTAAAGAAAATTTCCTTATCAGACAGATATATTGTTCTGGTGCATACCAGCTGGCCTTGTAATATTAATAATGCATAGGCAGTTAATATTTGAGATGTTTTACAAAGGAGCAGGTTAACTTAAATATACGAGATTTTCTTTCAGAGTTGTAATTATTTTAAAAAAATTGACGTAAATAACATTTTTGATAAATTACTAGCACCGCCTAATCTCTAAGTCAATCTGAAATTGCTTGCAACATCATTTAAAAAACATTGTGAGCTGATAGATATAATTTAACTAAATTGTGGGATGGGCCCGCAAGGACTAACGCTCAGAGTATATCTTATTATTGAAACAAGATTGATTAACGAGATGTCTATAATGAAAAACTTCTGACTAAATAGTCCATAGGCATTGATGACTAGGTGAGATGGCCTGGCGAGAAACAGGATAACTTTCCCCTTTACAGATCGTGTTGGCCCTTTGCGGTTCTAAGATCATCACTAATAAAAAACCGATAACCATGCGACAGGACAAAAATATGAATCATTTAGCACCGTATCTTTCTATTTGCATTTCGGTGCGCTTTTAGCGAAAAAAAAAAAAATACCCATACCAGATGCTTATGAGCTTATTCAGCAGCCTATCAGGAGTATTCCGGAATGTTTTGAAGGGTTAATACATTTTTAAAACACGTGGCATACACTAAAAGCCAAGATCACCGATAAAGAGCAACCCATGGAAATCAACGATAAAAGTATTATTATCATTTTTTCATACTTGTGTAGATTCTATATAAAAACAAATCGTAGTGAGTTCCTTGTTGCGCATCATAAAGATTTAATTAATGGACAGACAAGAAAAAGAGAAGCTACAAAGATCGTTGGTTAGAAAATTGATTCACCTTGGCAAGATGGTGAAGATCAAAGGGAAAAATCGACGACACCATCGAAGAACGCGTGTCGGGCATGGACCATTGGTTAGAAGGATCTTACTCAATTCTGCGCAGATGCTCGCTTCATTAAGCACCACCTCACTGCAAACGTTAGTAGCAACTAGTGTTGACAGAATAACTGTGAATGTCGGAGGAACGAAATATGAACTTCCCACGAAACATTTGGAGAAGTTCCCAGACACTCTCCTCGGCAGCGAACGAAAAAAGTTCTTCTACGATGAGGAGAGAATGGAGTATTTCTTTGACCGTGATCCCGTTATATTTAAGAACATTGCTGAGTTTTATCGCGATGGCAAGTTTCACTTGCCCGCTCCAACAGCGGGCTGTATGGAAGCCATCTTGGATGAGTTGGACTTTTTTGGCATTCCTCAATATCTTGTATCCGACTGTTGCTGTGAGCACATTATTCTGGGAGATGAAGAACAAACAAAGAAAAAGAAACAGATGGCGACTATCGAAAATAAACTCACCCACCGGTGGACTGCTCGACAAAAACTGTGGGAATTTCTGACTAACAGTAAGAGTTCCAAAGAGTCGGCAGCGTTTGGCTATCTGTTTGGAGCTGTCGTGCTCCTGAACATCTCTGCTATTGTAGCGGAAACAGTTCCGACAGACTCAGGGCCAAATCATGGCGAAGTACATCAAAAAATCTTCTTCGGAATTGATTCTTTTTGTGTTGGTATTTTCACCATCGAGTACATGGCGCGATTGTACTCTGCGCCACAAAGATTAGACTTTGCGCGGGAAATGTCGAATGTGATCGATCTACTTGGAATTCTTCCCTATTATATCGCCGTAGTCGAGCGTGCAGTCAGGTCCAACAATAAGATATTGGACTTCGTTGTCACAGTCTTTCGAATGTTCAGAGTTTCTCGTGTCACGAAATTGGCTAGGCACTCCGAACAGTTTCAAAATTTGGTAATGTCAGTCAGGAGCGCGGCTACGGAACTTGGAGGAATTCTCTTCTCGTTTCTGGCTTTGATGGTCACCTTCTCGACCATTATGTATTTTTTTGAAAGCAAAGAAGATGACACTAAGTTTATCAGCATTCCAGAAGCGTGCTGGTACACGTTGGTCACCATGACAACACTTGGGTAAGCATCCACACGCCAAGGCATCCATTTACATCGAGATAAAAATGTACAGAAGACTTGAATTATTGCTAGGCTTTTCCGGGATAGATTTCTTGGATACCTTTGCTTTATAATTTTTGGATCGAAACTGTAATGATATTAACTTTTTACTGCTTGTAGGAAAACGACGAGGATTAACCAATCAATCAACAACCTTGGATAGTTTTCAGAATTATGATATGCTAATAATTTTTCGCTTTGTTCCAGTTACGGTGATATTGTTCCCAAGACGGTGAAAGGGAAGCTTCTTGGAGCAGCCTGTTCTTTAATGGGGGTGCTTCTTCTCTCTTTACCTGTGCCTATTATCGAGAGGAAGGTAATAAACTCAAGCGCACACTTAATTCCCTTTTGGTCTTAATCTTATTAAATTCTTTTTAGCTTTTTTAGTTAAGCCGTGAAAGCCAAATGTAAAATTTGAAAACGAAAACAAACAAAAACCCTCTTAATACAAATTCAATTGTTTACTTTCTATAAGCCCGCTTGTTTACAGAAATATTTTCACGGACGAGTACTATCCATCCGGGTATTTTCCTCGGACGGGTACTATGGGCTGATAGTGTCTCTCCGCGGATGAATACTATCGCGTCATGCGATCAGTTTAAACCAAGAAGAATCGGAGAAAATTTAGTGGTGAACTATAACTCCAGATAGCTGAGAACTAACAATTTTCTTCTGTCTTTGTCTAGTTGCACGAATACGCGAAAAAATCGAAACCGCCGAAAGATGATACTATAAGTAAACTAGCTGCATCGCTACCTTCACAAGCAAGCCGGCTTGATGCGATCGAAGACAACGCTTGCTTGCAACACAGAGGTAGAGCTCAGAAGAAAGATCGGCGAGTTCCACACGTGAAACCTCGAACAATATCTATGGTCGTAGAAGTTGACAACTCTTCAACCAGTCTGGCTATCACTGACAGCAACGGTAGTTCCGCTCAAAGTAGCACCGAGGGTCTTCTCGTCATGAAGAATAAAATAACTGATGTGCCATTAATTGAAGAGCCTGCAGGATCTTCAGAGGTCAGTGGAAACGAAACAAACATGAGACCTCCGCCTGATGTGAATGAGCCACGTGCACGAAAACACAGGAGTTGGCATGGCAACGGGAAAGTTTCAGCTAAGGTGGGCCGTGGAATTTTTACCGAGTCCCCGCCTTCTTCTCAATATTTTCCAGTTTGTCGCCATTATTCTTCCAGCAGTGATGACGTTATTGGTCAAAGATCGCGATCCGAGTCTTGTGTGGATGACTGCAACGAGGAGAGCGAAATTATTCCAATGAAGAGATTGCACCGACAACGGTCGTTTGAACGAGAAGCATTTGCAGATGTAAGTCCTCGAAACTGCCACAGTGTCGGAGACTTAGACATGATCGAGGAGATTTGATGTTAAGCTGATATGATAGACCAAGTGAACTAGTAAAAACTGACCCAACTTTGCAAGCTGTACTCGTTTCCGCTCTAGATTTGGCACGGGGATTTCATACTGATGAAGTATGGTGTAGTTACCATGCCATGCGTATTGGTAGTTACTTTCCCGATTATTTCGAACCAAGCAATAATCCAGAAAAAATGCTTCTCAAATTTGTTTAGAGCTGTGTCGACAAAGAGACTTTTTGACTGAAATCTCATCTTTGGCTCGAACGGAGGGAGAAAAAGAAAAGAGTGTACGAGCTAAGGGATTTTGTACCTTGTAGCCTTTGAGCAGGCTAGGCTGCGCAGAGGGGAATAGAACAGGGGGAAAAAGTTGTCGTGCGGAGCAAGCAGAACGCGGCGTGGGTACAGTTATTCTGTAGCACATAAGGATGTAAAAGTTGACAACTTCTCACCTTTCTTGAATCTTCTAGTTTCTAAACGACAGTATTTCGTACCTGTCTCTTTTGAATGAAATAAAGACAATTTTATTTGCAATGGGGCCAAAAAAACCCTTGCTCCATTAGATTCCATTGCACTTTGACAGCATTATTTTGTATTTGGCCTTTTCAACAAATAAAAGGTAAGTTTAAGCAAACACGAGTGAAACAAACGGTGCATTCGCCGTTCTTCAGGTGTGGTCCGGTACGATTTGTGACTCCCTACATGACGTAACAACCGAGTCTCTCCGAGTCAACTGCAGAGACTGCAGAACTTTCGTCGTTTTCGTCGCTATCTTTTTGTGAATATTGACGTTTGCTTGAATTGAAGAAACCCACGATTAACTCCATGGGAAGACGTGTGGTAGGGTAAGGGTTTAAAAAAATAAATAGGAAAGATCCATTGTTCATTTTATCCGAGTCACAAAACTGATTGGTATACCACGTGCTTCGGAGCTACAGAAATTCCCGAAAGAAAATGGTGGTAATCTAAATGAAGTTTAATAAGCTTTCCATCACTACGTCTGGGACCAAAAAGGAGAGACACCGATGAAAGTGGAATTATATATTTATGCAGTACAATATATATGTGAACTGCTGACGTTCGTGTAAATTATGAACATGTAAGTCTTTTGTTAACAAACATGCTTAAAATCAGCTACACAACCTTAAGCTGTTCATAAAGAGAAGGGGTTTTTTTATTAACCCATTTCTATTCAAATTACTGAGAGTTATGTAACGATAGTCTCGTGAACTGGCGTGAATTATTCGTTAAGCCCACGTGCATAGGAACTTGGAACTCTGTGTTGTGAACTTGTGTCATGTTGTGTGGATTATATAACTTGGAGAACTTTATCTGAATTGTGTTGTTGAGTCGTTTTGAACTACGCCCATAACCAGCTTAACTTAACAAGTTGCACAGAGTTAGTATAATTTCCAGAGGTTAATAAAATAATAGAGCATTCTGGTTGGTTGAATAGCTCAGCCTATGAAGCTATATTTACTGTGCTGGATGGTGAATTCTAAGCTTGCAGGTTACTAAGCTATGCCATGTTTGCAATCCAGGCAAGTAAACATAGCAGATAAATGGATGAAATTCTTTTATTTGCAAGACATCATACCAAGACTGGGATTTACAAAGCATGGGGAATTTTAGAAAGGACTACCACCAACTTTAGACCAAAAATGTTTTCAAGAACTAGCTATAGTACTCAAGACATTTAGGCATCATAAATGCAGTGGTTTCGCAGATCACTAGCCTTGACAAGTGACCCGGCAATATGTATTTTTCTTCGCACTGGAGTTTATCAGTTACTCAATTTTAGATGATAAGTAAAACTTTGCATGAAGGCAACAACACTGAAAGGTGCTGAAATAAAGGTATGGGATGAATTTATTTTTCATAGTGTTTCCTTTGATGGTTAATTTTACTGGCTAAATGTATATGTACATTGATTTTCAATTGATGTAAGTTATTATGAAAACTACAGCTCATACGTGTAGATAAACAAACAATTTATTTTCTTTACTATTTAATAATTTTTTGGGTTCTTTCTTTTAACCTCTGAAAGTTATACTAAAAACGTTATTAGACTCAATGAACATTGGTGAATATTTACCTCAACTTTGTCTCGGCCATAGATATTCACCAATGCCCACTTCACCTCCAGAGAATGATAATGTTAATTAATTTCTAATAATAGTCAGTTATAATCCTTTGTCTCAAGATTGTCTCATGGTGATTAGCTTATGCTCCCTGGCAATGAGTAGAAATTCTACTAGTTTATAATCTCTCTGAACTAAGTTGTTATCTATGTCAAGAATGCATGACACAATTAATAATTACTTGCGTTATGCATTCTGTCTGTCAGTTTCTCTATGGATCTCAGTGTTACCTATCTTATTATATGACAGAGAAAATTACTTCATTATGATTGGCTGAGAGCAGGCCAATTTATCATTAATTCATAATTTGCACTCCAGTGTAAATTAATGTGTTTGCATTTCATTTTCTCAGTCATATAATGAATGAATAATCGTATAAAAGTTCAAGCTATTAAGGAGTTATGCCTCTTGTGATATTTGAAAATTCTTTCAAATATCACTTATAATGTGAATCTTTAATTGCATTATTTTGCATTTTTGTACGATTACCTATATAATCAAACCTATAACAAAATTGTCGAACGTGATTGGCTATCAGCAGCCCGATTCAAGCATTAATTGGACAGTGTACGCGTCATGCTTGTAATTGGACAGTATGCATCATTTTGCGAGCGCTGTTGTAGTGCACTTTGTTGAGTAAACTGCTGTGTTTTTTAGCATTCATAACAACGTTTAATCGTTCAGCGCTCAATCAATGGTTTGTTCGTTTCTCGAATTTTGTTGTAGTTTTGATTAATTGGTAACAGGGCTTCGTGTTGTCCAATTCAGTCTGTGATCATACTCATGATTAACAAATCGGACTCCTGCTTTGCGGTCGTCCGATTTTGTTAATGACTCATATGATTAGAGACGAAATTGGACTCCACTCAGTCCTATTACCATTATCTACAGTAATCTATAGAATGATAATTAAAAATCTCTTTATTTCATCTTATTGCCAAGCAGAGTCAGTGACCTGCAAAATGCTGCCAACATTTTTAACATACATCTAACAGCCACAGTGTTCATGTATGGTTATTGATTGCTTTCCCTTAGATATGTCTGTGTGCCTGTATATAATTATCTACATGTATATTTATGTCTATCTGCTTATCTTTCAGTTTCTTTCTGTATCTCAGTATTACTTGTACCCAGACCAGACATAGATAATGATTATTTATAAATTGTTTCTTTAGGATTCCTTTCATCTCATGTGTCTTGATGTCTGAAGGCATACAACACTTGTTATCTGGGAAACTTGCGTGCTAATACTTGTTTGTATCTTCACGCACCGTTTACGAGTTCAACATGCGGGCTGTATGACTTTATTACTGCCTTGGTTATGATTTTTTTCCGAAATATTCTCCAGAAAGAAATTAAGTAAGAGCAATCGTAGGGAAATGCTGCATTGTTTCTGATTCACGTTTGCTCATGCATTATCTGCAATATTTTGAATTTTATGTAGAGTATAAAGTTTAATACCTTGAACTGAAAGGTCTTAACATATACCTTAAAAGCAGCTGAATGGGAAAGAGAAAGAGCTTTACTCAATGTTTCATCGTTGTGAATTAAATTCACACATTAGTTTTTTCCGCGTTATTAAGAAAGTATGCCTTTTTACGGACTAAAAGAGAATATAGCAGTCTTTTGATTTCGTTTTAGTTCCGGCATCAAAAAAGCCGATGTCAATTTGAAAGGATGGATTAGAACTATGTAATCTGGATTACGATTAGTTTTCCTTAAATTTAGCGGTACAGAATAGCGTAGTCTGGTACATTCCAGAAAGTTCGTCTTCTCTATGTTTGCAAATAATTCATAAGAATCGACGTTGTTAAGGTCAAAACGCAGATCTCCCACCGTCTAAAATCTGGATTGTTGTTTACTCTTATTTGCGGGTTATTCCACATTAGTTTATGCCAATTAGTTTCCACAGCATTGTCTTTGCGAAATTCAGACCACCATTTCAATAACTATATAGAATTGAGAACTGGTCGTTAAGTCTTTGACGTTATAGTTGCAATTGAAAAGAACCAGACCACCTGTCTCTCTTAAAAAATATTCTAAATAATTATTCCATGCATGCGCTTGAATTATTTCCAAAGATTCTTTTCAGCCAAGCGAGGAGAAAAGATTTAAACATGCTTTCAATATCAACCGTTTTGATACCACCCCCTTCGTAATTGTTTATTGCAGATGTCTCAGTTGCTTTGTCTTTGCCTTTACATAAAAGGATGTATATAAAATGGAATCGATATTTTCAAGTGGTAAGCGACAACTTTACCCCTTTTAGGCATGCCGTGCTTTCGCACGGCAATCCTAATATCAAGTTAAACGGACTTAAATTTGCCATCTAAGATTATTAGAATAATTTGTGTAAATGAAATTCAAGACAGGTTTAATTAATTCTTAGAACTGATATCCGAGAGTCAAATAGCAGAGGGAAATTCAAGCGTGTGAAAGTTAAGGTTGTGCTGAACTCCTACTCATTAATAAAGTCATTAGCAAAATTTCTTAAGTCAGTCAGTTTACTAATGGATAATTATTTACGGTAAGGTGTCAAGATCTTTAAGTTAACACTACTGAAAGTCTAACTTTCCAGCTAGAGGAAAATATTGTCTGAATGAAATGATTATATAGCCTAGTGATCAATTGAAGTGATGAGTCGTTTGGCTGAGCAAGCTTAAGAACTGAAACTTGGGACATCTTTTTCGTGAGTATTTTAAACCCAGTTTTCCAGTAGTCCTGAAGTTATTCAATGCGAGTAAAAACGCGTAAAATTGTTCATTGAAGACATTTTTGAAAACACAATAATTTCACTTATTTTGAGACTTTTAATGACATAGTACATAATAAAAATGGAACTAACTGGATTTGATTTCACTTTTTGAGCAACACATCACCCTTACAATTATTACGTGTAAAAGGAACGGATTTCTTTTCAGCATTCAAATAGAAGTTATTATAAGAAAGCCATGTAATTATATGACAATTCTAAGAGAAGACGGCAGTTCTCTATAAGCGGTCTGTAATATCAAAAGCTTAATGGTCCAATTCGTTGCTTTTTCAGTCTATGGGGATATATGATTGGTTAACTTAGTGAATGCCCGCAAGACAGCTGTTCTGTCTTTTGTAAAACCTTGAAATTATGAGTTATCAACTCCCTTTCAAGAAACAATTTCATTTGCGTTTTATAGTCTTTGAGGCAGAAGGTTCATCAGTCAAATTGAAAACGAGAAGGCAGCAAGAACCTGTCGAGTCCAAATTCAGCGACGGTTTGAGTTGTCTTCTTTGGTCAGGTAAATAGTTGTTGTCTTAAAACCTTTTGCTCGTGTTAGTGAATGATGTATATTTTGTGACTAAGAAACAGTCGTAAATGATATTCTCGGCAAACAATTTTTTCACGAAAAAATTCAAAACGTTGAAAGCTGTCCACATTAATGCAAAGTTTGTTTCCTATCGAGGATTCCGGATTTTTTGGAGGTTACCCTTCGCTCGAGACTCAACTGATTCACATTGATATCATGCCATTATACGGGCCTTCACATTTGCTGCAAGTTCATTTCCTTCGCTCAACTTTGTAGATATGAATAGTTTTCCGCAGTTTGCGTTAATTGGCGATTGCTCACTAAAGCTTTTAATTTCTTCTACATATCTTCTTTTTATGAAGGTTAAAAAGCTTCCGTCCTAGCTTTCCCTCTACAAGCGAGATTCAGAACTATTTAGGTCTTTTCGATTTAATCTAAACTACTTTTTATGTTGAACAGTGGATGACCACATTTGACGGCATATGTTGCCCTTTCAGGTGAGATGAAAAAACAAAAACAAAAAAAAAGAAAGAAAGAGTGAAAGAAAGAACGAAAGAACGCGTGGGCTGTGAATAATTAACCCCCTGTCTTCATATTCCACCTAGACATGCAGATATGTACTAAGAAGGACTGAACTCATTTTGAGCAGACGCAACGGGGCAGTTGCGCTTTTTAATCAGCTTTACGGTTTTCATTTATATGCGAATGTGTGTTTAGCAATAATCAAAGAAGGATGTAATAGGAGATGTGAATTCAAGAATTAGGCGAAATTTGCCATATGTTTCTGGGTTTACAAGTTCCGCGGGGGATTACAATTACAATCGATTTAATGAAGATATTCGCTCGAGAGCTTTAAATGGACAGAGGTGGAAAATAGTGTAATCCATTGAAAACAAACATCACTTGAGACTAGGAGACGATCTTAAAAAATCTGATCTGAATCTGAATTGGAAAAACAAATCCACGAACATCGTCGTGTCTTTTACCGTTTTGAGCAGTTTGTGTCAGCCACAACACTTGTAATCTTCACTTCGACCTTCATTCAGATCTAACTTTGGTTCTCTCTCTGCCAATAAAAGGTTTTACCTGTAATTTGTTTTTTATTCCATTAGTGTTCACCGATAGTTTACTGTATTGATCTCAGTAATTATTACACTGACATACCGACCTCATTAGCCAGTGTAATTCTATGGCTAACCAGTCAAGAGGCAAATTCGTTTATTTCGCTGGTGAGCTTGTCCCGATGGAAATTTCTTTAAGTTGTATATGTGCACGCGCTTATGTGCGCGCTAATGACGCGGGAATCGTGCGCAGCAATGATGCGCAATGCAATTCAGTTTTATCTAAACATCAAAACTTTCGATTCATTTTGCGTGGTGAGAGTCTCACTGATCCTGACTAGCCAGCAACTGACTTGATAACGGTAATGGTAAAACCAGTCAAGAATATTGATATTAATCTGTTCCCCGTTTTTGAGTAGTTTAGTAAGATCTTTTACACAAAGTTTTTCTAGCTTAGAGGGAGATTTACATACACATTAATACTGCAAATTTCGAGGAAAGACCGCACCCAGATTTAATATGTTCGGGGTATGGCTTGCGTACAGTCTAAATATGGGGAATGCATCTGGAGATGTTTTGTGCCAGCACCAAAAGTTCGTTTCAGTTAGATGAGTTTGAAATGTATAATGGCGACTGAATACAGTCAGTTCCTCTGGAGCTTAATTATAGCTTGCTTCTTGAACCTTACAACAATTAGCTTGGTTACTGCGGTACAGAAGCGATAAAACAGCGACTGGTCTGCTAATCAAATAACTGTTATCTCTTTGCTTGGGTTTCAAAATAAAATTTTAAGAAAATTAGTCGGAAGCAAATTCAATTTTAATTCAATTTAGATAAGCAACGGAGTGAAAGGTTGAGCAATCAAAATGAAAACAAAACAAAACAAAA
>Ga0126338_10001415_pt1 | contig 15499 bp, 12 predicted proteins | sample OrbCmetagenome_2_FD_92529 | JGI IMG/M metagenome (GOLD analysis project Ga0126338, IMG submission 92529) | Coral microbial communities from Petempiche,Puerto Morelos, Mexico - Orbicella C C metagenome | ecosystem: Host-associated > Invertebrates > Cnidaria > Coral | place: Petempiche,Puerto...
TATTAGACTGACAAAACTAAGGATATTTTAGGGTACTTTGCTGGCTTTATTCAGAACTTCTGCATCCATCAAGTTGCAATTGAGTGCGTAATAACATTTCATAAATCTGCCCAGTCTCAGCTAATCAGAATAGAGTAATTTTTTCAGGGTAATAATTAACAATTATTCACTGAAGTGGAGGTGGATAGTGGAGGATATTTTCCTGAGTGGAGAAGCAGCAAGGTTACTATCCTCCACTTCATGAGACACTGAGGTGAAAAACAAAAACTATTATTTTGTTTTAAATTCAAAATGATGCAACATGAGCTTTACCTTAAACCGTAGAAGCCTCTCTGAACAAACACTGTCACCAAATTTTGTTCTGGCCTCTTCCCAGCTCTTCAATTGAAAAAAATTCACAATTGCCCCCTGCACTTGCGAAAGTGCTCTGACTTCGTTGGCCTCCTGCTTGAGCTCTTTCAGACTGATTTCCTTCCCTTTTATCTGAAAGATAAGGCACCGAGTTACAGAAACTTCAGTTGCTTAAGCTTTCAATTCTAGATGACTAAAATGACTAAAATGTTTTATTTACAATATCAATGTACTACAGAATGTGGTATTTGCCTTAACATTGAGCAAGGGATGCTGCTACCTCCAGCACAAGATGTATTACCTGCTAGTATTCAGGTGATTAAATTATATATACCACAGACAAAAAAGGCCACTCCTGGTTCAAGTTAACGGGGAGGAAAGCTTGCAGTGTTGGTTTGCAGAAACTGCCGCTATCAATAGAGGGTATTTTGTGGTTTAAAATGAGTCTGATTAACAAAACAAGACAGTGAAACTTAATTGAAGAGATCTAAAGCCCATAGTGTCATATAAAGCAGAGATGAGCAACAGTGGAGGTTTCGTATTGACAAAACTTTGTTTACTTTGTATTGTGTGTCACAGATTCTAAGAACATAAACTTCAGAAGATGGGGGCAGGTAAGTCTTGCATTATATACTCTCATGCCAGCAACATAACAATATTATAATTATGCTCTAAACTTTAGTTACCTTTCTGCTGATTGTAATTGTCAATTATAGCATTCAAAGAATGTTAGTTACTTCACCTTTCTTAACAAATAGAGCTTTTGCTCATCACTTAGGCTACAGAGCGGCTTCATGTGCCATTGTTTTAGGCTCACAAATCCCCGCATGACTTCTCCTGCACTGACTTTTTGATCTTTGAGACTCCCTTTCTCATACAAAGAATTAACTTCCTGAAATTCCTCCCAAACATCCTTCGCTACCCTTGCCATTGCAAACACGTCACTGAGTCCTTTCTTCTGTAATGAAAATATCAATAACAATAGCAAATAAATCAAGGTGTTAAAAAGGGTAAAAATAACTAAATTATTAATGAAAATATTACAATAATTTTGAATTCTACATGATTATTGTGTTTAGCACTTGTGTATGCATGTGTTGTATTTCACTGTGTCTGTGCTGCATGTAGAGAAAGACAAAATAATGTCCAGTGAGTTTTCATCATGCAGTAATCACCTTACCGCCAATTTCCAAAGGACTGTGACATTGTACATGTACCTTCCTCTAAATTCCTTAAGTTTGAATCTAATAATAAATTGAAACTGCTTGCAAGTTATTTCTCTACAACAAGTGGAGCACTGCAAGTTTTTAGACTTTAAGATACCTCTTTATGCAATACACAAGAACAGTCATCCCTCCATGATGCCGTTGGCTCTGGCGGATCACCAGAAACATCTGGACATCCAAACAAGTGCATTCGACATCGTTCAACCTGTATAAAATGAAAAACATTATCTCAATTGATGCTTTTACCAAATGTACTAGCAACTACCACAAAACCTACCCACTCATGTGGTAGAAGTTTCCACTGCATCTGTATAGCTGCAAAAATGTACAGCAAACCTGCATGCCATGTTACTTTTGCTTCAGGTAGCTGATGTGAACCCAACTGTAAGTTCAAGTTTACAACAACCTTTCTGTGTGCGTGCCCATACATATATAATATGCATATGCATAAATATTAATTAAACTGAAACTGTAAATGATATTTTTTTTTGTTGTTGCCATAGTCAATTGCCCTAAATGCCTATCATCAGCAGCTGCTGCAGTGAGAATATTTTCCAACTCACCAGTTTGACGATAGCCTAAAGACAATAACCAGGGGAGGTGATAATAAAAAGCAGTTGGTTACATGTACTTTCCTTGTGTCATCAGCATCTTGAAAATTGAATTACAGCCTTAACGGACACATGCTAGTTATGCAACGTTTTTGAGAGGTACATCATGGGATACTGCATGAGCCACTTGTATTTTTTTGGGTACACACATGAGCCTCAAGGCAAGCCTGTATACTAAGAAAATACAAGCGACAAGTGGGACATTCCCTGGTATATCAAGAGAAAGTGTTGCACAACTATTTTATATGATGCCATACAATATACAGCCAGTCAGATTGTACATGTACATACACTCACAACTGTAAAAGTGTGTTGGAGTAAGAGAGCTTTGACATCAAAATTGGTCTCACCTCCTCTCTGTATGTAATTTCATGTTGAAACATTGAGGACTGTTGATGCATACCTCCAAGGTATACAGCTTGTTCAGCACTCAGGCCAACATAAATTCTGCACATTCTCCCAGCGAAGTGTGGGTTGTTGGGCTGCTTTTCATGCATGCGTTTTGTGGCCAAAGAAAGATGTGTTCCTCCAAGGACCTCGTAAGTGTAGGAGTCCTTGTCCTTTAATTTCCACTCGTCTTTATTCGTTATTTCCTTGGCCACCACAAAAAGGGCCCCATAGCTTCCAGCAGGATTTCGTCCCATTTCAGCTTCCAGGCTGCTGACAAACTCTTCATTAACCCTTCTGAACTGCCTTGCTTTTGTTGGTAATTCTATATTGCCAATTGGAATGAAGTGGGCCGTGGCTTCATGAAAGGCAAAACAAACTTAAGATTAACGACATATCCGTTCAAAGTATAGTGACATTCAAAGATAGTGATGGCTTTACAAGATTGTAGCAAGAAACAGAGAATAATCAAGACTCACAACAATAATTGATTCATGATCACAGCTAGCAATATCATTTGATGAAGAAGTTGTTGCCTCTTTAATCTTTCGAATTCCATATTAATCGTTTAAAAAAATCCCATTCCTGAAGCGCACCATGTTTCTTTTGCGCTGTTCAATGGCTGTGTCAGCACACTGGCTCTCTGTTTTAAAATTTTCAATTCGTGTGAATGCTGAGTTGAAGTCGTCTGAATTTAATTTGTCATCTAAATCTGAGGGTAACTCCAAAACACTGAGCCCCGGTCTATGGAATACCCTATGGACCGGTCCATGGACTACCCCTACGGACCCCCTCTACGGACCACCTCTACCTCCGTGGACCGCTCCATAGGTAGTCCGCGGACCGTGGATCAGTGTTTTCGGGTTACCCTAAATCGGAGCTCTAATGTCGACGTCTCACAGACGAAGGATTTAAATGCGTCTGAATTAAATTCGACGTATAAACTTTAGTAAGTAAGTCGACTTTATTCAAGCGTAGATAAGCTTATATTTTGAATTCCAGAAAAAAAAGTAAGCTTAACTTAGGTGAAAAATCACCAAGTTCGTCACAAAGTCTGAAATACAGCCGTCAAAGAAAATTTGTATGAATGTCATCAAAGTTTTCGATTCACTTACCACTAACAAGACACTCATTACATGCTCGCTGCAACTCGTCCTCTTTCTTGGGTTTCTTCGCCTGATTTTGGTCCTCGAGTGAAAATACAAGCCGCGTTTTTCGCTTAAGCGGTTGTTTAGTGGAAACAGGGGTTTCATTAGCTTGACTTGGTCCTGCTGTGCTTTCGGAGATTTCACCACCAGCAATTGTATCATCAACATGTCGTGGAGTGCTTCGTTCCCTTAGCGTGCTCACAGCATCAACATCTTTTGGGGAGTCAGTAATTCGTTCTGTGGGTGAACGTGTGCATGTAATAGCGTCATCGACATCTTGTGGAGTATCACTTCTTAGTGGAGCAAGTGGAGCGTCAGTGTTCCGTTTCGTTCGTGCACTTGTGGGCGCCCCTGCAACACCTACCGATCGAGGGCTGGAGTCCAGCGAGTCAAGGGCATGCGCTAGCTGTTCGGCCAATTTGTTGACGTCTTTGGAGGAGCACTTGTCGAACGGGGGACTTGACGTGAACTTATTGAAGTATTTCGCCTTGAACAATGCAATTTTTAGGCTACTGGTTCCTGATTCCTTTTGACTTTCGAACTCCAACTATTAAATTCAAAGGATAAATGAATGACAAACCACTACAATCGCTATTTATACAACAACACAAATATCTTTATCCTGGGGTGAGACGCACGGTTCGCGCGACAATTTTTTTTGTTGTCGCAGTTTTCTTTCGCGTCACGCACGACTTAACGAAAGAGGGACTATTAGTCTGCAGTATCACCTCATTCCCAGGGTCTCTCATGTTTCTCTCCCACAGGAGACACTGGGAACGAGGTTGGTGATGGTTATCTCGGTTTTTGATCTAGTCTCCTCCGCAGCCGTTTTTTGGGATGTCGCGCAACGCTCCCCCAGCGTTGCGTGACATCCTAAAAAAGAAAAAAAAACGGAATGAACACAATTAACCTACTCATTTACCTTATTTTTTCCGCGTTTGACTTCCAGCTAATTTGCTGCAAGAAACACGGAGATGAAGGGTCTATTCCAAATAGTAACACATAGCTTCACTAGGCTCGATTTACGCCGCTCTCTCCTGTCCGGGTTGTAATACCCTGGTCCCAGAGGTTTCGCGCTTCGCGGCTCTGTCACAGCTCTCTCGTGCGGAGAAAAATCAAGAAAAGAGAAATATCAAGAAAAACCTCTGGGACCAGGGTGGGTCTGTAATCGAGCCTATAGCTTTTTTTGGTCAGTTATTATAAAATAGCTCTGCGTTTCAGCCGAAGAGGCGCCGCGTTCACGCTAAAGATTAAGACGTAAACTTACATATAAGGCACAGTAAAGAGCTAAACAGACGTTCTAAATCATGTAAGCTCATTACTTCAAAATAAGATTTAAAAATAATACATCTAAGGTTGTTTCTGACCTGGATCAACTTATTGCCCGCGGACTGTACTTTGACTGTCACTCCTAACAAGAAACCGTATTCCTGGCCATTGTGATTACTCTTCAGAGGAATGTTGTTCCTGAAAACTTTTGCTCGGCCGTCCTGAACCGAAACACTCCAAAGTTTCTCTTTCTCGGATGTCTTCATTGTGAAAGTACTTTGTTTAGAGGCAGATGATCTGTTCGCGACTAACAGCTATCGTTGGTGCAAGGCGTTGGTAGAACGTGGAATCTATCGCTTCCCCAGGTGGTGTGATAGTCACACGGTACCAGTCACACCCCGGAAACACCATACTAACAAAGACTTCATTGTTGTTCGATTTGATGTTTTGATGATACACACTGCGTGATCCTGAACTATTCTTCCACAATCTCTATTTCCACTGAATTTGTCTTGCTGTAGAAAGTGTATCATTTTTAGTCTGTTTAACTAATCTGTTTTTAGATTACGCTGATTCAGTATGCACACGTGAGAGGCCGGTTTTCAAATTTCGCACCATTGCTCTCTTGGGAATAATTGAACAGGAACACAATGCGTTTCACATGTTTTAACAGATACTGAGAGCCCCTGATTCCAATCACAGCAATCAGGTTCTTGTCAAAGATGGACACTGACCCAAGCAGTCACGATCTCTCTGTTGAAGTATTTGACGATAGTTCCGATACTCCGTGCTCAAGCTTGGGCGATTATTTGCTTCATAGCACTCCCATCAAGAATTCTCGACCCAGTATTCTATTCGAACCCGAGATCTCTTTAGATCCGGAGGACGAAATTGAAGTATTTGACATGGATACGAGTTCTGGTGAGTTTTGTTCTATATGATTAGCTTCTTGGCTTTAACTCGTCTTTTATAGCTACCACAGTCTGTAAAAGAAATAATGTTTTGTTTTTTTTTTTTTCAGTAAAAGAGGCCAGTAACAGTCATACGTCCATGTTTGAAGTTTTTGATCAAAGTTCTGAAAATCAAGGTAAGCTTTGATCCATCTTTTCTGAACGATCGATAGATCATTATCATATCCTCAAGCTGACAGAAATACCAGTTGCATTTTTTGAAGCTGGAAAAATTTTATAAAAGATGTATTAGGGGTTCATTTTGTCGGAAGGCTTTGAAGAAAGAGTGATATCACAAGAGAGGATTTTGTTAGTTGATGAAATGGAAATAAGTAGACCTGTATTCTGTAGTTTGACCCAACTGAAAAAGCACCCTTCAGTGATTTCCTGATGGAGGGTTTTTTTTTTTCACTCGAGTCACAATCATCTTACAATCGAAGTTGAGAGACTATACAGGTTCATACGATGTACGAACGGTTAGACAAAAACACGTTTCGGTCTGTTTCCGTCACGATGGTGGCTCCGTAAAAAGCAAGGCGGATAGTAGAAAGCCAGGCGGGTAGTCTTTGGCGGTTTCTTTACTCTTTGGCGGTTTCTTTACTCTCCGCCGGTTGCCAAACTGACACGCTGTCACTCGGAAAATCCCCGTCAGGCGTCATTACGCCAGGAGCGCTTCTTGGCCAAGTCACGTCTCTTCCATAGCCATAAAAACTTTTCTTTATATTCAGTCGGTGTCTCAGGAGAGGTGGTTTAAGGGAGTAACCGCTGTTTAAATCGTTTTCACAGCACAACTTAGACCCGATTCAAACGTCGAACTTTTCATGAGCCGAACCTAATAGCCCCAATTAAGTATTTGACGAGATCGCCGTTTGACTGATCATTAACTTCGACGAATGTTATTTAGATAGACCCGAGAATTAAGTTCGCCATGGCCAGTCGGTCAATTCGACTACGGAGCGGCTCCGATTCAAACGTAAACTTTTCATGTACCGAACCTAAGGCATATATTACAAATACATTACATAAATTACATACACAGCTTGTTTTGATCTTTTGGAACAAAAGGGCGGGAAAATCAGGAAGATATGTGTACCTCTTGCTTCGAGAGCACGAAATACACTTGCGCTTTATGTGGATAAACCACTTTTGTACGGTGTTCCGTATTTGAAAACGACGAGAGTGTAACGGATTGGAGAGTAGGCAGTTCGGTGGCGTACTTTTGAGAGAAAATGACAAAATAAGCTTAAATAAATCTTCAGAAACCGACGACAGGAACGAACTGGACGAGGACTGAACTGTGATGTTCCTTTGGGAATGACCAATAATAGAAGGCAAACCAAATTCAAAAACCTTCTTCGCTTGTTTTAAATGCCAACTGCGTCTGGTGTCGCCTTTTTCTCCGCTTTCTTGGACTTGTTCTACCCTCCTTGATCGCACTTGCAAGAAAAGCAATCTCTTTTTTTCCAAAATGTGTCTTTCCCACATTTTTTTCCGCCATTTTGCTCAGCAATTATCGCCATTTGCAATATTGTCTCTTTTTATACTTTTGCAATTAAGTTCGACTAAATTAGGTTCGACGATTGAATCAACTGCCGAACTTCATTATTTGGTCGACCCAAATTGGTATTAGGTTCTGCACTTGAACAGGGCCTTATTCGCGATGTTTTCTTAGTAATAGCCCTCAATATTTGCATAATTAAAGACTACTAGTAAGGGGAGTTTGGTAAAGGCTAGAGTATTGGGGTCTAATACTCATTGATCCTCAGAAAAAAAAACCCTCCTAAATCATTGTGAATGTTTCAGTTGTTTCGTTAGACTACGCAGGATATCGTTTAGCCTGCGTAGCAAGCGTTTCCGGGGAGTTTGGAAGCAAAGAAAGACCGAGGAACGGGATTCTCGGTGTTTTGTCTGCGCGGAAAATGGGGCGTGAACCAAAAAAAAAGAAAGAGGAGGGTGGGAGAGGGGAAGGAAGGAAACGTTTCCTTCCTTCCTTCCCCTCCCCCTCCCCCCTCTTTTACTCGTTCCATTTTTCGCGCTGTAATTCTTTGCTCCCGAACCCCACAGAAACGCTTGCTACGCAGGCTGGATATCGTTTCTTTCACTGCTTATCTCACTACTTCGATTCAATGCTCGTTCATCCCTGGCGAAGACCAGAAGGATCGCGGGCTCTACGGACGAGAAGCCGGGGCAACAAACCGCTGACCAGGTTGCGTTCTGTTTATCGAGAGATCGAGATTGAGTCTTGATAAAGTCTTGATAGAATTATTTGTTTGATTTACTTGCAGGCAATCTGGTATCAGAGCTTGAACCTGACTCATCTCTGGAATCAATCAGCTTGAATACTATCAGTAAGTAATCGCAGAAAGAAATATATAGACGATGTAGCCTATCTAAAAGTACACTGTATAGTGTATGCGACAGTGTGTAATAAACTGACTATACGCGTTTTCATTTAAGCATGATACTGAGTATTGAACAAAGAGAGAAGAAAAAAGAAGAATAATTAAGGACTGTTGTGCATTGTCAACCTTTTGGAAAGCAAAGGGTAATCGGAAAATAATTCTTGCCAATAGCTGAATAACTGCAATTTAAACAGTATCGTAGCTGTTTTAGTGTTTTATTTCATTTAACACTGCGGTGATAATTAAATTTTTACGGTCATTGTTACGGAGTTTATTTGATGAATTAGTTAATGACATGTTTTCTTTATAAGTTACAGAGAATGTGGGAAGAGAGCAAAAACCCGAAACATCTCAGAAATCAAGCTGTAAAAATGGTAAGTTGTCTACAGAATAATAAAGAAGTGTCTAGTAGTTTATGAAGATGAGTTCTAAAAACATATAGCTCTTATGCATTCCTGAGGATAGCACTAAATTAGAATCATCTTTAACACCAATTTTTTTTTTTGAGAATCTTGTCCGGTATTTGCCATTGATCATCATGATGTTATTAAAGTAGCACAATTATATAGGAAATCTTGACGACTTGGAAAAGAAACATTACTGTCACTGTGATGAACTGGCCACAAAAATCAAAGTGCTTTTGGCATGAGACTGTACATGTACTTATATTCTGTCTGGAAACAAGAAGCAGCATGTACTAGCTAAGAACTAATCATAATAAAATATTTTAATCTACAGATTTGGAAATCTGTCTGCCTTTTGAATTGTTAGGAAAAGGAGTTTTCCTGTTTTTAAACAGTTCTACACAAAGTACTCGTCAGATAAGGGGATTTATCAAATTTCACGGAGGCCATATCTTTAACTTCCTTGATAAAAAGGTGGATGCTATCATTATTGATAAGACATTATTAAGAAAGACTACAGACTTAAAATTACCCAAACCCAAGTTCACAAGATCCCAGCAAATGGTGGATAAAGCCAACAAGAAAAGTGGCTCATTTTCAGTTGAATCGTTTGCTGCAAAATGGTCGATTCCAATAATTGATTACAAAGAGATTCTCTATCACTGTAAGACAGATTTTCACCAACAGGATAAGAGTATAAGGTATAATGTAAAGAAACTTCAGGCACCCTTTATTAAAGTCGAAGATCAAAGTAGAAAATATAGGCCAGAATTTGTTGAATTTAAAAGTTTTCCTTTTATGGACATCACAGTTCCAATGTCTTGTTCTCCTTTTGATACATGGTACAAACAGAACTCAGCAGCTAATAAGGATTTAATTAGTATAAAGAGAGATCAACAAAATAAGCAATATTTTTGTGAGTTATGTGGTGAGAAGTATGCAGAACTTCAGAGCCATTTAGATACTGCTGAACACAAACATGCAGCAATGGATAATGACCGCTATGCTGGTGTGGATGCTTTAATTAAGCGAGGTGTTAGCTTGAAAGATTTTGAAAGAAGTGTTAAAGAGAAAAATTCAGTAAGGTCATGTGATGATGAGTAGTTCAGACTGGGGTGTGTATAGAGTGGGAGTGCCATGTGTGGTGTTTAGTCTCTCTACCTGTTATGCTTAACAATATCTCAGCCATCAAGAACATGCGAAATTACTACATGGCAAAAGTGTTGCAAGAATGAGCTCATACATTCTTTGTAATATTTCAAGTTTTTAACATCGAAAATTTAAGTAGATACTGAAATCTGTAGAGAAAAGCAACTGTGCTAATATGTTCTCTCAATATTCATAAAATGGCATTTTTGTAAATTGATTGAAAGTGTTGGTTATTGGGAAACAAATCGTAAACAAATATTTGTTATTACATCATATAAGCAGGCCAGTAAATGTGGTGGTTCATGCAAATTCTTCTTTGGTATAGAATTTTTTAAACTAGTTAAAATTTTGTTTTCTTTTAATTCAAATCAGAAAGAGATCATTATCAAGAGAAACAAAAAGTTATACTGATTTGAAAAATTTTAAACCAAAGAAAAATTTTAACCACATCATATACATAAATTTTAGTTTTTAGATTTGAAATACTCCTATAGATGTAGAGTATGTAAAACACATTTATTTAATTTTGTCACCTTTTCAGCAAAATACATGTATGTTGTTTGACATCTTTTTGATGTTGAATACAGTGAGAGTCATTAAACCTGTACTTCTGCAGTTATTCTTTGGTGACACTTTCATTTGATATTTGATAATTGAGATCACACTGGAAGGAAATCACACCACAAAGTGAAGTACACAATACAATGATTATGACACCTTGTGATTTATTTTACTGGAATCAAATTGATTTTTCCTGATGATACACTGAATATCTCTGTTGTGTGCAGTGCTTCAAGTCACACAGTACTTAATAAGCTTCTAGGTATAGTTATAACAAATTAATGTTTGCTGGGGGATGGTGCATGGATTGGGTCATTTGTTTCATTTTCCCTGTTTAAATGCAACTCATAATAATTGTTTCTTTTCCATTATTCCCAATGTCAAAATCCAATTTCCTGTACACTGTAGTGCGGGATGATGAGTGTATACTGTGGTTGTTGGCTATGCCTTGCTGTGAAAAAAAGTGTATGAGGAAACTCTCAGTAGAAGATGTAAATGCTACTGAATTGCACTTCCGCAACATGGATCAGACACAGCGACGCAACTATGTGCTCTCATATCTGTCTGACCACAGTCAGGCTGATTATTCAGGAGATTACGTGACAGAATTTATGGTGAAAGGAAAATCGGTGTGTAGAGAAGTGTGGCTGTTGATTCATAGTATCAATAAGGAATGGTTTAGGAGGCTATTTAACAAATTCAAGGAGGGTGCAGTTGAAGTGGAGCATGGAAACAAAGGTAACAAGAAACCATCACAGAGAACCACAGATTGCATTGCATGGTTACAGTTCTTCATCTCCTGTGTTGGACAGTACCAGCCAGACAATAAGACTATTCATTTGCCTTCGTGTTTCACGCGATTGAGCATTTATCGACGGTTGTGTGAAGAGAATAAGTCTTTCAATACTCCCTCTATTGGATTGTCACAGTTCTACTCAATCTTTCATGACCACTTTCCACATGTTGTCATACCAAAGGTAAGGATGTTGGTTTGGTAGAGTGGTGTATAATGTACATATAGATCATACGTGTACACAAGTTAACACCTAACAGTTGACACACCAAGAACATTTTCCCCCTCTCCTCCATGCAATGTTCAGTTTGACAGTGTCAGTTTACCCACTAAGATTCATTGGCAACCTGAACTGTTTTAACATTGACTTGAGGATGAGAGAAAACTAAAGACAGGCACCAATAAGGGGACAAAAGGTCCATTCCCAAGGATCTATAAACACATCAAATTCCAGATTGCAAATTAATTGTACAAGTTTGATTATTGTGCCTACTGGCAGGTGTTATGACCTGTATCAATTGAAGATTTCAGTTCCTTGACCAAGGTATCTTCACTTCAAATGCTCACTATACCCGTGTTTTTTTCACTAAGGCAATCTACATATGGCAGTTATTATAAACAATAATTATAAACTAAGCAGACCTGTCAGTTGTCCCTGATTTACATGTAGAATAATTATTTTACTTGAGTGGAAATTATTTTAAACTACAACACAATGCATTTTAATTATGATAGGCTGAACTGTTTATATTTTAACAGGAAAATCGGTTCACTAAATGCACTGATTGCACGAGGTACAAGGAGGCAAAGGAAAAAACCGTGGACAAGAAGGCCAGACAAGAAATAGACAGGCTACTGACTGAACACATGGACCTGGTCTGGTTAGTGGCAAATTCCTTTATTACATGATTGACATGATTGTGTTTTTCATACACTGTACATGTAACTGTGTAATTGAGTTGAGCACTGGAATTAAACACATGAAGCTACTGTACATGTAAATCTACCCAAAGTTGACATTTAGTACAATAATCCGCCAACTGCCTTTTGTTCACTAGTGATCTCAGCATACCATAAAATTGCAAAAGTAATGACCCTAACTGTTACTCTGAAGTTAGCTGCATTTTGTGCTTATTAATGTTGGGGCTCGCTTCATGTACCTTCAAGGGTTCAAAAATTAAGATCTTTGGTTGCAGTTTTTTTTTATGAAAATATGACATAGGAATTCATTAAAATTCTATTTTTTGGTCCAGTGTGTTGTAAGTCCATTTAGTATGAATGAATTCAGTGTGAGTGGACTGACTTGTCTTTAGAAATTGTGCTGCTTGCAGTGGTCAGAATTCTAAGCTTCTTTAACTTGCCAACCTCTCATGAAAAAAATAAAAATTAATATGTTATTATATTTTCACAGGAGAGAGAGGAGGGTTTATTACCTTCATCGGTATAAGGCCAGGAAACACCCTTCCAAATATTTGACCATAATAGATGATGCCATGGACCAGAAAACAACTTGTATCCCACGTGTGCGGAGGAAGACTAAGGCCACATGTAACCTGGCAACAGTAGGAACTCACTTAGTGGGAGCAATTTTCCATAGTGGTCAATCACCAAATGGGAAAGATGTGCTTGGGTCTTTTGATTATTATCAGTGGCCACATGACCCAAACTTATCTGCATCTGTTCTGCTGGCCATGTTAGTTCGATGGTGTGAAAAGTATCTACTTCCACCTGTGTTATACCTTCAATTGGACAATTGTGTAAAAGAAAACAAGAACCAATATATTTTGTGGCTTCTTGCTCTTCTTGTGAAATTAAAGATTTTTGAGAAGGTAAAATATGTGTATCAATGGCAGTTTTTGTCCTATAGCTTGCATTACCGCCTATTATAACTTGGATTCAATGAACTTGGTCAAACTTCTTTAAACTACAGACATGTCAACCAGTAATGCATCCTCGATGCACATGTAGATAGAGCCATTAAGATGCCAGTATCTTATAGTGTATATTAAATCAAGGATGTAGTGGAAGTGACACAAATTGTTCTTTTAATAAATGAATATTTTTGCCTCATTTTTTTTGATGCTGGCGGGTTTCCAAAAATTCCCAAAGAGTTTCAGGCTATAAAGTACATTTCTCATGAATATATATTTTTACTGTTCAGTATGCCTTTTTGTACAAATAAGCCCTTCATAATTTCTCAAGATTTTGTGTAAAGGTTTCACATTTTTCGATTTGTTAAAAATTACATTTCTGCTAAAGGAGCCTAATTGTGCTCTTAAAATAGAATACAAATGTAGTTTTTTGGAACCAAAATGCTTTTGGGAGTTTTGAGCTCCCCAAGAGAGAGAGAGAAAGAGAGATGGACATGAAAAAAAATATTTATTCAATGATATATATGACCATTCAAGTGATCAGAGATCATTATTTTGTTTACTTCCAGATACGATTGAACTTTCTTCCTGTTGGCCACACGCACGAAGATATTGATGCCTTTTTTGGTGTATATTCAAAGCATTTGGCACAAATGGACATCTACACCATAGAAGGTGAGATTATTGTTTCTAGTCAGAGTACATGACTTTTTTATGTCAGGAATCAATCAATCAGTCAGTTAGTCGGTCAGTCATTCAGTCAGTAAGTAAATACTTAACTCCTGCATTTACTAAAAGAAGCACTTGGGATTTGGAGAAGGTGGTGAGGGGGATTAGTTCATTTTCCCTGAGGAAGTAACAATTTTTGGTATTTGTATTACTTAAGGTTCACTCGAATTGACTGATAATATTTTTTTTCAAATGACCGAATTTTTCTGCATTTTACATGAACAATTGCAGTAATGCCAGCCGTGTTACATGCAAAGCAAATGTTCCTTTTTCTATTGCTATACAAGTGCTCTCCCACATCACTTCAGGATATAACAAAAACCTCATCCAATAATAATTGTTAATTATATATATACTGACAGATGTAAAACTAATTTAAATTTGCTAGATAAATGAATGCATGGAAACATCTTCATACAGCTTTTTGTTCAATTTAAACATCCCAATTTCTAGACTTGTTAGAAGCCATGAAAAGCTGCCTGGAAATAATCAAGGCATTTCCATTTTTGCTTGATGCTGTCTACAACATTAAAGAGTGGCTTTCACCTCATGCTGAGGAATTACATGCACACACCCAGCCAAAGAGTTTTAAATTTGTCAGAGATGAGCAGGGACATTGCGTCATGTATTACAGGAATTACTCACATATGAAATGGGAAGGCCCTCAACAACTGCTCAAGGTACATGCATGCTACACTGTTTTGTTATTAAAATTAATGTTAATTTTTAAGATAATAAAGAAAACGTTAATTAATTCAAAGTCAGTGGAAACATTTCATCACATCAGCCTTTTACTGCCCTTGGGGAAACTAAAGTTTGACATCCAAGGTCAGGTCTCTAATTTTAATTTCCATAACAAAATGTCTACAAAGTGCAGTTTATGACATTTTTATCTTTGGTTTTGTTAAGTCCATGCCAACTGAGAGACCCAGCCTTGTACAGCCCACGCTGAACAAAATTGATGTGGAGGCTCTGAAGAGGGACCTTAAAAAATTTGAGGAGCATTATCCTGCGGGAGTCTCAAGAGCATGGGCTCAGTGGCTCCAGGATATCGACAAACTTTTGGAGCTGCCTAATCACTCGCAGTGGCCTCTAGAAATCCTTCAGAAGTGTCCCAAAGTGCAGAGGTCAGAAAGTGAAGAAATCTCCATTCCTGATCATTTGCAAGCCATGCGTGACAAAGAAACAGTTGAGACTCAACAGGTGTGTGTTTTGGTTTATGTCAAGTGGTGCTTAGTATATGTATTATAAGTACGAGACACTACATTGGCAGATGGGTACAGCTTACAGTGTACATGCATCTTACAGATTTTTGAGGTGTTAAGTATATTAATGGAAATTTAAAGCTGAGCATTTAAACTGAGCATTTGTTAGGGAAAAAGAAAACAATAAAACATCCACATTACATACATCTCCATAGGTGCACTTGTACTAATGAAAATCATTTAAAACATATTTAATGTCTAGATCATTATAATTTTCTACATCCATGGATCCCCAAACATAAAATATGCTGATGCAACCCATTTAACTAAGCAGTGTGGCTTTTGATATCTCAGATCTACACTGGACGATACAGGCCATCACGAGAGCGGGAAAACCCAGTCGAAGCTGTGGATGACTGCTTGGAGAACATTGAGGTGGGAAA